>Ga0315284_10005697_pt1 | contig 17714 bp, 15 predicted proteins | sample YL17G09_16_MG_FD_203696 | JGI IMG/M metagenome (GOLD analysis project Ga0315284, IMG submission 203696) | Sediment microbial communities from Yellowstone Lake, YNP, Wyoming, USA - YL17G09_16 | ecosystem: Environmental > Aquatic > Freshwater > Lake > Sediment | place: USA: Wyoming | collected...
TCAGGTAAACCAGGCGGATCACTGAGGGCAGAGGGATGGTCATGGAGGCGCTGCTGATATTACCGGAGTTTTTCTCCAGCATCTCAGCCTTGCCTCGCCACAGCAAGACCACCGCCCGCCGTGCCCGGCAGACATCGAGCGGCTCGTAATTCTGATTCAGAACCAGGACTGGGGCATTGATCACAATAATCTCCGTACAAGGCAAATGATAGCAGGAAAATCCCCTCTGTGCAATCCTCAATCGTAGGTGGGTTGGAAAAGCCTTTTTCAGCACTAACTTTGGGGCAGGTTCTTGTAGGGGCGGTTCGCGAACCGCCCCTACGTAATCCCCTTGGTTCCCTTTTATAAAAGGGAATCCCGCACAGCATCAGACAGATTTAAAAAGGCCTTTGAGAAGTTCCATGGATCGCCATGATTTATAAAATTTCCTATGCGGCGGCTGTTGACCCCTATCAACCTTTAATGTATATTGTAAACTAGCCTTTTAAGGAGGAAACCCTGATGAATCTACGTATTCCTGGACCTACACCGTGTCCGGACAATGTGCTTCAGGCGATGTCCAAGCAGATGATCAACCATCGCGGTAAGGAGTTCGGAGAGATGATGACCCGAGTTACCGCGAGGCTTAAAGAATTGTTCCAGACCAAGGGCGACGTCTTCATTCTAACCTGCTCGGGCACCGGCGGGATGGAGGCTTCCATCGTCAATACCTTGTCCCCGGGGGATAAAGTGCTCTCGCTGTCCAACGGTGTTTTCGGCGATAGGTTCGCTAATATAGCGGAGCGGTTCGGTGCCGATGTGACCCGGGTAAAGTTTGAGTGGGGCAGAGCTGTTGACCCCGATGCCGCGGATAAGGCTCTCAAAGCTGACCCCAAGATCAAGGCGGTGCTGGCTACTCATAACGAGACATCCACAGGTGTGACCAACGACCTGGAAGCTATCGCCTCTGTTGTAAGGAAGTATGACAAGCTGCTCCTGGTTGATGCTATCAGCAGCCTGGGCTGCATCAATCTCCAGGTTGATAACTGGGGGTGCGATGTGGTGGTCACAGGCTCGCAGAAAGGCTGGATGGTGCCCCCGGGCCTGGCTTTTGTAAGCGTCAGCCAGCGTGCCTGGCAGGCACATAAAACAGCCAAGATGCCGCGTTTCTACTGGGATTTCACTTCTGCGGGGGACTTTCTACAGAAGAAGCAAACCCCCTGGACCCCGGCGGTTTCGATATTCTATGCTCTCGATGTTGCTCTGGTGATGATGTTGGAAGAAGGGCTGCGCAATATCTTCGCCAGGCATGCACGTCTGGGACAGAAGACCAGGGATGGAATGAAGTCTCTGGGATTGACGCTATATGCTGCCGATGAGAAATATGCCTCGAATACGGTCACCGCAGTCAATTCACCGTTTGGAATAGACGGCAAGAAGATTCAAGAGGTCATGCGGGATGAACACGGCATAGTCATCTCAGGCGGGCAGAGCACTCTGGCGGGGAAGATATTCCGCATCGGTCACCTGGGCTATGTGACTGACTCCGATATAGATGATGTAATCAGGGAGTTGCGCCAGGCTTTGCCCAAGGTAGGGTATAAGGTGCCGCATAAGTAAGCGGCGGGGATATGTGATATGAAACCGAGGATTCTGGTTGCCGATAATATAGCCGAAGAGGGTGTAGCTGTCCTGCGCCCGGAGGCTGATATTGACATAAAACTGAAGCTGAAGCCTGCGGAGTTGATAGATATCATCGGCGGCTACGATGCGCTGGTGGTTCGCAGCGAAACCAAGGTCACTGCTCAGGTTATTGAGGCTGGGAAAAAGCTTCAGGTAATCGGCCGTGCCGGTATCGGCGTAGATAATATAGACGTCGAGGCGGCAACCAGGCGCGGGATTGTAGTGGTCAACGCCCCGGCGGGTAACTCTATCTCCACGGCTGAACATACCATAGCCCTCTTGCTTTCGCTCGCCCGCCACATCCCTCAAGCCTGCACCCGCCTGAAAGCAGGCGAGTGGAAACGGGAAGGCTTCATGGGCACCGAGGTGCGCAATAAGACTCTGGGCATCATCGGATTGGGTCGCGTGGGCTCCGAGGTGGCAAGGATGGCCAAGGGGCTGGAAATGAAACTCATCGTCTATGACCCCTTTGTGTCTGCGGAGAAAGCTAACCATATGGTTGTGGAGCTTGTATCCCTGGAGGAGCTGCTGAGACGTTCTGACTTCATCACAGTCCATGTACCCTTAAACTCGGCGACAAAAGGGCTCATAGGTAAGAAGGAATTAGCCTCGGTCAAGCCCACGGTGAGGTTCATCAACGCCGCAAGGGGTGGCGTAATCGATGAAGAGGCGCTTTACTATGCCATCGAGGAGGGGAAGGTAGCCGGCGCTGCCATAGATGTCTTCACCAAGGAGCCAGCTCAGGATAATATCCTGCTCAAAAGCGATAAAATCGTTGTGACTCCTCATCTCGCCGCATCGACCGCCGAGGCCCAGACGAGTGTAGCAGTGGATGTGGCGGAGCAGGTTTTGACTGTGCTCAAGGGGCAATCTGCCCGCTATGCGGTCAATATGCCTCTGATCTCCCCCGAAACTGCATCGGTAGTGACACCGTTTTTGGCTGTGGCCTCCGATGTAGCGAGGCTGTGCATCCAGCTCGCTGAGGGGCGTTTAAGCACTATTGTGATTAAGTACGAAGGCGAGATCGCCGATTATGATACCAGCGCTCTCAAGGCTACGGTAATAGGCAGTCTTCTGGAGCCGATGACCGACGAACGGGTTAACCTTGTTAACGCTAATGTCATTGCCCAAAGCCGCGGGTTAAAGGTCATTGAGCAGAAGACGGCGAAGTGCGAGAACTATACCAGTCTTATCACTGTAGATGTCGCCACCGACAAGGGGACGACCACGGTTTCAGGCACATTGATGAGGGGTCAGACGCATATAGTTCGCGTTAACAGCTACTGGCTCGACATTGTTCCCACGGGAGGGTATTGGATATTCAGCGACCACCTCGACCGTCCCGGCCTCATCGGGGCGGTGGGCATGGTAACCGGTGACTCTGATATCAATATCAGCTCGATGCTGGTGGCTCGCCTTAAGCCACGAGGCCCCGCGCTGATGGTGCTTGCTGTCGATGAGAAATTGACTGAGGAACAACGCCAGCGGCTTCTGGCTATCCCCGATGTGCATACCGCTAAGGCGGTAAAGCTTTAGAGCTGGTCAACTCGCTTCTTAAGCAATCGTTTACACACGCTTTTTCAACCCCCTGTATCCCCCAGTCTAAACTCAGTGTCATTGCGAGCGAAGCGAAGCAATCTAATCGCCATTTCTTTCACCCAGCCCAGAGATTGCTTCGTCGTCCGCCCAGGCGGACTCCTCGCAATGACAAAGGAATCCTTTTTGGGGGATACCCCCAAACCCCCGGTCCTTCTTAGGAAGGAGGGCTTCGCCCCTCTGCACGCTCCAGTTACCTCAGGATGGGCATGGATTCTATTCGAATTTCCCCCGAATGTCTCTTTACGGTATAATATGAATTGGTGGAGGTGTGCAATTAAGGTAGGGAATTTGGAGCTTTTGCGCATCAGCGTGCGCGGTGTGGTGCAGGGAGTTGGCTTCCGCCCCTTTGTCTACCAGCTTGCGACCAAGCACAATCTCAAGGGATGGGTATGCAACACCTCAGGCGATGTCAAGATCGAGGTGGAGGGGGAGAGGCGCGCTTTAGACCGATTCCTCGATGAGCTGGTGGCTCTAGCACCGCCCCTGGCATGTTTGGAGGACGTCTCTGTAACCAGCCATACACCGCAGAGATATGGCGGCTTCGAGATTCGACACAGTATCGCTGAGAAGGGCAAGTATCAGCTTGTATCACCTGATATTGCTACCTGCAAGCCCTGCCTGGGAGAGGTTTTGACTCCAAGCGACAGGCGTTACCGCTATCCGTTCACCAACTGCACCAACTGCGGCCCTCGCTTCACTATCATCGAGGACATCCCTTATGACCGACCCAAGACTACCATGCGCATTTTCAAGATGTGCCCTCAATGTCAGAGTGAGTACGATAATCCCCTGGACCGACGATTTCATGCCCAACCTAACGCCTGCCCCAGGTGCGGCCCCAGCCTGAAACTGGTCGACGGCGCTGGGAATACTGTGCCGTGTGACGATGCTCTGGCTGCTGCCGCCAGATTTCTCAAGCAGGATAAAATTCTGGCCATCAAGGGCCTCGGCGGCTTTCTCTTAGCCTGCGATGCCACCAGTGAGAAGGCGGTGAAGCTTCTCAGAGAGAGAAAGAGGCGTCCCTTCAAGCCTCTGGCTATAATGGTTGCCACATTGGACGATGTGAGGAAGCATTGCCTGGTATCTGAAAAGGAGGAGGAATTGCTGACCTCACTGCAGTGTCCCATCGTGCTGCTGAGACGGAAGGAGGGCTCTCCGGTCTCGTCCTCGGTAGCGCCCAACCTGAAATACCTCGGGGTAATGATGCCTTATACTCCGCTGCACCACGTATTGCTTAGTGAAACCGGCCTGCCTCTGGTGATGACCAGCGGCAACCTCAGCGAGGAGCCTATCGCCAAGGACAACGATGAGGCACTGAGGAGGCTCAAGGGCATCCCCGATTATTTTCTGCTGCACAACCGCGACATCTACTCTCGCTACGACGATAGCGTGGCTATTGTGGAGTTGAACAAGCCGCAGATAGTGAGGCGAGCCCGTGGCTACGCCCCCTATCCTGTCCACCTTCCCTTCCGGACGAAGCAGGTGCTGGCCTGCGGGGCTGAGCTTAAGAACACATTTTGTTTGACCAAGGATAACTATGCGTTTGTGAGCCAGCATATAGGCGACCTGGAGAATCTGGAGACTATGGAGCATTTCGAGGCTACGCTTGAGCTTTACAAGAAGCTTTTCCGCATCCAACCTGAGATCGTGGCTTACGATATGCATCCCGAGTACTTGTCCACCAAGTACGCCAAGTCGCTGGAATCCGAGCACAAAGAGCTGAGGCTCGTGCCGGTTCAGCATCACCATGCCCATATAGTGAGCTGCATGGTGGAGAACGGGGTGGAAGATAAAGTGATAGGGATTTCCTTCGATGGGACGGGCTATGGCAGCGACGGACGTATCTGGGGTGGTGAGTTTCTCATAGCTGGCTACAAAGGATTCGAAAGGGTGGGGCATCTAGAATATGTTCCTCTGCCCGGTGGCACGATTGCCATCGAGCGACCTTATCGCATGGCTATCAGCTATCTGCTTGCGCTGTTCGGTAAAGATTCACTTACGCCAGATTTAGCTTTTCTAAAAGAGGCGGGCAGTCAGGAGCTTGACCTCATAAAAAAGCAGTTGGAGAAAGGAATTAACTCGCCTCTGACCTCAAGCTGCGGCAGGTTGTTCGATGCTGTCTCGGCCTTGATTGGCATTAGGGGCAGGATAGATTACGAGGCTCAGGCGGCTATCGAGATGGAGATGGCAGCCGACGAAAGCGAGCGCGGAAGCTATCCGTTTGCTATCGTTGAGCAAAATGGTGTAAATATTGTTTATCTCAAGGAGCTGTTCGGCGGCATAATCAGGGACCTAAAATCAGGTGTTTCTCAAGCTAGAATAGCAGCGAAGTTCCACCGTACTATTGTGGAGATGGTGGTGCAGATGTGCCAGCGATTGGCTAAGATGAGTGGTATTAACAGGGTGGCTTTGAGCGGTGGCGTGTTCCAGAACCGGCTATTGCTTAAATTGACAGTGGCTGCTCTGGAAGGAGCAGGGTTTGAAGTCCTCACGCACAGCAAGGTGCCCACCAACGATGGCGGGGTCTCTCTGGGGCAGGCGGTAATTGCTAATTTTGCTATTTTAGAGTAACGAAAGATAATCATGTCATTGCTTCGTAGTCCTTCTTGTGAAGGACTACGAAGCAATCTCGGGGTGGGGAGATTCTTCCCCTTCACGGAAGGGTCAGAATGACATAAGCGGGGGCTAAGGAGGTCTGGCTATGTGCCTGGCAATACCGGCGAAGGTCAAATCAATAGATGGCGTGGAGGCTGAGGTGGAGGTCGGCGGCGTAAGCCGCAAGGCCAGCATTATGCTCACGCCTGAGGCGAGGGTGGGCGACTACGTGCTGCTTCACACTGGCTATGCTATAAACGTCATCGACGAGGAGGAGGCTCAGGAGACCCTCAAGATATTTCGGGAGATAGCCGAGGCTGAGGCCAAAGATTCCTCTAACTAATTTGGCAAAATATGAGGTCGTTTATTAAAGGGGAGTTCAGAGGGGCAAAGCCCCTTTGACGGGGGATTTGGGGGTGTCCCCCAACCTCAAAATCCCCCAAGAGTGGGGGAAAGAGGGGGTTGAAAAATGATTAGTAAATACCCTCATAATAACGAAGATGAAATTTATCAACGAATACCGCGATGCTGAGCTGGGCAAGAAGCTGATAGCGAGGATCCAACAGAGGTCAACCAAGCCGGCGCGGCTTATGGAGTTCTGCGGCGGTCACACCGTCAGCATCGCCAAGCACGGTATCCGCCAGCTTCTGCCGCCTACTATCACGATGCTTTCGGGTCCGGGCTGCCCTGTCTGCGTCACTGCCAGCGCTGATCTGGATAAAGCTATCGCATTGGCTAAATTGCCCGGCGTCATAATCACCACCTTTGGCGATATGATCAAGGTGCCTGCGAGCCGCTCCAGCCTGCAGCAGGTTAAGGCAGAGGGTGGGGATGTCAGGATTGTCTACTCCACGCTGGATGCTTTGAAAATCGCCCAGAGCAATCCCTCGAAATCGGTTGTCTTCATCGGCGTTGGCTTTGAGACCACCGCCCCCACCGTCGCTGCCTCGGTGCTCCAGGCGGGGCAGCAGGGGATAGATAATTACTATGTTCTTTCTCTACACAAGATATGTCCGCCTGTGGTGAAGGCGCTGCTCGATTCCGGCGAGGTGAAGCTGGACGGAATCGTCTGTCCCGGACACGTCAGCGTCATTATCGGCTCTCATCCCTATGAATTCATACCACGCGACTACGGTATTGCCTGTGTCATATCGGGCTTCGAGCCTCTGGATATTTTGCAGTGCGTTGATATGCTGGTGGCTCAGATTGAGAGTGGACAACCTAAGGTAGAGATAGCCTACCGCCGTGGGGTGAAGCCTGAGGGAAATAAGATAGCGCTGGAGCTTATGGATAAGGTCTTCGAGGTATGTGAAGGCAACTGGCGGGGTATAGGCATTGTCCCGGGCAGCGGGCTGAGGTTGAGGAAGGAATACCAGCGCTACGACGCCGAGCACAATTTTGAGATCAGGCCCGGCGAGCCGATTGAGCCCAAGGGTTGTATCTGCGGCGATATTCTGCGTGCGGTGAAGACGCCTCTGGAGTGCAAGCTATTTCGCAAGGTATGCAACCCGGAACACCCCGTGGGGCCGTGCATGGTCTCCTCCGAGGGCAGTTGCGCTGCCTACTACCAGTACGGAGAGGGCTATGGAGGATAAGATTCTGCTGGCTCACGGCAGCGGTGGCAAGCTCAGCCATGACCTGGTGGCGCAGAACTTTGTACCCCTGTTCGATAACGCCTTTCTGAACAAGCTGGATGATTCAGCGGTTTTCGAGCTTAAAGGGCGCCTCGCCTTCACCACCGACAGCTATGTGGTCAACCCTATCTTCTTCCCTGGAGGCGATATCGGGAAGCTTGCGGTCTGTGGTACGGTGAACGACCTCTCGATGAGCGGCGCTGTGCCCAAATACCTGAGCATAGCCCTGATTATTGAGGAAGGGCTTCTCATGTCCGACCTGAGGCGCATAATGGCCTCGATTAAAAAGGCTGCTACTGAGGCTGGGGTTAAGATAGTCACCGGCGATACCAAGGTGGTGAACAGGGGCAGCGCCGACAAGCTGTTCATCAACAGCGCTGGAGTGGGAGTTATCCCGTCCAGCGTTGACATCTCCGGCTCCAATGCCAGGGTTGGTGACAAGGTCATCCTCAGCGGCTCCATCGGCGACCACGGCATTGCCGTAATCAGCCAGCGCGAGGGTTTGCAATTCTCCTCTTCTGTCAAGAGTGACTGTGCTCCTTTGAATAAGCTGGTGGCTGAGATGCTGGATAGCGGCGTGGATATACGCTGCCTCCGCGACCCTACCAGAGGGGGGTTAGCGAGTACCCTGAACGAGTTCGCTGAGAGTTCCAAAGTGGGAATCAGGATAGAGGAACAGGATATCCCGGTACATGAAGTGGTGCAGGCTGCCTGTGAGCTTCTGGGATTCGACCCGCTCTATGTAGCTAACGAGGGCAAGCTGGTGGCGGTGGTGGCAATGAAGGGTGCTGAGAAGGTGGTCGAGGTAATGCGCCGCAACAAGTACGGCAAAGAGGCGGCTATCATCGGTGAAATAGTCTCGGAACACCCGGGGCGGGTGGTGATGAAGACCAGTATGGGCGCGTCGCGCATCGTGGATATGCTGGTAGGCGAGCAATTACCTCGGATTTGCTAACTAGTTAGAACTTTACCGCGTACCTGGTGAAGGCGTGAAGCAGACTTTTCTATGTAACTATTGTGAGTATGATTGGAGGGGTTGTCACAATCCCAGGCGTCCCAATGTCACGCCGGACGAGGGATGCAAGGACTTCTGGCGGAAGGGCAAGAAGGCGGAGCCCAAGCTGGAGAAATTGAACGATGCCTGGATTGAGGGGTTGGATTTATCGGGGTTTAAGAAGGTAAAGAAACCCAAGCCTAAGAAGTAAGGTTGTTAATAACCTCCGCCGCAGCAGGGTTGCCCCGGGTAGACATAGCCGCAGGCCATACCGATACAGTAGTAGCCATGGTCTGATCTTATCTCCCCTAACTCCCCGCCACACTGTGGGCAAACTGCCATCTCAGTACGCTCGCTATCCTTCTCTAAGCGGCACTCGAAGACAAGGGTTATGTTGCAGTCAGGGCAGTATACAAAATTGAAGTCATATTTCATGCTTTAGCTCCTCTTTCAACCCCCTGTATCCCCCTCCTTCTCAGGAAGGACTGCACCTCTTTTCAGGGCAAGGTCTCCGTGTCCCTTACAATTTGAATTTGTCTAGGATTTCGGATTTAGGGTTTAGGATTTGCCTTTAGGGGTTTTGCCCTTCTGCATTCCCCAATAGTGGAGTAGTCCTGTGGATATTCTATGCTGGGTGATGTTTTTTGTGGTAGTATACATATCACCCTTAAGGGGGTATTGTCACGTATGCTAAAATAGTCTATAAAGATTCTGGAGAAACGAGAACATAGGCATAGCGAGCGCGCTGAGAAAGGGGCAAAGGTATGAAAGAGGTGAAGCGCCGACGTGTCTGGTCTTACGGTATGATTGTGGGCCTGGAATTGCTACTGATTGGCGTCATTTTGTTCCTCTGGGCACGTGATGTGTTGTCTGATAGGGGAACGTTGGCTTACTTCCTTTTTGGTATGGGTTCTATTTCGCTATTTGACACAGTGGCGCGATACGCTCAGCTTGCCCCTCGCAGGTTTATGTGGTGCCGTCTCATGTTCGCGCTTCTCCTGCTTTCTGCTGGTGGCGTTGTTCTTGGCGGGATCGGGGCTTGGTGGCCTTTGATTGTTATCCTGGTAGGCGTAGGCATATTGCTCAATGCCCTGTTGAGCCTTGTTAGAAGATAGGCTGTAAGTATCTGTTAATTAGCAATAATAGAAAGCGTCGGGGAGGTTGTCATGGGTTTCTTTGCTATTCCTACCGCTTGCGCCGGGTTTTTTCTCAGCGCCTGGATTACCATGATATTCTGGGGCATTATAGCTCCCGATTTTAACGTGAAGACCATAGGCTATCCGATGGCTATGCTCATCACCATCGGAGTCTGGCTTGTTATTGCTCCTTTAGCCGCCGCTATCGCCAAAAAGGGCAAATAGGGATAGGGAGACTGCTAGCTCTCTTCTATAGTTATCCGTATTATGGTATCGCCTTTGTAGTTTGGATACTTGCTCGGGTCCCTCGGAGTAAGGCTTTCAAGCACATCCATCCCCTGTATTAACTGGCCGAAGACAGAGTAGCCGCCATCGAGGCCGTGCTGCGCCGTATACGTTATAAAAAACTGGCAACCATTGGTATTGGAGCCACTGTTAGCCATTGATAGAGCGCCGACTACATGGGTATGCTGGCTGAATTCATCGGCAAAGCGATAACCCGGGGTACCCATCCCCGTTCCCGTAGGGTCTCCTCCCTGAGCCATGAAGCCGGGTATCACTCGGTGGAATGTGCAGTTGTCGTAAAACCCCTCACGTGCCAGGAACACGAAGTTGTTGACGGTTACCGGGACATCCTTGGCGAATAGCTCCAGCGTTATATTCCCCTTTACTGTTTCAATGATGGCGGTGTAGTGCTTGCTAGTATCGATTATCATCGGTGGTGGTGCAGAGTAAAGTTTGATTGTCGGGGTAGGGGATGGAGTTTGTGTGGGTGTTGGTGTGGGAGTAGGTGTTGGCGTCACTTGGGTACTGCAGCCTGCAAGCAAAGCTACTAGGGCCAGGAGCGATAAAACATATCTCTTCATAGTATTCCACCTCTTCGAGAAAGGATACAATCCCAAGGGGCTGCATGTCAATGGGTTGGTTTGAATCTGTTGCGTTGGTGTTGCCAGTGATTTATACTAGGCTGGTAAGGGAGCGGTTGAGTCCCAGTGGGCTCCGCGGGCTTCAAAACCGAGCAGATTCGTACTAGCCAGTGCCAAAAGGTGCTGGCTAGTGCTTTTTTGAAGCCAGAAAACAGCAAGAGTTGGATTACATAACACAAAATGGCACAAAGTGCTATAAAATCTCGTGAGCATTCTGTGAGCAAAATGTGTGCGACCAGTGATCTGAAGACACTTGGTTTTAACCATAGGAAGAACATTTTATCTGCTGATATCTTCTAAGACGCATCCCTTTCAACCACTCACCCGAAAGGCGTACGTGCAGGTATCAGTAGCTGGAACCGGGTGTCAAAGGGGCTCATTTCGGATGGTTGGAGCTTCGAAATTGTCTTTATCTGAGACCAGCGGTTTTCCAATTAGGGGATGCAATACAATTTTCACAAAGTCCAGGCGTGAAAGCAAGCATTCTTATCTCCTGCTTAGTGCCCGTGCAGACTCTTCAACCTATGATTGGGGTATGCGCACCTCACCTAGTCGAGACCTTGGAACTCTAACAAGCAGAATCACCTTGACATGTGCACAGACGGTAGTGTAGGCTATTCCCCAGAGAATTTCCCAGCCTAGACTTTGACCCACTACAGGACGAGGAACTGATTGCACAGTTCTGGTTGAAGCCCTGTTTCAATTCAAAGAACACATCCGCATTGTAGCGGAATTTGATTTCATACAAGGCAGAGACCACAACCCAGACTAAGTGCTGATAGTCGATGGATCCTCCACGAAAAGACAAACTGATTCGTGGTGTACGCCACTACAAGAATTCACGCATCCTTAGATAGGAGTGCAAAAGATGACAGAAGATGGTACAGAGGAGAGAAGCGAACTCAGCCAGCGTGCAATTACCGTCAGGATAGGCAAGTCGAAAATCGGTTATGCCACTTTGATCTCTGGTGTGATTATGGCACTCGGCGTGTTCCTACCTTGGGGGTCTGTAGAAGTCTTTGGCAAGATACGAGCAAGCGCCTTCGATGTTTATAAAATGGGATCGATTGTCGTCCTGATTGCCGGAATCATTTCCGCAGGGTTGTCCTTGGTGCACAGTAGTGCAAAAGGAAAGGGACGAGTCCACATAGTAGCCGGGCTGTGCGGTCTTGGCTTAGTGGGCTACAGCTTGTGGGACATGATGCGTGTACAGGAAGCATATATCTCGCCTGAGTTTGGACTCTTTCTGTGTGGGTTAGCCGGGATTGTACTGATCACTATCGGGATAATGGAGGTACGAAGAGCGAAAACACCGAGGCCAGATGCTGAGACAGCTGGTATTGATACGGCCGTCGCAGAACGGAAAGAGTTCTACGATAAGGCTGCAGCCTCTAAACTCGAAGCAACTGTAACCATGACAGAGGAGCCCAAAAGCAAGGCCGTACCTGTGGTCCACACCTCGCCCGCCATGCAACCACCGCAACGATTCGAGGTTAGTCATATTGACATGGATGAGGGCAAGGAGAAACGACCCTCAATACGTATGCTCGTGATGTGGAATTCACCAGTAAGACAAACCATTTCATGGATACCTTTGTCGCCGCGACGGGAGAGATCCCAACCTGTAATGCAGGCACCTACGATGCAGTCTATGTCCTGAAAGAGGCCATCGAAAGCGCAGGCGAAGAACGGGAAAGAAAAATAGTGGTCAAGCCACATCCTTGAAAGCAGCACTTCAAAAATTGAAGAGGGAAGCAAAATCTACGAGGAAGGAGGTTGAAAATATTGTGATTTGATTGTAGCAGTTGCAGCGTGGTAAACATCGAAACATTCACCAAAAGGAGGATCAGGTGAAGAAAGTTCTTTTCGTGGTGACAATTCTAACGGTGGTATTGGCAATAGCTGGCGGGTTGCTCGGTGCTTTAGGTTGTAGCGGAAATGGCGGCGGGGGAGTGACAGTCGAAGACATTTTGGAAGGTAAATACCTTAACCAAGAAGTCGTTCTCCACGGACAATTTTTGTGGGAAACTCTTTTCCTTTCCGACAGACCGCTTTATGTGGATTTTATGGATAGCACCGGGGTTATTAGCGTTAAGTATGATGGTCAACTCCCTGAAAGCAATAGAGATGTTACTGTTACCGCTATTGGTAAGCGTGATTCTACGGGAAGCATATATCTATCCGTAAAATCGTGGAGATATTGAGCGTTTTGACTTTGTCTTCTTTTCGCTATGTCAGAAAATAAACCAGAAAGAAAGGGTGAGGAAAACATGAAGAAGTGGGCGATCATGTTGATGTCAATGCTTATGCTGTCAGTTGTACTTGGAGTAATATCTTGTGGTGGGAAGGAGGTGGGACAACTACACATAGAGAACACGGGGTGCAGTATGTCCGGAGTAGCTCTATACGAGATCGCTGATGCACCGCGGAACGAAGATGGGTATATTCAACTCCACGATTTCAAGGCGGTGGCGCTTCCCGGGCCTGAGATTATACCCTCCAGTGGAGCTGCGGTTGGGGGACTTTTCGTTTTGAGCAACGAACAGATCAATGAATTCGGCATAAACACACATTCTGGAGGAGACAGAGATTGGGATGGATACAACGTAATAGTCAATTCCCATCTAATATATAACATAATAGGTGATGATTACGAAGGCGAGATTTGCCTAGCACGTGTAGACCTCACAAGGGATGGCGACAAAATTAAGTCCTCCTTCATTTTCGTGGCTCTTCCCACAAGTGGAAGGGTGGGTATTACTATAAAGGCTATTGTAGATGGAAATGTAATCGGAATGTCAGACTGGGGATCCATAAGGGTAAACTGATCGTAGTGCTTTTGCCCGGGTGCGCTATAGAGCATCTTCCTAGAACAAATAACAAGAGAGGGGGGAGAGCATGAAGAATATTTTCATCTCCCTTATCTCAGTAGCAATACTCATTGGTTTGTTGATACCTGCAATATCGTGCCAAGAACCAGCAGCTACAACTCCTACCCCAAGTGTAACCCATAAAGCCTTGGTGGAATACTGGGCACCTGTATGGTATCAAGACGCAGCAGATGGCAATTACAGAGCAGACTATATTACTAAATTCAACTTCGATGGGAACTGGATGGGTGCAGACAACGAGGAGAACTTGGAATTCAAAGAGGGTGAAAACTGGAAGTATCAGCTTGAGCCATACATATATTACTGGGTGGTGGAGACGAATACACACTGGTTCATTGGATATGCTGATTTCCATCCCAAAGACTGGAAACTTGTATTTAATCATGAGAATGACATGGAAGCGGGTCTATTGGTGATAACGAAGGATGGCTCACAATATGGGAACCTATATAAGCTTGTTACTGTTGCCCACCTTAATTTCCCCAGCATGAAGAAGTATGAAGCTAGCGAGGTGACATTCTGGGGCGAAGGCAAACATCCCATTCTTTACGTTGAAGCAAAAGGACATGGTGTCTATGCTAAGAAGAGCGATGCTATGGCAGACCTGGGGGGTTGGAATGAGAGCGAGGAGTTCCCTGGAGGGGATGGCGTCATCTACTTCTGGCCAAGATACAAGGAGTTTCGTGAACCGAATTTGGGGCAAGCTAATCTGACAGACATGGTGAGCTATAAGCTAATACCTATTAACGATGCTTCAGAAGGTCTTTGGAACAGACAATCTCAACAGGATACATTTCGGGAATACGGTACTTTTCAGTGCGATAGTACGGAAGACAAATGTAGTGCCAATGCACCTTGGGGCTGGGATGATGGGCCGTGGCATCCACACCCCTTATTCTTTTGCGATCCCGCCTATTTGGCAGGAACGTCTGAATCAGAGTATCTTTACAACATTTGCTTGGGTCCTCTAGGTACGCCTACACCAAGACCCACATTTACCCCAACATTTACGCCCACTCCAACTACAACACTCACAGCAACGCAAACTCCCACTCTCTCACCCACACCTACGCCTACGCCAACACCTACTCCTACGCCGACTCAGATCCCTACTACTGCAATCCCTAACGATTGGTATGAATCATTGGTTTGGATGAGGCAAAATACCGCAGATCCTTTCCAAAATCCCAACTTCCTCAATAACTATCCGCCATGTACGATTCCAGGACAAGACTACAATTATCCAGCATCAGCCTACTGGGTCATGAGTTGGTCTGACTACAGTTGCTGGATAATCGATACTGCAAAACGATTGCCCAACGCAATGCTCCCAGACAAAGGTGCGGCTAATGCAGCCTCATTCTTTACCGCACAAGATGAAATGTCTGCAAATAATGTGCTGAATAGCCTAGCCTCAAAGTTCGTAATCATTGACTCTGACATGACAATGGTCTCAGGAAAGTTCGGCACTATGATAACATCGGCTCAGAAGGATCAAAGTCAGTTCTACGAAAAGTATTACATTGAGTATCCATCTGGGACATTTATTCCAGTTATGATATATTATCCAGATTATTATCAATCCATATGTTGCAGGCTATATATCTTCGGAGCTAATGTATGGATTCCGAACCAAATAAAAGTCATCTCTTGGAAGCAAGAAGAAGTGACAGACTATGATGGTAACAAGATTCTAGGAAAAGTAATAACTGACCAGAAATCGTTTACTAGCTATGATCAAGCGAAAGCCTTTGTAAGTGCAAACCCAGGCTACATAATAGTGGGGAGCGATCCATTTGATAGCCCCGTGCCTTTGGAGAAGCTGGAGTACTACAAGCTGATACACAAATCTCCGACCGCAGTGCTACAGAAATTGGACAAAACAATCTCTGCCGTGGAAGTATTTCAATATGTGCCTCCCACACCGACACCTACACCTTCACCTACGCCTACATCTATATATGGGAAACTGACTATTAATAATCCACAGATCAACTTAAATCAATTCACTGTCTATCAGCCGCAGCAAAAGATTTCAAACCCCTTGGCTGAAGACCCTTCATATGTATACCTATATACAAACTCTGACGCAGTTGAACTAGCTGGTCCTGTGATTTCCTCAGCAGATGGTATTGATGTAACAGGACTTTTCTATCTGCAAAACGAGAAAATTCAGGCTATTAGTCCACCATCGTACAGCGTTGAAGGCTTCTGGGTGACGGTCAATCCTCATCTAGTATACCTTGTTTCCATTGAAGACTTGGAAGGCGAAGTCGATTTGGCACAAGTGCAACTAATGGGACAGGGAAGCATCGTAACAGGCAAATTCATTTTTGCTGCTGTAGGAGGAGGAGTGTGCCATATTACAATGACGGCAGTTGTTGATGGATTGAACGTGAGGAGCGGCATTCCTGTGTCAGTAGAGGCCAGGTCATATGAACCTCCGCCTACACCCACACCAACACCTACACTAACACCCACTATAACACTTAGTCCTACCTATGGATCGCCGGGGACCGCAATAGATATCAGTGGCAGTGGTTTTACACCGAATATTGCTGGGTGGATCTGGTTTGATACTAATGGTGACAGTGTAAGAGATGCTGCCGAGCCCCAGGTGTCAGTAACCACCACCACTGCCGGCACTTTTCCCTTTGGAACGACGCTGACTGTACCAACAGCGTGGCAGGGTGTACATCCAGTACGGGCTGATATACCTGTTGGCGCAACCATAGAAGCCTTGGCGAGCTTCACTGTACTCACACCCACTATAACACTTAGTCCCACCTATGGATCGCCGGGGACCGCAATAGATATCAGTGGCAGTGGTTTTACACCGAATATTGCTGGGTGGATCTGGTTTGATACTAATGGTGATAGTGTAAGAGATGCTGCCGAGCCCCAGGTGTCAGTAACCATCACCACCGGCACCTCTATTCCCTTGGGAACGACACTGACTGTACCAACAGTGGGGCCGGGTGTACATCCAGTACGGGCTGATATACCTGTTGGCGCAACCATAGACGTCTTGGCGAGCTTCACTGTACTCGCCCCTACTATAACACTTAGTCCCACCTAAGAAGTGGATGATGAGATTTGAAGTCACGACTCTCTGCTTGGAAGTTAAACACTGTTCAATTCTTGACCTGACTTGTTCCAGATAGAAAACCAAATTTCTTTCTCAGTCCATTCTACAGTAAGACCCATTTGATTTTTCCGCGATTTCCTTTACAATATCCTCGCAATTGGTCAGGAGGTTGACACCCTAATCCGAAGAAACCTAATAAAATCGCGAGGGGCGTTGGCCACAATATGTTGTGTTTCCTAGTTAGTCGAACACTACATTTTGTGTCTCAAGCCGGCGGTGTTTTGTGGGATTGAATTTCTGCTTCGTAAGCCGCGGGTCAAGTTTTTGGGTCCACCAGAACACTAAAAAGTCAAAATTATGCAATTGTACTCATTTCTACAATCCCGTCCCCTCTCGCCTTCTGCTCGTACCGCTTAAAAATTGAGCCGTTCCGGATTGCACTCACAATTGGATAATCCTAGCTGCGAGTTAAGCATTCCCATTTCAGAGCGCCCTCTTTACCAATGACCCTAGTAGGTTTGACAGCTAGCTGTGCATATGCTCCGCTCATTACGACAGTTTAGGAAGTCATGTGGATTATTAGATTTCGGATTAACTATGTTCTTTAGTATATGAGCATTCTGTGAGCATAGCTAGACATAAGGACACGCAAAAGGTATAATCTGAACGAGGGAGCGGTTAGGTCCCGGTGGGCCTCGCGGGCTTCAAACCCGTTGAGGGGCATTAACAATGTCCTTGGTGGGTTCGACCCCCATCCGCTCCCGCCATTTATGTTTTGCTTAGTATATAGCTGCCTTTGCTTTAAAGTGCGCCTCTACTTGTCCAGGTTCTAGTTCCCTCTAAACAAGCCTCAAGCTACCTTCATCTGTCTGGTCTGGGATTGCCGGGTTCCGTAAGATACTTAGCTCTCGGCAGTTAGCAAAGTCCTACGGCGTTTCGCGCGAGATGATGAGTTGACGTCTCTATCAGGGCTTGACTTTTATGCCGGGTAAATGTAATCTATGCAAAGTTTCTTTTGTTTTCTAAAAATATATAGATTTTTACAGATTTTCAGGGATCAAAGAAATGGAAGAGCAAGTTCAAGCATCGGGGCATCAATGGTTCTCGTTGGGCGAGGCCTCGAAACTGGTAGGGGTAAACCAGATAACCCTGCGCCTCTGGGCAGACAAGGGGTTTGTGCGCGTTTTCA
>Ga0315284_10005701_pt1 | contig 17711 bp, 20 predicted proteins | sample YL17G09_16_MG_FD_203696 | JGI IMG/M metagenome (GOLD analysis project Ga0315284, IMG submission 203696) | Sediment microbial communities from Yellowstone Lake, YNP, Wyoming, USA - YL17G09_16 | ecosystem: Environmental > Aquatic > Freshwater > Lake > Sediment | place: USA: Wyoming | collected...
TAACATTATCTTCAAATCTAAAATCTTTCTTTTTTAAACCTCTAAGAAGCCAAACACCAAATGATTTTGTAGGAGTGTTATCTACTAAATCTATCCAATTTTTAAGTTCTTCTTCTGTAACATTTAAAAACAAAGATACAGATTTTAATTGATCTTTATTGAGAGCCTCTAAAAAAATATTTTTTATAGATTGAATTTCATCCATGCTACCTAACATTTGTTTTAGTTTAATTAAAGGAATATTCAGTCTATCAGCATAATTTTGTAATTTATCTACTGGTAATTTTAATATTGATCTTTTGACTTGTGGACTAAAATGCTTTAATTTTGATAATTCTAGATCTGGATTTTTGACATCAATTTTTTTCTTTCCCATTATTTGATCGAAAGTGAATTGTTTTTTCCATTTATCCTTAAATGTATAATAGGTCGTATTTGGATTTACATTGAGAACATCAAATGTCCATTTTACAAGTTCCCAATTTTGTTTTAAATTTGAAACATTTTGCCATATACCTACATTACAAATTCCGTTTTCAAATCTCCAAATTCTTCCTGCTACAACACCACGACAATCTAAATTTTCTGAATATATATTTTTTGTATATTTTTGATAACAACTGTTTACAATTTGATTAAATCTATAATGAGTTAATTGATAGTATCTAACATCACCGGCAGGACAAAATTTCTGAAATACAGGACGATTCAAAAGATCTTGCATTTCAGGAATATTACTAAAATATATCATTTTAGATGGAGTTTCTTGCATCACACATACCATATTATTTGGATAAATTATAAAAATGGCAAATGCTTCTGACCATCCAATTTCATGTTTATTAGGAGAAAGAGCAGTTTGTACTTCATCTAAACTACCCATGATCTGTTTTAATTTAACCAAGGGCATACCTAAACTATCAGCATAAGCCTGTAATTTATCTGGTCCTACATTTAACATTGCTTTTTTAATTCTTGGATTTAAATGTATTAACCGTCTAAGTTTTGATCCTGATTCTTCTTCAGAACCACTTACACTAACAGTATTTTTTAATTCATCATAACTTATAGCAACTTCGGCATCACTTTTTCCATTAAAAACATAAAGAGATTTTTCTGGAATGAAACCCATATCCCTTATAATTTCTTCTACATCTCTTAATTTTATTTTTACATTTTGTTGACTTTCCCAAAAAGTCACATATATTTTACCTTGAACACCCCATACTCTGCCACTTATTCTAGATTTCTTCTTTCCCTTATTGTAATTAATATTTGGTATATTCACATCTTTAGTTTTAAGATTATCTAAAATTGTCCACATATGTGTATGACTATTAACTAATCCTTGATCATCTATTTTTATCAATTCATCTTGTAATTTCTTATTATCAGAATGTAATTTAGATAATTTATTCTTAGTATGTGAATAAATCCAAAATGTATCATATACTTCAAATACAGAAAGAGCATATTGATTTTCATAATCATATTCTCTGTTATTTAATTCTAATGTATCTGATTCTTCTAGTTTACCACGTTCTTTATTGTATCTTTCCTGCTCTCTAATCATCACTTTATTGATAAACTCTTTAAAGGTCTTTACTCCTTCTTTCTTCATGGCTGTTACCACTTCTCTAAAAATAGGAAGATGTTGTTTTCTAAAATTATGAACATCTGCCATCAATGAAGGATATACATCATACCAATGAAACAATAACATTTCTAATACACTTTTATCTGGATAATTTTTAATATTAGAATAATCTCCTTTAGCAATTCTTAATAACGCTTCGAGTTTATTTGGTTTACTTTCACCATATTTCTTTTTAAAATCCGATCTCCATTGCATATGTTCTAAATCTTCAGCAGAAAAGACGGCGGGCTGTAGTATTTGATTTACATCTGTTATAGCTCTTTCAGTTCGTTGCATTCTGAAAGCATCCTTTTCATTGGGAGGATAAAAATAAACTTTTATGTTTCTAGAAGGAGCCAACTCATTGATTTTATGAATATCATTAATAACAAAAGCATGTTTTAAATCTTTAGGAATGTATACGTGAACATCCTTTATAAAATTAGCCATAGGTTTAAGTTCATCTTTATCAGACACAATTCTTTCTTCTTGTTCTGAATGAGATGAATCGCCGCCCCAATAGTTTACAGGAAACATTTTAAATCCAGCAGTTTTTAAAGCATCTCCATCCAAGTGAACCACAACATTATACATTCCAATATACTCTTTACTTGGTTCTCTACCACGAGCATAATTTCCGTATTTTGCTCTCATAGTAGCCAGAAAAAAAGAATAACCTCTATTGTAAGATTGATCTGATTCTGTTCCTCCAGCAAATGTAAGTTTAACGGCGTTATCTTCGAGCATTCCTAGAAGATTATGAGTATTAGTTGCATGAAAAAGATCTGTGAGATGAGTTTCATTTAACAACTCAGTTTCCCACAGACCTTTGAATAAATCTTTTGCTTGGATAGGCCAATCGGCCTCCTCCATAGGCTTTAGCATTTGTGGCGGTTTTTGCTCGTACGGAACATCGTCGTCAAAGATGTCACTAAAACTAAGTCCTTCATGCATAACATAGAATTATAGTGGCGTTCCAGCTTTATACATTGGTGTACCCGTTGTTCCAGGTCTTACAACAGGTTTATCAGAAACATTTTTATTTTTCAACCACTGTTTACGAGATTTCTCTCTTTTGTTTAACATTCTCGGAGATATAAATTTATTATTTTCATCAACATCGCCTTTATGACGATTCTTTACAATCTGAGGATTATCCTTTACAGTTCTAAAACTCTTGTGTTGAACAGCTGCTCCGCCGGCTTCATCTACAGGAAAACCACCACTCTGAAGTTGATCGTCCTCTACAGGAGTTCCACAACTAGAACATGCTGCTTTTTGCGAACCACCAACTGCTAATTTCAATGGTCTTTTACAATAACGACAATTTTTTTCAATCCTCTTTTTAAATTTAATTACATCAGATCCTTCATCATAAACATTTGGTTCTGTTCCACCTTGAGATGCTCCAAAATTTCTTTTAGTGTCATTAACATTTTCTGTCTTCCAAATAGATCTAAATTTATTTGGATCCCCCTTTTCTGGTTCTATAGGAATTATAGGAGCAGATCGTTGTCTATCTAATTTATTTGGCTCTCCAGAAATACGGAATCCTCTCCAATCATAATGCCATACATTGTTCCCCTTTCTGAAGGGAGCATATGACATTACTTTTTCTGTTAATTTATCTTTTTTTTCAAGTTTAAGACCCAAATCTTTTAATTCAGATAGTTCTGTTTCAGAAAGATTTCTTTTAATAGTAGCAAGTTCTGTATAACGTTCTTGCATACCACATTCTTCTTCATCACACATCTCAGTAATTTCAGGTTCAAATTGAACGGTTCTTGCCTGATCATCATCAGCTGTTCTATATTGTGGACCTGATACTTTATATGATGGACCCATCTTCATATCTACGTTTTCATCTACTTCATTTTTTTCGATATCTTTTTTCTTATCTTTCTTTTTATCTTCTTTCTTACCATCTTTGGCTTTCTTACCAAATGCTCCTTTGTTTTTACAAAAACCACACGTACATCCCTTTTTATGTCCACCCTCATCAATTCTGACCCATTTACCCGATTCCTCATTAAATACAATTTCCTTCAAAACATCTTTGACCATCTTTCTAAGTTTAGTTTTGGCTTCTTGAAGGTCTAAGGTTACTCCGCCTGAGTCGTCATTTGAGTCTTCCATTTTTTGGGTTCCAGCAATACAACCCTTGGTGTTCGGTCCTCCCTGTTTTTGTCCAGCACCAGGAACAACCTTATCACCAACAGATTTAGAAGCAATACCCGGATCTACAGTTTTACCACCAGCAGTAATTGGTTCTTTGTCTCCTTCCACATCAGCATCTACTCCACCTTCATCACTCTCACCACCCCTATCTATAGCAGTATAGCCAGAAATCTCTCCATTAGCCGAACCATTACCAAATCCTCGACCAATCTGAACTATCTTAGAAAGATGAATAGGTCTTCCATCATGCTCTATATCAAGAGAACCATCTGGTCGTTTTGGTAGGCCGTCGTCGCAACAACCATCATCCAACTTCATTCCCTTTAGCAGTTCTTTTTCTTCAAGACCAGCTTTATTTAATTTAGTATAATATTTAGAATTTTGTGCAAGATGTTGAGAAGCGATCTTTGCTGCCCCCATTGGACCAGCCTGTGGATGTTCGCCGAATTCATCTTTAAAACCTTTCTCAAATTCTTTTGGGTCTACGCCTTCAGGAAGAAGGTGTAAATATTTCTTCCAGTTGCTGTTATTATTTTTATAAAAATCACGATAGTTCATATGATATAAATATTCTCGATATTATCTAATACTATTATTTTTTGTTTTTAAACCCGTATCGTCTACCCCATAAATCTTGAAAGATACCATCTATTTCTTCAGAATTTTTAATAGGAGTTTTCTTTTTTTGTCTTTCCGAAATCATTTGATCCAAAACATTTTTGGTCTTTTCTATAGTAGTTTTTTTAATATCTTCATTCATAGATTTAAATATTAATTTTAAAACGATTTAATTGTCTAAAATCATTTTCCGTTTGTTTAATCGCTTTCAACATTTTTGATTTTTGAGATTCTACAATCATATCTTTATCTGAAATATTAAGATGTTGAAGTCGATCATAGAAAAGGGGGTCCTTACGCATATTCTTCAAAACCAATTGTTTCGCTATTAGTTTATCTTTCTTTGTCATATTTGAAAGTTCATACTGCAAAGCTGTAAGAATAGAATCCGGAGTAGGAGTTATCTTTTTTGTAAAAATCTTATCAACTTGTTTATCTAATCCCTTAGTAGGATCGATAGGTTTATTTGCTACAGCATTTTGATATTTTCCTCCTGGTGATATATTCCCGCTTCTTCCAGGCGCTTCACCTTTTTTAGAATCTGGTGTTTCAGAATCATTTCCGTCTGGATAATATTCATTATCTTTAGTATTTGGGTCTGTGGTAGAAGAATTATCACTTGGTAGTGGTCCACCACTATCAAAAGGAATCGTATTAGGTGATTTCGGATCATCTCCAGGTCCACTAGAATTTTCAAAATCACCCTTATCCGACATTACAGCTGGGTGTATCGGTGCTCCTGTCGATGACATTCTATCTGGTCTCTCTGGCATTCTTGAACCTGTTTCTTCTATATTATCTTTAAAATGACCAGCATTTTGTGTAGAACTATTTGAAGATTTAAATTTATCAGGAGATTGCGTGGTGTTGCCGCCAGCTGGAGTGCCGTATGGAGTTGAGTAATTAAGAGTACCACTACTACCTCCAGGACTAGCTTCGAACGAATTTTCGTTTAGTCCTTTTTTTCTAAATAGTTTAGCCATATTTAATAAATATAGTTATGTACATGAAAAAACCGCCGAATTAATAGCGGTTTCATCACATTTATAATTAATTAGGTTAAAAAAAGATATTATTAGTAGATGGCAATCCTCTAACCTTAATTTCCTTCATATTCTTTTCTTTTTTCTTTTTAAGAGATTCGGGTCTAGCCAAGAAATATATACCTACTAAAACAGCCACCAACAATATTAAATGTTCTATTCCAAATATCATATATCTCCATTCTCTTTAATTTTTTCGTTTTTCTTTTTAATTAATTTTGATAAAGCAGTAAGAAATCTCTCTTCAAACATTTCATCATATCTCTGTTGCCACGTTTTGCCCGTATATTTTATATAATAATACTCAAGTCTTTTTAAATATTCATTCATATTATCTATATTCCGGTTTTAATAATTTAAATCTATCACTGGTCATTTTAATTATACCATCATCTATTCCTTTAATAACTTCAATAACTTCATCTAAGTTATTATAAATATATTTATGTGGTAATACCCCAAACAACCAAAGAGGACATGCACGTTTTCCCAATGGGTCATCAATAATAATAAATAAAGTTTTTTTCTCTCTAATAACTGTTGTAATTTCTTCTGAACTCCCCCACGAAGCAACTTTTGGATTTATTACTGCAATAAACCAATCACATATATCACAAAGCCGCAAATCAAATCCTCGAATTTGTTTCATTCGTTGAGCTAATACGTCATACTGTTCAGTATCTCTCCATTTGGACATCTCATTTCTAGCTTCATCATCTTCTGGAATATTATCAGCAAAAGGTTTAATGTAAGGATTAAAAAACTTTATATTTCTATCTTTAAGTTTCTCTTCAACTTCCTTTCTCCATCCTTCACCATTGAGATTTTCCATATGTCCTATTAAATAGGACCTAGTATTTCTTAATAGATTCTTCATTGATTGCCCATAACCTTCCACTCTATAGGTAATTGATATGGATGTGCCCACATTAAAATCTCCTTCATTTCTAATGTAGGTAGATATCTAACAGTTGCTTCCAAACACCTACGCATTTGTGTAGGATGATTTGCATGTAATTCTGCTCTTTCAAACCATTGCATATTAGAAAAAGTATCATAAAATTTTCCTAAAATTTGTTTATCTGGTTGATTATTTGGTAAAAATGTTGGTAATTGCATATTTATTCTTTCTTTTGTAATTTTACTATAATACTATTATATATTATTCTCTTAAATCATTCAAGATATTATATATACAAGCTAAAAATGGTATATCTCTGACTTCATTTATTAAAGAAGAAGAATCCTTTAACCCCTCTGCAAGTCGTAATATTACTATTGCTTCTTTGCCTTTGGCATATTCATCCATATGATCCATTAAATATTTATATGCTGGTTCCAAAGAATTTGGATCAGTATTATCCACGATTAATTGTCTAATTTCCATCAAGGATACTTCCGGGTTATTTGGATATTTTAAAATTTCTACTATTTTCTTGTGAAAATCGAGGTCTACAGCATTATCTTTATAAATTTTTAATGCTCCATTAATGTTAGATTGTTGAGCAAAATTAATTACTTTACGAATATCAGGATAGTAAGTTTCTATTATAAACTTAATATCTTCTTTTGTAAATGAAACTTTTTCATTTTGAAGAATATAAACTAATTTCTTTGCTACATCTGTTTTATTTATTGGTTTTATTTCAAAGGTCTGACATCTTGATATAATGGGCGGTATTATTTTTTCTACATAATTACACGTCAAAATAAATCTTGTGTGAAAAGAATATGTTTCCATCATATTTCTAAGAGCTGCTTGACCTTCTGCGGTTATTGCATCACTTTCATCTAATATCACTATTTTAAGCGGCTTAAATCCTGACCCTCTAGCAAAATCTTTAACTTTATCTCTAAAAGTATCAATACCACGTTCAGAACTAGCATTTATATACAAATAATCACAATTAATATTATTTGTTAATATTTTAGCGAGGCTCGTTTTGCCCGTACCTTGAGGTCCAAATAAAAGAATATGAGGAATATCCTGTTTCTCAATATATGCGTTAAATGTCTCTTTAATGGAATCATTTCCTATATAATCATTTAAAATCTGAGGGCGATATCGCTCAACCCAGATAGAAATATCCATTTTCTCGTTTTTTTGATAATCAACAATAAAATCCATATTATCTATATCATTTATTCTCTTCTTCAACGTTGATGTGCTTGTCGTTTTTCGTGGTCTGTTTCATATTTTTTCATATTACAAAGCAAACCACAAAAAACTCCAAACATAGTTTTATTTTTTATTAGGCAGCGACCCTACGGATCAACACTTTGCTCTTCAAAACCTTCTTAGCCTGAACCTTAGCGGTCTGAGCGGAAGTAAGGGTTAAGCGTTGATTACGATACGGACCTGTCCACTGTCCACGGCTCTTATAAAAGAGACCGTAACGGAGGGTATTTTTAGTATTACTCATTATAACTCCTGTTGTTTGTTTGTGTTTGTTGTTTAATCTTCTACCGGTATCTTAACCAGATAATACTGAGAATCAAAATTCTCATCAGAGAATCCGATAAAAGCTAATCCTTGCTCTGATACCTTTAATATAGGATCTTTCGCTTCAGAATTAGCATTCAATATTTCTTTCAAGGCGTCGGCAGAAAAATTTATAGGGGTGTTAATAGTGTTTTTACCTTCTACAGGATATACAGATAGAGCAACTCTATCGGTATTATTATTACTACTATACCCTAAAACCATTTCTAATTTTTGTTTCTTTTTACTCATAATAAGAGTAAATAAATTAACATCACTAAAACTAGATTTAGCTTTACTAAAATCGGTTTTAAATTGTTCGGTTAATACAATTTCAACATCATAATCAGGGATATTCATTAACTTTGGTTTTTTTCCTTTGTCATCACCCTCAGCTCCTGTATTAACTAATAATGTGGTTCGATCATCTTCTAATTCCATAGCGATGATTCGATTTGGATTTTCGTCACCACTTATTAAATTAATAGTAAATTCTTCTCCTAGAATAGCAAGTTTAGATTTTAATCCTCGTGTATCTCGAATAATAAATTCAATATCTCTGAATGAATCAAAATTCTTTATGTTAGTAGTAACCATCAATTTCTTATCGGCTGTAATTTCATTAACTGTAAGAACTTTATTTTTACAAGTCCAGCGAACTACATCAAGTATATTTCCTAATGAATATTTTTTTATAAATGTTTCAAGTTTTGTTTTAATCATAAAATTTCCTATTGTGTGTACTTTATCAGATACTTTCTTTTTTGTCTATTTTTTATATTTAAAATTTTTCTCCTTTATATTTAATTATCTCGATGCCACCTATACTGACATACTCCACGCCCTAAAGGATCGTTGCTTTCTGACGAAGTTCTGTAAATATTGAATTCAAATATTGTATAGTTGAGGATTACCAACATAAAATCAAACTTTGGAGAATGGTCTCCTATAAATCTATCCCAATTCACTGTGAATTCAAAAAATGAGATACCGTCTTTTGTTTCACGAAGGCGATGTAGTGCGGAAAATTCCCAAGCGTAATTATCAGTTATATTATTTCCTATCCAGATTTTCATATTATACCTCCAAAAATTGTGTCAAATCAAATTCTGGTTTTTTTATTACTAATTCAGGAATACAAAGTTTAATATTAATATTAAATTTATTTGAGAATAGTTCTAATTCTTTCCTAATCAATTCTTTTAATTCTTTTCTTTCTGGTGGAGGTTCCATATTAGGTACTTCACCGAAAGGTCCTCTTCGACCATTCATTCCTCCCAAAAGAGGTATATTGACCGATTTAATATCATTTTCCAATATAACAAGTTTAAGAGATTTTAAAGACATTTCAATCCAATCTTTAGTACTCCAATATTTCCAGCTTTTTTTAACAGCAAGACCTAAAATATATACTTTAGTTTGTTCATCTCTGTAAACATAACAATCTCCAGGTTTTATTTTATTTTCTTGACATTTAATTTTATAATCATCAAACATTTGTGGATAACGTTTTTTAAACTCTAAAGCCACACCGGTTCCCATTATTCCGCATGAATTTATACTATTGCAATAAGCATCTGCTTGTATATCAAAAATTGATTTATTGACTATTAAAAAACTCATAAATTTTAAAGTGGATAAGTACTACCATATCTCCAACATTCTGGAGAACAATATCCTTTGTCTTCTGATGATGGAGTAATGTGTATATCTTGAGGTTCACAAGATTTGTTTGTTTCCCAAACTTTAATAACTCTCTCTTTTTTAGTGGGAGGAATCTGTTTTTTAACATCCTTAACTAACTGTCCTATCCACGCACTATTTCCTTTAGGTAAATCAATTATGTCTCCATCGGCACATTCAAGTAAATCGAAAGCCATTACTTTTTCGTTTGGTTTCCTCAATCTTATTTTTTTCATATCAGTAAATATACATCACAATCTGTAGGAATATAAATCTGGTCAGCCAGTAAGACATTAGAAGGACTATGTTTCTTTTTACGAAGATTTTTACAATATAAAGAAATTATACGTCGTCGATCTTTAATCTTAAACTTGGAAGCATATTTTTGACATTCTTCTAACGTTGGTAATACATGAAATCCAGTTCTATATTTAATTCCGTTGGTTCCTTCCCAACTTATCCTCTTAACTGCCTTTATCCACATATTTTTAGGCATAAATCGTCGGCCATTTAATACTGAATGGAAAAGAGATTTGAAGTTATCACCATCTATATCAACTATTCTGTAGTATTTTTTCATCTCTTTTGAAGAAGTATATTCTATACAAAAGTAAAAGTCAACTTTATTCAAAACTAATAAATTGGGCAGCAATACGCATTGACTCGTTAGGTATTTCCCAATTAAAAATAGAATATATTTCAATCAACTTTGACTCTAATTCAGATTCATACATTTTTTTATAATCTACATTTTCATTTATAATTTTCATAATTTCTTCTGGATCAGTTCCATCAGCTTTCATAGCCAATCTATCGATACCATATTTATTTTGTTTAATATAAATCCATTTAACTTTTTGACCAGAATAAATTAATTCTATTTTTTTATTCAAACCAAACTTTTTAAGTAAATCATTGTAATATAATGCTGAAATAACAGCTCCAGGAGTTCCACCAACAATTTCAAATAATTTTCTATTCTTTGGATTATAATCTTTATCTTTTTTATCACTAACAAATCTAACCGAAGTATTTCTCGAAATTTCTATTGGAGAAGAATTTTTTAATTCTTTCTTAAAATTTAAAATCATTTCATCCAATTCTTTCTTAGATTTTTTATACAAAATTGATTTTAGAAAAATTTCATAAAAATCTTTAAATTTTACTGGAAAAGAAGATCTAACTACATCCAATCCTTTAAATTTTACTTTATCTGAATCTTTTCCTTTTTTTAAATCAAAAACTTCATGGTACGCGTAATGTTTTTTAGATGTCCATAACATTGTTTTACATATAGATTCACCAAGTATCTTTATTTTATTATTATCAGAATTAAATATTTTTTTTGATAAAATTGGATAAAATAAATTTAGTTTATCTATAACTTCTTTACATAATTCAATCGAAAATTCTTTACATTTTTCTGGCGATATATTATATAATTCAATAAGAGGCATTGATGAAACATAAGCACTATCAGTATCCATTCCTATTACAATTTTATCAATATCTTTTATTTCTTTATTTTTTTCTTTATATTTTTTCTTAAAAATATCAACAATAATTTTTTCTGTAGTTTTAATAATAAATTGACCAGATACCGTAACTGCTTCTGCATCTTCTAGTCGATAAAATCTTCCTGATTTCATCCCGAGAATTCCGTACACGGAATTAAGAAATATTTTTTGAAGAGACTGTAACCTATTATAATGATCAGATTTTTCTTTATTTCCCTCTTTATCATATTGTTTAACCAATTTTTGATATTCGTTTCTTTTTTCAAACCAACAACTTAAAATAGATGGTATAATCCCTATTTTATTATTTTCATAAACTGCCCCATTTGACCCCGTTGATAATTTATTATCACGAAGAAAATTAAAAAATTCTTTTGGAGAATATTTTTTATTTTTCCAATTTATCTCCGATAATTCATTTTTTAAATATTTCTCCATATCCCAATTTTCTATTTTTCCTACAAAAGTTTCGACCGAAATATTTATAGTTCTAATAATTGACGGATATAGACTATTTATATCAGCCGAAAATATCCAATCATATAAACCCGGAATTGGATTTTTAACATATGCTCCAATAAATTTATCATCATCATCAGAAATTCTTAACGGTTTGTTTGGAGCTATATAATTACCATTTTTTCTCATATAATTAATAATAGCCCCCTCAATCCATCGAGAAGACATATGAAACCACTCATACGGTACATGTCCTATATGACAGATAGAAATTGCTAATTCAAGAAATTTAAATTTCTCATCAATTAATTTAACAATTTCAACATCGCATAAATTATATTCAATATATTTGTCAATATCATCATTATATAATTTATTTAAAGAACCAGTATATAGAATTTTTCCTTTATCTACTTCTACTTTTCCAATATATCCCAGAGCATAAGTAGGCCTTGGTTCATATCGAAATTTTTTGTATAATAACATATAATCTATACAATTTATACCAGCTATACGAATAGTACCGTCTCTTTTACTAGGATAACATATTCCAATCGGCGATAATCGAGAAACATTTTCATTTCCTAAAATATTTTTAATTCTACCATAAAGATATGGAAGATCAAATCCACCATTTTCACCATTATAACAAGAATTCCAACCCGTAATTATTGTCGGACAAATTTCTTCCCATTTAGATAAAAATGATTTAAGAAGACTTTCTTCACTATTAAAAGAAAAAACATTGACATTTTCTTTATCAAATTTTTTTATAACTTTTAATTGTTTATCTAAAATAAAACAATAATATGAATTTGCAGTTTTATCATAAATTGATATAGCAGTTATGGATTTATCAAATTTAGTCATATCTGGAAATCCATTTTCCGAATCAGTTTCTATATCAATTATTATTATATTATGATTTTTAGAAACTTTATCTAAATCACCATATTCTTCGATTAAAAATTTTGTTTCTATAGGTAAATCTGACTCATATAATCTTGGATCATAATCTTGAAAATTATATACTTTATCTACATTTTTTCCGAATAATGTTTTATATTTACCATTTTCTTTTTCTTCAAAAGCAAAATTTTTGAAGGGTATATTTAAAAAACCTTTATCATCATCCCACACGCCCATTTCATTAGTTTTTTTATTATAAAAAATACTTTTATACATTAAATTCCTTCACCATTTTGTCCGTAACATTTTCGTAATTTTGCAATCCTATAATACCACACAAATTGTTTATTTTCCATCATATTAAATTCTACCAACTTATATCTAAATCCATCTTTTTCAATTAAATAAGCACTTTCTATGCCACCTGCAGCATCGTGATATGGACTCCATCTATCTACAATCGTAGACGTTGTAATCCATTTATAAAATTGTTCTTTTATAATTGGTTCTGTTGGAGTAGTATATTCCTCATATGTCATCATACATTTTTATTCAAATCTTTAAGCATTGATATACAATCTTCATATAATGGTACAAGATTCTTTCCACTTAAAAAGAAATTATATTCAAAATTATTCCAGATTGGATCGTCTGTTATATGTGACTTATTTGGAAAGGCGTGCCAGTTATTAGAATCATTACAATATTCACCACTTTCATCTATTTCACCATATTCAATGAAAGATGTACCTTTTTCATTGATTCCAAAAATGAATTGCTTGTGACCATCAAACAACCAACCGACTTCAATTCGGTTTACGTTGTAATTTTCATATAAAAGTTTATCTCGATGTGGTGTCCTCATCTGACATAAGGTACAACACATCACTTTAAATGTCAACTCCAATAGTTTTACCACCAATTCTTATAAAAAGTATAGAATTACGAATGCCTAACATATTTTTGGCTTCTGTAGTAAGACGTTTCATTGCTTCAACATTTACCTTTCCATTACTTACTCCATATTTATCTTCTAATATTCCTACCGTTGTTGGCTCAGCAATCACAGCCTGACCAATAGTGTGAACCGTTTCTTTTTTACCAACGTAAGATTTCATAGAACCATCAAGGCAAGCAATTATAACTTTCTTATCGGTTACCTCAAAATAAAATAAACCCTTTTTAAGTTCTATATCAACCATCGGAGTTGATACTACACAAGATGAATTTTCATTGGTATTATTATATGAAAATATTACTGATCCTTTCATAATAGTTGTTGCTAAATTGGCTACACCAAATCTGGCCTTTTGAGGATTTAAAGACGTATTCAATATTTCTTGAGAAAAACTATTGATTGACAAGTCTGCCTCAGAATATACTTTAGCGATTAAATCACTTGAAAAATAAACTAAAGCAGAATTATTTGTTGGAGTTATAGCATACACTTTACGTTCTATTTCCGTGGTTTTACCATCTTGAACATATACTCCATTTGTATAGAGTTGTCCAAAAGTTGATGCCAGTGTTAAGAACGACATTAAAATAAATGGAATTATAATCTTCATATTTTATAAATATTTGACACTTTATCTTCTTTCTGATAAAGTTTCAATATGAGCGAAGAAATAAAACAAAAAAGAGTCAGTTATTCTCAATTTTCAAATTGGATCCTTTGTTCACATCGATGGTATTTGGACCATCCAAAAGGATTAAGAGTTTTTGAAGATAATATATCTACGTGTTTTGGTACTTCTATACACGAAGTTATTCAACTTTATATTAAAACTTTATATACCACAGGAGTAACCGATGCTGATTCTCATAATTTAAACGACATTTTTATCAAAACATTTGATAAAGAAATTATAGATAAAAAAGTAATAATAACAGATAAACAAAAACAGGATTATATCCAAGACGGAAAAAATATCATTATTGCTTTTTGTAATCCAATAAATCGAATAAAATATTTTCCATCAAATAAATATGAATTTATTGGTATCGAAGATGAAATAGTAATGCCTATTAAAAATAATGTAGAATTTATATGTTATATTGATGTTATATTAAAAGAAAAAACTACCGGAAGATATAGAATTATAGATATTAAAACTAGTTCGATGGGTTGGAATGAATATCAAAAACAGAATAAATTTAAAACTGCTCAAGTTTTATTATATAAATCATTTTTTAGTAAAAAATATAATGTGCCATTAGATAAAATAGATGTAGAATTCTTTATATTAAAACGAAAATTGTACGAAAATTTTTCCTTTCCTCAGAGTAGAATACAATTATTAAAACCAAAAGATAAAAATAAAGATATTATAGAAGTATTAAAGTGGTTTACTGAATTTGTATCGTCGTGTTTTTTACCATCAGGAGAATTTAATACAGATGAAAAAAATTATCCCAGAGTTCCAGGAGAAAAAAATAAACATTGTAAATATTGCCCACACAGAAGAATTAACTGTGATGGTAAATCAGATTTAACGGAAGAAGAAATGAGTTAACCACTCTGTTTCTTTAAATCGTTTTCTGTAAATTCTTCTTTGTGAGTATTATAGTAATCTTTTTCTATAGGAGATAGATTTAAATCTATTGATTGTGGTAATGGAAGATTATCTTCTCTCCAAATCATAGTGTCAATAATCTTTTGTCTTAAATTGGCACGAGCCTTCGGAGTTTCCAATATCTTATTTTTATGTTTCTCATAAAATGAGAATGGTACAGCATACTCTGTATATAGACCATTGGCAGCTCCTGTAGTAGTATATTCTTTGATTACTCTGGTCAACATCCTCTCTTCTGATCCTGGATGTCTCTGTATAATATTCCAAAAATCATTCATCCAATATACAAATCGTTCACCAGTCCATCTATATGTTGCATCATCATCATCTACAATATCAAAAATCAATTTTTTCTCAATAGATTCTCTGTAAGTAGGATTTACATAAACACGTTCTTTGTATTTTTGAATTAGATCGCTAAGATCTTCTCTAAGGGATTGAGGTTCCTTATTAATTAATGTTGATGTAAGCCAGGTTTTTAATTCTTCTTCATTTTCACCATAAAAATTTTTAAAATCATTAGATACATCCCACGAATTTAAATCGTTTATTAATTTACCTTGTACATCCGTTGGTCTTGATTTTGGGGGTTGACCTTCTTTATCCATTTCAAATCCCATAACTACATGAAACATAGTATCTTTAACTTTATCCATTAAAGATTTTTTATCGGCCAAAATAGAAGGCATTATAGATTGATACAATTCTATAGTTTCCGGATTAGAAGCCTGTATGTTTTCAATTATTTTGTTTCCCGTACCGAATATAGATTCTCTCAATCCTTCTGCAGCAACCTTTTTAAATGCAGGATCTTTAAAATACAAACTCTTATTTGTTTGCCAAAAGTTTTTAAGCCAAGGAGGTAATTCTGTTCCACCAACCAAATATACAGATAAAGTGTTATCCAATTTTTCTTTAAAATTAATATTAGATAATAATGATTTTTTATTTTCTTCAAAATAACGAACCTGAAATGGAGTTGGTTGTGTAATAAGACCCTGAATTAATACATCAGGTTCTTTTTTAATCTTTTCCATTATCATAAAATCCATAGAACCTTTATTAAGGGCATATATGTCATTTGCTATGGTGTACACACTTTGTTTTACTTCAGGAGATACATTTATCCATGCATTAATTTTAGAACCGGCCAGAATATCTGCCACATTTTTCATAAATGTTGTATCTCCAATACTTGGATCTTGTAATAATTGATCCTTAACAATATTATAAATGTTAGTGAGATCTTCTTTTGGGGTGGTACCACCGAAAATTGATTTAATAGAACTTATCAATCCTTTTGTTATTGCGGCTTTTGTCTGCGGTTTTGCAGAAGTTAATATTTCGTGTAACACCAAACCCTCGTGAGGAGTAAATCCGTCACTCGAAAAAACTCCTGATTCGATTTTATTTATAACCGATCTCTTTTTGATAGTCAAATATCTATTATATAATTGTTCAATAGGTCTTATACTTTTAAATTGATACGGAGTTAAATCATCATTTTGACGAAGATTAATATACTCATTTTTCTGATCACGATCTAACATATTCCATTGTTTATCATCTAATCTATGTCCCATCGATATATAAATTGTTTTAATAACATAATTAAATTTTTCAAATTGATTTGTTGTAACAGTATACTGTACTATTTGAGCAATTTCGGTTTCTTGTTGAGTAGGTGGTACTTGTTTAAAAGCTCCTGCTCTTGCTGGTTTCACTAATTCAGGAAAACCTTGAATCGTTACACTTTTATCATTCAAAAATGGTTTAGCTATCAAATCTTGTAGGTTGATACGGTATCCTGCCGCTTCACGATTTAATCTATCAACCACTACAATTTGGCCGTCTGCTTTTAATTCTATTTGTAACCACTTATATTTTGCTTTTACTTCATCAGATCGAGCAAATACAATATAGAATGTAGATTTTCTCCCATATCTGTAACTAAAAAAGTTTCCTGGTCGTTGTGTACAAACACTTGTAGGTTCGTTTATCATAGAAGAAACTTGGCCTGGATTTTTTGCTAAATATATTTCTACATCTTTAGTAACTTCTACTGGATCAGGAAACATTGTATCCAATTCGTTTTCATCTTCTGGTCCACCAAGTTTAACTGCCTTTTTCATCGCCTTCTTGGCTTCTCTATCTCTTTGAATTGTCTTCTTAGAATCAAAATCTACTTCTATTGCATGCCAAGTTTGGCTATCTTCATTATTTGGATGTGATGTCTTATCTCTTTTAGTTATACCGGCAAAATCTACTGTCATTCCAAACTTATTTTTAAACTCAAGCATGGATTTAAAAGCATCTAACGTGTATTGTGGAGAAACATTAAGTTTTTTTCTTTCAATATTTGTTCTGGCCAAAATACTGAGAATAATTGATTTTCCTTGAATAGAAGGATATAAATCCAAAATTTGTTTATAAACATTTTGTTCTTTTTCATTAGGAAATTCTGTTTTAAGACGGTTTAAAATGTCTTGCATTGTTTCTTCCGTCAAAAGCACTTCCTGACAATATTCTAAATAATTCATACTTATATAAATATTATTCGTATTTTCTACCACCAGTATAAAATCTTGAGTAATATTGACTACCTAATAT
>Ga0315284_10005703_pt1 | contig 17709 bp, 14 predicted proteins | sample YL17G09_16_MG_FD_203696 | JGI IMG/M metagenome (GOLD analysis project Ga0315284, IMG submission 203696) | Sediment microbial communities from Yellowstone Lake, YNP, Wyoming, USA - YL17G09_16 | ecosystem: Environmental > Aquatic > Freshwater > Lake > Sediment | place: USA: Wyoming | collected...
GAAACGTAAACAAAAGAATACTCAAATCGCACAACAGAAAAAGATAGAACGGGATAAAGAAGCGAAAAAGAAACAGTTGAGACAGCAACTTCCTGCCAAGGGCAAGAAACGTTAAAGCCACTAAAGAAGCAATGGTGACCATCTAAAAGCTTATACCTAGAAGACAACAATACAGCGCGCGCCAAAACTATTCAAAAAACGCAAATAACCCTCTTTCTTCTTTAACCCATCAAGAACCACTTTCTTACTCACTCTCTTAGCACGCATGGGATAGAACTTTACCCGCAAACCCACGCATCATTATTTATATGGAAGTACCTTCTCAACTTAGATTAGGGTTCATAAATTAAACTGACGAGGAAATTCGAATCAAGGATATGTTGTGGATGAATAAAAAAGAAATAATATGGGCATTACAGCATACAGACAAAGGTACATCAAAAGAACAGATAAGAGCCTCTAAAATATTCGGGACTTTGTCTGCGCATCCAAAGTGGTCAGAAACCGTCAGACACAGGTGTCCTTTGTGTGGATATGAAGATGTTACAAACATTCACAAGGATTGTCCACAAAACCCAACTGAACACGCAGTGCCCATGTATGTTGTTGAAGAAGAAAGACCAAAGTCGCTTCCAAAGGGTGCTGAACTATACTATTCCATAAAGTATAGAACCGGAATGTGAGAAACAGAAAGCTCGTGAGCCATTCGGCTCACTCGCACGTTCCAGACGATACGCGCGCGCTACGAATTCTATTTATATTTGCACTGGATGCATATTTCTTGAAGGGATCTAATATGCCTCTGTTTCTACAAACCGCAAGACATTCCACTGAAAGCTGTCCGATGCACAATGAGAAAGTCAAAAAGGCATTCTCAGACTTCACGAACAAAATGGGGAAACTCGCAAAGAAACACGGGATCAAAGTAGTTGGAGCTTGGGCTTCGATGCCAGAGCATCTCATAGTAGTAGTTTACGATGTCCCAAATGCGGAAGCGATGCAAAAGTTTTCGATGGAACCGGAAGTCATGGAGTGGTTAAGCTACCAAACAACTGAAAACCGACCGGTAAAGACTATTGAAGAAGTCATGAAACTGCTGAAATAGGACAGAAGACTATTTTCCTTCCTTTTTCTATTCTACAGCGCGCGCTAAACAATCCTCTGCGACACAGGTCAACCTAAAGGCAGAAATTCTGTTAGCTTGTTATGAGCATATACAAGAGACCGGTGATCTAATGTCATTGAAAAGAGCTGGTGTGACTGGGCTCAGTTTTGAGGGTCGGGGCGAGCGGATTGCCCGAGGTTTCTATGTTCCTGTGTTGAAGGAAAGTGTGGCTTATGATCGTGCTACAGGCTACTTCTCAGTAGAGTCCCTTGTTCACGCTGCGAGCGGTGTCGCAGGGTTAATTGAAAATGGTGGCAAGATGCGTTTGATCTTGGGCGCTCATGACGTTCCTAAGGAGCTTTGGGAAGCGTACGAAATGGGATTGCGATCAGGAAAAGACATAGTAGAAGAAGTAGCGCGTCGAATTGCTGAAGGACTGGACAAGATTGAGGACGTCTTGGTGCAGAAACGCCTAGAAGCCCTCGCTTGGATGTTCAACAAAGGCATTCTGGAGGTTAAGGTTGTCTTGCCTCGCCATGTCTATCTTGGTCAGACTGGCATTTTTCACTATAAGCTTCTGATCTTCAAAGACAAAGAAGGAGACATTATCGCAGCCGAAGGTAGCGCGAATGAAACTGAACCTGCCTATACAGTGAATGGTGAGCGAATTGTCGTTTTCTATTCTTGGCGGGAAGGTGACAAAGAGCGTGTTGAGGATTTGGTGCAGTCTTTCGACCGAATTTGGAGTGCTGAGCACCCTGATTTTGAAGTCTTTAACCTTCCTGAGGCAGTCTACAGGGCCATTGTGAAGTTTGAGCCGAAGTCTCGTCCATTGCTTGACGCGCATGAACCTATCACAAAGGTCGTTGCTCACGGTTTGCTGCCTGCTTGCCGCTTCGTGAAGATCTTGCCCAGGGTTCGTTGTTTAGCGCATATGGGTCTAGGACCTGTTCGTCTTTATCCTCATCAGGCCCGTGCAGTCAGTCTGGCGAGGGAGCGTTATCCTTTCAGAATCATGTTTGCGGACGAGGTTGGTCTAGGGAAAACGATTGAAGCAGGTGCTTGCATCAAGTTACTCTGGATGACCGGTTACGTGCGCCGTGTTCTGGTTTTGGCGCCTAAGAACGTGACTAGACAGTGGTGGGATGAACTTCGTGGAAAGTTTGGTCTTCCTGCTTATTTGTTCAAGCCTGGGAAGCCTAACGTTTTTGTTGCGCCTGATGAGAAGACTTTTCCTGTCTATGGTAATCCGTTTGATGCTGTTGACCTTGTCGTAGCCTCGTGGCATTATGTTAGAGGGCGCAAGGGTTCTGAGCCTGAATTGTTCAAGGCGAGACCGTTTGATTTGGTGTTGATTGATGAGGCTCATTCAGCACGTGTGACTAGGTCCGAATTCACTTCGCCGAGGCCTACGAGGCTTAATGAGTTGGCTATGGCCTTGTCTGCTTTGACTCCGCACATTTTCCTTTTGACGGCTACGCCTCTGCAGCTGAATGAATTGGAGATGTTGGACTTGCTTCGTATTCTTGGTTTGGGTGGACCTTGGGTTCATGAAGACGCTTTCAAGAGATATTACACTGCCATGAACAAGAGTCCAGCGGACAGGAACGACGAGGATTGGAATCATCTGTTTGTACTTGTTTCGTGGTTTGCTGGAACTTATTTGGAGGATAGGCATAGAGAAGCTGTCGTTAACTCGTTTTTCAAAGGGTCTGATGCGAAGGAACTCTTGGATATTGTTGCTCATAAGGAAGAGGACACGTTTAGGAATTTTATGAAACGTCTTGACGTTGAGAGTCGAGACAGCTTGGATAGGGTTTTGAGGGGGCTGATGCCTACTTCCTGGTTTGTGATCCGCAACACTCGGGATCGGCTGAAAAAGCAGGGGTACGAATTTCCAGAACGAAGGATTGTGAATGTTGATGTTGCCTTAGATCCTAAACATGCTGATCTGTTGGCTGAGCTTAACGATTACTTGGCAAATTACTATGACGGGTACAAGAGTTTTCTGAAGGGTGATGAGCGACGCGGTTTTGGTTTGATCAGGGCCATATATCATCAGAGGTTTGTTAGTAGTTTTGCGTCAGCTTATCAGACTGTCAAGCGTAGGCGGGAAGCATTGGAAGCTCTGCTGGAGGGTGATGAGGAACGCCTCCGCAAGTTGGCTTCTGACATAATGGAAGACGTTGGAGAGGACGTTGATGAGGAAGAGCTTCTTGACGTTATGAGAACCGCAGTTGAACGAGCTCGTGACTTGGTTGAGAAAGAGCTAGAAAAGTTGAGAAGTCTAGAATCTTGCCTTGTTCCCTACAGCAGAGCCGTTACAGCCGCTGATGATCCGAAACTGCGAGAGATTCAGCGTGTCGTTCAGGAATTGCGAGACGAAGGAAGGAAAGTGCTGGTTTTCTCAAAGTTCACCGATACCGTGGACGTGGTCAGGGATTTTCTTAGTCAATGGCTGGGGCCGGACAGAATTGGAACATACACTGGGCGAGGCGGCGAGGTTTGGGATTCCAGGTTGAAGCGTTGGCAGATTTGTGAGAAAGAGGAGGTCAGACGGGCTCTTGAGAAACAAGTGGATGTTCTCGTTTGTAGTGAAGCTGCTAGTGAAGGCTTGAACCTGCAAGCGGCTAGTGCAATCGTTAATGTGGACATGCCTTGGAACCCAGCGAAGGTAGAGCAGCGTATTGGTCGTGTCGACCGTATCGGGCAGGTAGCCAGTATTGTCAAAGTTGTGAATGTTTGGTATCCTGACACGTACGAGGCCAAGATGTATAGGGTTCTGTTTGAGCGTCAACACATATGGTGGATCATAGTAGGTCCTGCAAACAGCATCATCGCACAACGGTTGGTTGAAGCTTTTGAGGGTGGGCTTAGTGGTCAGAACCTGCAAAGACGCATTGTGGAAGCTGTTGAGGAGATTGAGAATAGAAAGGATGAAGCGATCAAGCTGACTCGAATTTTTCCTGAAGATATTCCTTTGGAGCTTACGTTCGTTGAGGCAAAGGTTCCTGATGTTTTGGAGCGTTTTGTCCGGTTGAGTTGCGAGGCAATGGGTATGCGACTGGTTCAAAAAGATGATTTGCTGCTCGTTGAGCCGTTGGAGAGTTTGCCAGAAGGTGTCAGAGCCTTTGTCAAGGAAGGGATTTCTTTGAAGCCTGGAAGACCGGATGCGCTGGTTCCAGGGCATCCGTTTGTGCAGTGGTTGGCTTCGGAGGTTGAGTTGTTTGCTGATTCGCCAGAGAAGGTGCCGTTTAGTGTTTATGGTGTTGGCGGTGATGATGGTTTGTTGGATGTTTACGTAATGAAGTCAGGTGACAGACCCGTGCGTGTCGAGGATGCTGGGAAGGTTGTAGAATTGTTTGAGCAACTTGTGAGCTTGGCTAAGAAGGAGAATTAGCTATGGTTTGTGATTGTGTTGAGCGTTTTCGCAGTATGGCTGAGGAGCGACGTTCCAAAGCTTGCAGGATGCTAGAGATTGATTTGCCTTGTAGGTTAGAGGCTTTTGCGGAGGCTATGCGTTTGGGTGCGGTTCAGTTGGTTGCTAGGCAGTTGTTGCGGGCTGGGGTTTTTAGGGTGAGCTTGGATTTGAATGGTTCACATGATGTTAGTATTGAATCGGCTGTTGAGGCTGTGAAGAGAGTTATCGCTGCTAGGCCGAGGTTGCAGAAGTTTGTTCGAGAGCATTGGGCTGATCTGGTTGGGCAGGCTGGTTATGTTAATCCTGAGGATGTTTTGCCTAAGCGCATCCGTAATCGTGAGCGTTTGAGTGAGACTTTTGGCGGTTATTTGGATAGTAGTTTGGATGGGGCTGAGCGTATGTTGGATCAGTTGGAGGTTTTGGAGAGGCGTTTGCCTGTTTGGAAGAGTTTTGTGCGTGGGGCGGATGTGCCTCGGGTTGAGCCTGTTATGGATTTTCACGATTCTGAAGTATAGTGGTCTAGGCGTTCTCCTTTTTTTGGTGCGAATTCTATTGATCTGCCTAAGGCTGCGAGTAGGGCTTTTGCGATTGCCGCATCTTTTTGGAAGTTTTCGTTTGACGAATTGCCTGCGTAGCGTGCGTAGGCTTGCAGTACTGTTGGAAAAGGTGAGCTGGCTGTGTCTAGGTTTTTATCTTGCATGAGGCGTTTGACTTGGATTAGGCCGCCTCGTTCGTATTGGAGTATGGCCGCATGGACGTAGTCAATTGTTGTCTTTAAAGACTTGGGGTCCTGGGGGTCAATTATGCCCATTGCCTGACGATCTCGCGCTGATAAAATTCTGATGTCTTTTCCATCTTTCTCGATGACACCATAAGTGCCTTTCACGTCTAATGTATCAAGTGTGACCAGCCCACCAAAGACCGTTGCTAAGCGAGCCTCTTCATATTCTGTTTCTGTGGACGGGAAGTTGGCGAGTAGATTTATGTAAGCGGCTGTTTCTTTGTCTGCGTTTTGTATGCCCGCTTCTTGAAGGAACCTTTCGTTCAGAACATCCGTTATCTGATCCAGTGCTTGTCGTGGGTCGATTTCTTTGCCTGTTGCAGTCTTCACTGGATAATAATCGGCGAATTTGCCGAGAACTGGACCGTAAACACCGACTTTTAAGTCTGGACCATCAATGCCGAGTCTGCTGAACTCTTCGATCTTTTGTTTGGCTACGTCACGGAGTTCTTCAACAATGTGTTCCCAAATGCCTGGGTGGTTTGCTTTTCTCTTTCCGCACGTAAGTAAGACTGTGACCTTAAGCACTCCCTTCCCTCGTTTTGCGTATTTTTCCGGGGGCTCGGTGTGGACTGGCCAGCTGCTAATGAACGTAAAATCAGCGTTCATCAAGGCTGTTGCAAGACTACTCCATGCTTCAGCCGTTCGATGTGTAAACATCACTGTCATAATGCCATCATCTTGAAGAGCGCGGTGCATCTCCCTGAAACAGGCTTCCATTTTGGTTTTGTAGTCTTCCTGAGCTAATCTATTGGCGCTTCGGCCCATGCCTCTGAATCTGGCTGGATTGGAAACTGCTTCATCCTCTTTCTCCGTTAACACTGCTTTGAAGTTTTCAGGAAAGAGATCACCCAAAATCCGTTTTAGCCAAACATAGAAGAAGTCGCTAACCTCTCCGTACATGACGTTTTCTGCGTAAGGAGGGTCAACGACAATGCATGGGATAGATCTTTCTTTTGCCGGAATTCTTGTGGCTGTTCCGCAATAAACCGTTGGTTTTGGCGAATTCTCAGGAAGGAGCCTAACTATTTCTTCTAATGCATCAAGAACTTTGGACAATGCCCAATCGTAGCCACCATCAGGAACAAGCTGGTTCCATTCTGCATAGCTCCATTTAAATGGAAACGCCTGAAGCGCCATCATGTGTGCTATTAGTGTTCGTGTTGAATGCCAAAGTGATAGAAGGCAATTGTAATCGACACAGCTATCGAACGCCATGGCCCCATACGTCAGGACAGCTTTTGCAAACTCCCACTCATCGGTATTCTGCTCTTTTCCATCAAACAGTTCTTCCTTGCTTTTCAGTAATTTCTCCAAGTATGTGACATGAGTGAGCAATTGTCGAGGATTGTATAGATCACTCCATCTTCTCACTCCGTAAACTGAGCACCTGTCAGAAAAACCCTTAAAATACTCTTCATATGGTATTAAACTACGTTTTTCCCAATTGGTCATTTTCTCTTTCAGCCGTTTCTCGGCTTTTTCTATTGCCTCGATGTCTTCTTGCGTTGGTGGTCTGAAGTTCCATCTCGCCCTGCTCTTCCCTGGTCCTCTGCTTTTGACACAGACGCAGTAGACTTGGTGTCCCATCCGCCGGTTCTGCGCTTCACGTTTCACTTCTTCTCCATCTATCACAGTGTGGCATCTTGGGCACTCAGCTCGACCCCCCTTTACACTGCCTTTGTCAGGATCGAGCCCATGTGATTTCGGACCGTTGACAATTTCAAAACTGCACGTTTCACTTCTTTCTGGTGCTAGAAGCTTGGCTCCGATGCTTTCTTCATCACTGCTTGACTTAGCGATCCACCAGTTTGGGGAGAGTGGAATTATCAAGCCGCAGGAAGAGCACTTTATGGTGCGTGCCCATAAGTAGGCAAAGACTTTCTCACCAGTCTGCGCAGGGAAAAACTCTTCAAGCTCGGCTTTTGCGGTTTCATGAACTTCCTTGCAGAAGCTTTTGACCGCTGGAAGCAGTTTCTTGCCAAACCTTGCAGGATACTCAAGCGTCCCTTTAAGGCAAATGAACGCCACAGGATTCAAATCACCAGCAACAACAGGCAATCCCAACCGCATAGCTTCAAAAGGAATACTGCCGCCACCAGCCATAGGATCAACAACTAATGGACGCTCAACACCCCAGAACTCTTTCAGCAATGCATGAAGGCGAGAAAGTTCAGTCCCAGAAGGAGTGTGCTTGAAGGATTTTTCCCACGTAAAAGGATTGCTACTTAGTCGTTTACCCGCGATCCTCGCCTTTGCGACTTCCTCCTCAGCTCTCCGAGCGTCAACACCGGGGGGAATGCCGAGAAGCTTCAGGACATCCTCCCTCTTAGTCCCAGAAGGCAGCAGACTGCCCAAGATAGCAGCCCTGCTTGTAGCGTGAGGGCGACGAGCAAACCAGACATGAATTCGACTGGTCGGAGGATTATACCCAGTGGATCTTTCTCTAACGCTTTCCACACTTACCTCCGCTATCGGAAACCATTTGCTAATCAGCGGCTCTCGACCTACGCGTTCTTCCATGCTTCAGTCTCTCCGAACCCTTAACCAAACATGTTTTATAATCTTCCCAACCACTTAAAATAGTAACTCACTACTCACAAGTGATTTGATTATGCCCAAACAAACTCTTACACCCATCTGGAACCCGCAAGCTTGCATACCTAAACAAGACATCATAGAGGGCAAATACCTTCAAGCCGAACTTGCTCTGGACCTACACGCAATAGTAGAAGGTACAGCCAAACCCCCATATAACACGCCCGAATCCTTCTTCCAAGCCACACACCCAACCACCACACTAAGACGCCTCCTAAAGGACACAATAGACCACCTAGCAGGAACAAAACCAATAAACCCAGTTCTCCTCTTCGACGCCGGCTTCGGCGGTGGCAAAACCCACGCCATGGCAGCTATCTACTATGCCGTCAAAGACCCGACGAACCCAGAAATCAAGAAACTCCTAGGCGACATACCACCTCTCAAAAACTGCAGAATAGTAGTCATAGATGGAAGCGCCTACGGGGGAAAAGGCGTCAAAAGAGAACAACACCAATTCAAAACCCTCTGGGCAGACTTCCTCTACCAACTAGGCGAAACAATACTTGCAAAAGAATCAGACACTCCCGAAGGACTCCCAGAACGAAAGGACATCACAGAACTCCTCCAGAAACAGCCAACTCTAATACTAATCGACGAAATCCCAAAATACCTCGACTTCGTCAAAGACCAAGCCGAACTTCTAAATAGAGTAAAACACTTTATCCACACCCTTACTCTAGCTGTGTGCCAAACAGAAAACAGCATTCTCATCGTAAGTGTAGCAGGCGACGCTTACATAGACGCAGCAGACGCAGTTCGCCGAGAATTGGCAGAAGCCATGAACATCCTCAACCGCAAAATGCAACCAATCACGCCCGTCCAAAGCCAAGACGTACCTCACATACTCAAGAAACGCCTCTTCGACAAAATAGACCCAAAAACTGCAGAGACAACTGCCAAAGCATACATCCAACTCTACGAACAGACAAAAGCCCCAGACCGCTACCGCACTGTTGAATATCAAAACCGGATAAGCGAAACCTATCCCTTCCATCCGGAACTAATCGACGTTTTGTATGAACGTCTGTCCACACTGCCTGATTTTCAGCGTACCAGAGGAGCTCTGCGCCTCCTAGCTCATGTAATCTATAGAATGTGGCAACAAAAAGAGAACGATGCCTTCCTAATTCAACCATATCACGTGGACCTGTCCGTTTCGGGAATAGTTGACGAACTCACAACCCGTCTAAAGGAAGGGAAATACGCAAACGCCATAACTTCAGATGTCTATGCACACGGTGGCAGAAAAGCCAAAGCCCAACAAAAAGACGAAGACTACAAGAGCCACTTCCATGCTCCATTATTCCTCAGAGCCTGCAACACCATATACCTTTACAGCCTTACTGGCGCCAAAGAAGAAGCAAAGGGCATAGACACTGACGACCTCATAGCTGTCCTAGCGACACCAACAAAAGAAGAACAGATCCAATATTACCGAGATCAAGTCCTGCCCGCTATAGCCGAAAGCTGCTGGTACATTGAGCCCGTGGGCAAAAGGTACGTTTTCAAGAAAGAACCAACTGAAAACCGCATCATAGATCAAGAAAGCCAAAACATCGCCACGCCAAGAATCACGAAAACCGTATACGAGAAACTACAGGGATTGTTCATAACAAAAGGAAAAGGCCACTTCTTCGTCCAAATCTTTCCAGAAGACCCAAGCAAAGTAACAGATGACATGGGCCTGAAAATAGCCGTGCTAAATCCACTGTTAGGCCACGCAATACCTTCAGAAGAGCACGTTCCAGAAAACGTAGCTCAATTCATTCTAAACCGTGACGCAAGAGGCAACTTGCGAGCTTACAGAAACAACACTTACTTGCTGGTCTCAAGAGAAGGCGCATGGGAAACACTACGCGATGCTGCCGCAAGACTGGAAGTCGCACGATCTCTCGCTGAAGATCCTGAAAGATATGGCATACCGCATGACAAAAAGAAAAACCTCCAACAAAAAGTAGCCACTTACGAAGCGACCGTAAACGACAACATCCGAGCATCATTCACATTCATAGTCTACGCCACGAGAGGTGGCAAGATAGAAGCCAAATCATTCAGACCAAGCGGTTACGGAACAGCTCAACCTGGACAAGAAATCTTTTGGCACGTGCTATCCAACATACTTCACAGAGTAACAGGCGAGGCATTGGATCCAGATTATGCGAAGACTGAAGCATGGCCCGCTCAAGCCGAAGAAACCACGACAAGAGCCTTCTACGAAAACATACACAAGAAAACTGGCATAGTTCTTCCAGAAAACCAGTCACTATTTGAGCAAACATTGCTCGAAGGAATCAAAAGAGGAACTTGGATCCTCATACAACAAGACAAAGTCTACGCTCCCGAAAATCTGCCCAGCCGAGTGGTAATAAGCTCAGACTCAAAGCTTCTGCTGCCTAGCGAAGCTGGAAGGCAAGAAATGACAGATCAAAGAGGACACCTATGTCCAAACTGCCACTTGTGGCCGTGTCAGTGTGGAACAAGAATCGGAGATGACATTCTCCGCCCCCCGCCCCCACCGCCCGATCAGGAATGGGCAACTTTCGAACCAGCGCCTCCCAAAGTCCAACTTGAAGATCTAGAAAAATGGACGCGCCGCGAAGGAATCGACACCGTAACAGAAGCAAGAATAAAAGTCTCCGGCACAACAGACGCAGCAACACAATTCCGAAATCTCGTCCGACTTTCAAAAGCGGGCAAGAAAATATCAACAACAGTAGAAATCAAAGCAAGAACATACCAAACAAACCTTTCGCTCGACGCCACTTTCAGAACTGACGACGCAGGACTAGAAACTCCAGCAGCCAAGATCCTAGACGACATCGGTAGATGGTCACTCCCAGAATTCGAAGGCACAATAACCCTCAAAGCCGAAAAAATGCCCATGAACGAAATACGAGAACTTCTCAAAAACACTCTCAAAACAGACGACCCAAAACTAAAACTGGCCCTAGAAATAAAACCTAAACGTGAAAGATAATGCCCTTCAAATACGTAATCAAATGGCGCCGAACCCAACCAGAAAAAATCAGCGTCGACGCCTACCACAGATACCCACACACAGAAGAAGAAAAACACAAACCAGCATTCACCATAGGCAAAGCCGAAGGCGGTGGTATCCTAGCAATACGCCATGCCTTAGAAAAGGCCGCACAAAAAAACCCAACAAAAAAACGAGGCAACAACACATACATCTACCTAACCGAAAATGATCCAGTAGCATACGAAAACGCTTACAGAATAGGCTTGGCCGCTGCACTGATAGACAAAGCCGAAACACCCAAACAAATCGAAAAAACCACAAAATACACACTAAACGCGACACCTGAAGAAATATGGTTCTGGACAAGCAAACTTCTCGACGACGAAATCAACACACGAGCCCTAGACGCTTTAGCAACACTAAGCGGCGCCACAGAACCCACCTACAAAATTCACCCAGCCAAACAAACCAAAGCAAAAATCAAAACTCCAAAAGAGGGCACATTCTGGCCAATAGTCCGACAACACATGAAAGAAAAGGCAATACAACTCTACGTGAAAGACCACCCAAAAACACAGGTCAAACCAGAGCTGAAGGAACTTCGAAAAGCTGGCTACATGCAAGAAGCCAAGACACTGGTCTTAAAGGATTTGCAGGCTGAGAAAAGGAAGGCTTAGTCAAAAGTATTTGCCAAAATCGCGCGCGCACGTCTAGGTACTCTTCAAGAATTCAATGTAGGGCTCGCATCAATGTTCAAATCCGAATTGCTTGCTCATGTCAACTTCATCGCCAGTTTCCTTGTTTTCAACACTGACGCTTGTTTTCAGAAAAGAATCGACGTAGTCTTTTGAGATCATTGAAGCACTGGGATCATCAGCCGCTTTAACCAGAAGGTGGAAAGCTTTGGCAACAAGAGTTCGTGGGTGAAATTTAGCACCCTCGACCAACGTTTGGGCAGATTTTTCATCAAATGGAAAGAGGTCAGTGCCTGCGTAACCTGGCGTTCGATAATGTCTGAGATAGGCCTTGATCATTTCGATTCCGCCTGCAACTGTCAGAGGACCTACCATAACCGAGTTTGGCGACGATGTGTGTAGTTTTGCACTTGAATCATACCCAGCGTCTATCCAAGGTCTGGACAAAGAATCTGCTGCTTTGGCATGAGTTGTAAGAAAAATAGAAAGCATCTGGCCACTATTGCTGAAAACATCGTCCCTGAAAAGGTGCCCGCCTAATGTTCGAGCAAACTCTCCCAAGTCGCGGGATGATTTCTCAAGAGATTTTATTATGTTTTCAACGTCATCGACAAAAAGATAACAGTGATCAAATCGACCAGCTCGGAGCACTCGCATACATTGATCGAAAAAAAGATTCAGAGACAGTTTTGTCAGCCGCCAATCATGTGCAGCAGGAGGAAGCCTAAGTTGATGGTCGCTTCTGAAGGACTTTAGGTATTCAATAAATCGTCTCTCTGAAACTGCAGTAGCAACTTCTAAAGATACCCCCTGCTCCATCATTTTGGATTTCACCTTTTCATCTAATGTTGCCAGGTCCACTCCATTGTCAGTCAACCATTTCTCGTCAAGCATTTTGCTTAGATCATCCTGGCTTTTGACTATTGCAGCTACATCCGGCTTCATTTCAAGAAGAGACAGGTAGCGAAGAATACGCACAACTTCATCGAAGACACCTTCACTTTCCAGCTTCCTCATTGCTTCGATGCAAACATATCCTAGCTTATTCCACTCGGTTCCTGCATACACATAGATTGCGCATACTTTGTAGTCCTTGAAGTAAGCGCTGCCAAATCCTTTATTGATTTTGTCCATGACATAGAATATGATGCTAGATTTTCCCATGCCCTTGTCGGTGAGTTCACCTGATTGCGCCCAAAGAAAACCTATTCTAAGCTTGTCTTCAAAATGAGGAAAACCAACCCATTTATGTTCGATAGTATTTATCGCTTCAATGTGAGTCTCTGGACTAAAGATTTTGCCAAGTCGTGCATCATGCTCCTTAGCCACGTAGTCTGCAATAGGGTTAGGCGTGAAAGGATTCTGAGTCAAGCTGAATTTCTCAAAACGTTTGCCGGTCTCTGTTTCTTTCTCCCCCTTTCTTCCACGCAGAAAATCTTGGGGAGGAACCCCAGAGGCCTTTTTGTCAAGAGAATCGGGTTTGCTAGCAGCATCGAGACTCATGGCGGACACTGTGCGACTATTGTATTGTCAAATCTTTTAACTCTTCTGTTCGCACAGGTTTAACGAAATTAAGGTTCTCACTCCCATACCTGATTCCCTTCCAAAGTCTATGGGAATTCTTTTCTTTGAAGTTTCACGACCTAGCAAATCAGATGCATCCGCCAAGATTCGGATTGGTGAATTGCCCCGTTGTCCTTCGATTCTTGCCTGCTTCAGCAGATTGTTGAAACTCATATCTGAAATCTTTAGTATCAGACAAACTTTGTCTCTCAAGTCCATTACGGGTACATATCCGACCCCTGCAGAGCTTTGATGAACCTCCCAAAGCGCAGATAGAAAGTCTTTGGATATTTCTGTCCATGTCGGGTTTGACATATAAAGCGTGTCGCCGGCTAGGACTAAAGGTCTTGCATATGGTAGTTTAGGCGCACGCCACACAAGAGGATACATCACTTCTCCGTCAAACTGAGGAAGGTGCTCAGAGTAATTCACCAAGCCGAAATAATGTAGTCTGTCCCGTATGACCTTGTACTTCACGTCTCCAAGCTCTCCTCCGAAATATTGGCTGAGGAAATAATCTCTGTAGATGGCCTTCGCGAGATCAGATGGTTTTGTACTAGTGGATTCTCTGGTCCAGTATGCAATCTTCTCAGACAGAGAACCTTCATCCCATTTAAGAGGAAAATTCCAGTTCCAATGTGACGAGATGTAGGTTTTACATTGCTGCAGATATGATGTCTGGTCGTAACTCTGTGAGGAGCCGAAAACTTCAGTGACTGCCGGTACCTTAGGAATAAACGTTCCATTTTCAAACTGGAGTATCTTTCTAACGAATATTCGCATCTCTTCAAATGTTGAGAGCATCGTAGGCATAAAATCTTCTATCACTGCATTCCACGATGAAGAATCGTTTTCCAGAGCGCAAGAAAGGGTCATTCCTTTTTCGGTAAGTCGATATCCATTAGGGTCGCGTATTATGTAACCCATCTGCTCCAATTCCAGTGCAATAAGTTCACCAACCTTCTGCATCGGAGAATCTCTGATCATAAGTCGAAAGTGTCGAACGAAGTCATCATTTGCCTTCATGATACATTCTCTAAGGTCAGCACTAGATTGCGCTCCGTTCTTGATTCCGATCAATCCCCAAAGATGATACTTCGGGTCGTGATTCGATGTCACTGACGGCAATTCTTGACCTCCGCAAGGTAATAGAAAAGTTTACGATGATTGCCCACTAGTCTTATACACTCATCACGCCCTAAAAACTCATTCGCGTTTATTGTGACCTGCATAGGCGAAAAGGGAACCATTATTTCACTCAAATCCCTAAAGGAATACTTGCATAGCTCATCGGCCATTGGTTCCCAATCTTGACCAGGAGTCTTCTCTCCAAGTCTCATTGCATAGTCAAGAAGGTGCAACCTAAGGAGTTCGGGCGGCCATAGTTCGCCATCGACGAGACCGATCCCCCAAGACATGGCAAACTCTCTAACAAAATTATCGAGTCTGCGGTTTCGAGTCAGAAATAGTCTCTTTATGTGAATATCTATGCCTTTCCGAATCAATTCGAGATAAAAGTCGATCACTTTTTGATTGAAGATTAGCAACATATTCTTGTCGATTTGACTCTCGAAATAGTGTTTGAGTTCGCAGACATAGAGCGTTAGACCGTCAGATAGCACCGCATCAGTTTCATGGCGAACCCCAGAGGTCGTCGCGAGTTCATGACCCATTCCAAAGTCATATGAGGTGCTGAGAAGTCTGAAACGTGGTTCACGTGCGATGTAGTTGTAGAAATCCTCTTCAAACTTCCTCCCGATTCCTGCGCCTTCAGCTCCATGATGATCGTTGAATGACCTTGCATAGCTCATTGAATGATACAAAAGCAATTCGTCAGAGGTCATATCGCTGAGCTTGATCATACGGGCATGCTCCCAATCAGATAATTCATTCTAAAGTTTCTTATGTCTTTGTGCTAATGATCAGGCGATTCCCATTCAGATTGGGCGTCAGTACAACGGTATACTTGTAATAGCGAATGACAATTCACAAACACTATTAGTTGTGACGAGCTCATTTCCATCTAGATGACGAGGATCTGAAAAGGAAAGATAAAAGCGATTGACCGGATTGATATCAAACTAGGAAGCATATGCTCCATGCGGATTCTATATGATTCTGAAAATGTTCGCAATGCGATAATTGCTTTGTTCGAGGACCCACGAAAACGAAGGGTTGCTGTTGTAGCATTTGTTGGGGAAGGGGCTGAGGCCTATCTCCCGAGTCCTGTTGGGTTAGAGCTTTTCTGTTGGCCTAAACCGGGCAACACAGATCCAGATACTCTGGTGGGGCTCATGAAACGTGGGGCAAAAGTCTCGTTCGTTGATGATCTTCATATGAAAGTATATTGGAGCGAGACCAAAGGGGCAATTCTTACTTCGGCTAACTTATCAACAGGCGCTCTCGGTTCGAGAAACCTTAAGGAAGTTGGCGTCCTGCTACCTCCGGGAGAGTTTGACATAAATAGACTGCTTCGAGGACTGAGAGCACGATCACCGTCTCCGGAAGAACTTCATCGGCTTGAAAAACTCCACAAGCAGTACAAAGCTAAGAACTGGAACCAGTTCATCGGACAGACCAGAAGCCAATCTTACGATGAATGGTATGAATCAAAGGAGTACAGAAAGACGTGGAAAATGGCCGTAATAAGCGGAACCGTTAGACTAGCTTCGAAGGCAAAAAGAAGAGCAGAAGAGGAGTATGGAAGAGCAAGGCCCCAAAATTGGGTTTCGAGCAAGCAAGGAGACTACAGCAAGAATGATTGGATTTTGACCTTCACACTAGATAATGACCGCCCAAATGATCTAGAATGGTTTAGCGTAGACTATTTTGTGAAAGTGTCTCGCTCTGAAGCTGCATATGATGGAAACACCTGTCGATATGTACAAGTGTGGCCATTAAGCCGTTACACACAGCCACCGCTCAAACTAGATATTCGATTCAAAAAAGCACTAAAGGAATCTATCGGTGAATATGGACGTCAAAGACTTCTGAAACAGAATTCTTCGAAACCACCCGCACGGTTAATTGATATGATCTATAGGCATATTACCAAGAAACTAACGCCTGAGCGAGAAAGAAGCGAAAGAAGCACATGGAAGAAATCTATCCTAAGCATACTTATGAACCACTATCCTAACAACACTCAATTATCGACTATCTATAGAGAAATAGGGGAGTACATCACGCTTACAGACTATCTCAAAGCGTCTTGGAAAGACAACTTACAACCGCGGTATCAGGTCTGGATCAGAAGCTGCCTCAACAAGCTCAAGAATGAAGATTTGGCAAGAAATCCTAAGCATGGTTATTGGCGCTATTGCCCTCCGTAGCGATCACGTCTACTTTTCAAGACGAAAAAGGGGAAGTAGTTGGAAACGTCGCCACCTCTGCAAGTTACTGAGAAGGCTCGTTTCGAAACCTTTTTCAAGTTGACTTAGGCAGGCTTTGTGAACCAGAGACTCAAAAGAGACTTTTTGCTTGCAGAATTCTTTGGCGCCACAGCATTAGCACGCACTAATAATACGGAACCTTTGAACACGCCCAGACTACGCAAAACATGGATACGTGTATCGTGGATTCATAAAGTCTAGAAATGCACTGGGGATAAACCTACAGGTTATAGTGTCCCTAAAGGTGTTCTGTACGAAGAAGGATAAGCCCAGAGAAAACGAAGAAAAACACTATTGTTCAGTCTGCGGTGCAGAGATCAGTGAAGAAGACTATGAGGCTTATGATGGCATGTGCTGGGAATGCTGGGATGACCAGTTGACAGAAGAGTCTCTCGACATGTTCGGTGACTTCATGTGAGTCAAGAAGAATACACATGTCAAAGGTGTGGCCGACACATCAGCCAGGAAGAATACGAGACTTATGACGGAATGTGCCCCGAATGCTACGAAATAGAGATAGACGAACTCGACTATGAAGACGAAGACTACTAAACCTAACGTGACTAGTATCTTTCATTCTATTGCCGGTGATCCATGAATATGAAGATAGAAGATAGATACACAACAATTATATAATTCCACAACACGCTTCACCATGTTGACAATTCCACCCCGGGCATTGCCGACCAGAGTAACTGCATTAATGAACTATAATGGTATGATTTTTTCTCTGTTGACCAACTTGCGAAGTTCTTTAGCGGAAAGGACTTCTATGTCATACATGTGAGAAAAACTTTCAGCCAGTTCCTTTGATTTCGATCCAACGTAAACCATAACATCGCCATCTCGCACCTTCTTGCGATCCATGTGAAAGTTGAAAAGTTGAGCCGCACCACCCTTATGATACGCATAAGTTGTAGCAGCATGCCAGGGCTCCATGCGCCGCGCGCGCTATTTAGGTTTGTCTTGCTGCAGCTTTCAGAACTTCTGCCACTAGCCTGCTATTCCTGTGAGATTTGGAATCTTTGACTATCTTGTTTAGATCACTGTCCAAGTCTTTCAGAAACTCATACTCTTTAACGACTTTTCTAACGAGCGCTACTTCAGAGGGCAGATCTCCCTTTCTGACCAATCGCTGCAGATCGGCCCAATCGTATCTTTCCGTCAATAT
>Ga0315284_10005704_pt1 | contig 17709 bp, 11 predicted proteins | sample YL17G09_16_MG_FD_203696 | JGI IMG/M metagenome (GOLD analysis project Ga0315284, IMG submission 203696) | Sediment microbial communities from Yellowstone Lake, YNP, Wyoming, USA - YL17G09_16 | ecosystem: Environmental > Aquatic > Freshwater > Lake > Sediment | place: USA: Wyoming | collected...
CTGGCTTGGCGAGCTACCGACCGGCACGGTAGCCAGAACCCCATTGGTCGTGCCGTCAATCACAGTCACGCTGTTGCCGCCGCTGTTCGTACAGTAGACCCGATTGTTCGTCGCGTTGAAACCCAGGTGTACCGGGCCAATGCCGACCGGGACTGTTGCCACGACGCCGTTGCTGCCGCAGTCAATCACTGTGACCGAATTGCCGTTTGAGTTGGCGCAGTACAGGCGGTCACTCAACGGATTGTGGATGAGAGCCGTGGGGCAGTCACCGACCGGCATCGTGGCAACGAGGCTGTCGGTCACACAGTCAATGCAAGCCACGCTGTCCGCATCCGCCAGTGCGCAGTAGACCCTGCTCCGCGTCGGGTTCCAGCAGACGGCGTGTGGAGACGCGCCGGTGAGGATTCGTTTGGTGAGTGCGAAGGTCGAGCAGCTCATGACCGCAATGTAGTCAAGGCTCTCGCACGCGACATACGCCTTGCTCTGCACCGTGTCGCAGCACACGGCAGCCGGATATGGCGTCAGATGGACCGTCTTTACGACCGTACTCGTGGCGCAGTCTATGGCGGAAACGCAGCTCCGTTCGTCACTCGTGACGTACAGCCGGTTATCGGAAGTGCTCAGACACAGCGCCGAAGGCAGCCGGGGCACGTTGATGCTGGCGACAATCGTGTCCGACGAACCGTCAATCACTACCACGGTGCTATCCCAATACGCAAGGCAGTAAAGCCGGTTGTTCGACTCGTTGAACATCAGCCCAACCGGTGATCGTAGGTCCATCGTCTTCAGCACCGTGTCAGCTGCCGCGTCAATGACCGTCAGGCACCAACCATCGGCGTCAGCGATGTACACCTTGTTTCGGGTCGGATTGCAGCAGATGTCGAGATCACCGGAAGCGCCGACTGGAATCCAGCCGACGATGCTGTCGCCAGCTCCATCAATGACCGCCGTGGAATCGTAGCCGACGCAGTAGACTCTGCCGTTCAGGGAGTTGTAACACAGCTTGGCCTCGTCGCCTCCGGCCGCGACCGTGGCGAGCACGCTGTCTGTAGAACCACTGATGATGCTCAGGCTGTCATTGCCCGCCGAGTACACCTTGTCATACACCGGGCTATACAGGATTGCATTCGGTCCCTCGCTCACGTCGATGGTCGTCAGCACTGTATCCGCCGCGCCGTCAATGACGTCGACCTCATCCCAGTTGTTGTCGGTGCAATACACACAGCCATTTGCGGAGTTGTAGCAGATGGCAACCGGATTCCCGTCTAGAACGACACGGTTCCGTACCGCACCGGTGGCGGCATCCAAGACCGTGATGCAGTTGTTCGCAGAGTGATACAGCTTGCCGTAGCGTGGATTGCTGCACATGTCATGCGCACCGCCGAGGACCACCGCGTCGGCGACGATTCGGCACGCACCGGGGTCAATCGCGACCAGCAAGGTTCCCCTTCCTGCAACGAACACTCGGTTGACGCTCCGGTCATAGCACGTCACGCAGGGGGAATACGTGCCGGGCATCACGACGGTGCGCTCACGCCACTGTGCCAACGCCGACACAGCCACCAGTAACAGGGCGGCGGTCAATAGTCTGTATCGCAAGCCGTCTCCTGCAGAGAGTGTAAGCTGGAGAGGCGGCCTGTCAAGCTGCTTCACGTGCCACCGCCGGCCCCTGTTCCTTGACCCTGCGGAGTCAGTCGGATAGTCTTACCTTCCCATGCCAGACGACGTAATCCGGATTCGCGGGGCGCGAGAGCACAATCTCAAGAACATCAGCCTCGACATCCCGCGCAATAAGCTGGTGGTTATCACCGGCCTGTCCGGCTCGGGCAAGTCGTCGCTCGCGTTCGACACCATCTACGCCGAAGGCCAGCGCCGGTACATCGAGTCGCTCTCTTCCTACGCCCGGCAGTTCCTCGGCATGTTGGAGAAGCCGGACTGCGACCAGATTACCGGCCTCTCCCCTGCCATCGCCATCGAGCAGCGTACCTCGGCCCGCAACCCGCGCTCCACGGTCGGCACTGTCACGGAAATCTACGACTACCTGCGCCTGCTCTTCGCCCGCATCGGCAAGCCCTACTGCCCCAAGTGCGGCAAGCCGATTTCGTCCCAGACCACCGACCAGATTGTCGACGTCCTGCTCGGCCTGCCCGCCGGCACCAACCTCGTCGTCCTCGCCCCGCTGATACGCAGCCGTAAGGGTGAATACAAGGAACTGCTCGTGAAGGCCAAGCGTCGGGGTTATATCCGCGTGCGGGTCGACCGGAAGCTCTACGAGATTGACGAGGTCCCCGACCTCGAACGCTACAAGAAGCACGACATCGAGGTCGTGGTTGACCGGCTGCCGGTCAAGGCCGACTCAAGGAAACGCCTGGCCGATTCGGTCGAGCTGGCACTCAAAGAAGGCAACGGCTTGTGCATAGTCGCAACGGACAGGAACGCGAAAGAAGAACCGCCAAGGTCGCCAAGAACGCCAAGAGGCAAGGACGAAGCGACAGAGACCAGAAGTCCAAAGTCCAAAATCCAAGGTCCAGAGTCCGCCGCCGAAGGCGGCGACCTCGTCTTCTCCGCCGCACTGGCCTGCTCCGAGTGCGGGTTCAGCCTCGGCGAGATTTCGCCGCGCCTGTTCTCTTTCAACGCGCCCCACGGCGCGTGCCCGACCTGCCACGGACTCGGCACCAAGATGGAAATCGACCCGGACCGCGTCATCTCCGACCCCGAACTCTCCATCCTCGATGGCGCTCTGGCCCCCTGGGGTGAGGCGCGCGAACGCGGCCAGTGGTTCTTGGGCCCGCTGCGCGCGCTCGCCCGCCGCCACAAGTTCCGGCTCGACACGCCCTGGCGCGGGCTCCCGCCCGCAATCCGGCGCCTGATTCTCTACGGCTCCGACGAGGAACTCAAGGTAAAGTACACCTGGGACGACAACGAGATTCACTTCGACCGGAAGTTCGAAGGGCTGGTGCCGAACCTGCTGCGCCTGTACCGCGAGACCGACTCCGAGTCCCGCCGCGACTGGATTGAGGGATTCATGACCCTGCTCCCCTGCCCGGACTGCCAGGGCCGTCGTCTCAAGCCCGAGGCGCTGGCGGTGCGCATCGGCGACCTGAACATCGCCGACCTGAGCAACTTCTCCATCCGCCGCTGCCACGACTACTTCACCCGCGAGTTGAAGCTCTCCGGCCGCGACGAGGAGGTCTCACGCGAGGTCGTGAAGGAACTGCGGAAGCGACTCAGCTTCCTGACCGCTGTCGGCATTGACTACCTGACCCTGGACCGGACCGCGGAAACCCTCGGCGGCGGCGAAGCACAGCGCGTCCGCCTCGCCACGCAAATCGGCTCCGGCCTTGTCGGCGTGGTCTACATTCTCGACGAACCTTCCATCGGCCTGCACCAGCGCGACAACCGGAAGCTGCTGGGGACCCTCACCCGGCTGCGCGACCTCGGCAACACGGTCATCGTGGTCGAACACGACGAAGAGACCATCCTTGAGGCCGACCACGTCATCGACCTTGGGCCCGGAGCGGGCGACGCGGGCGGCCGCGTCATTGCCCAGGGCACGCCCGAAGACATCAAGCGCAGCCCCGATTCACTCACCGGCGCCTACCTGTCCGGCCGCCGGAGCATCGCGGCCCCGGCCGAGCGGCGTGCGCCCCGGATCGGCTGGCTCACGGTACACGGCTGCAAGGAGAACAACCTCAAGAACGCGGACATCACGGTGCCGCTCGGCCTGTTCGTGACCGTGACCGGCGTCTCCGGCTCAGGCAAGAGCACCTTCGTGTCCGACATCCTCTACCGGGCGCTTGCCCGCCACTTCTATGACTCAAGGGAGAAGCCCGGCGCGCACGACCGCATCACCGGCAGCGAGCGGATTGACAAGGTAATAAACATCGACCAGTCCCCCATCGGCCGCACCCCGCGCTCGAACGCGGCGACCTACACCAACGCGTTCGGGCCGATTCGCGAGCTGTTCGCCCGGACCAAGGACGCGCGGGTGCGCGGGTACAAGCCGGGCCGGTTCTCGTTCAACGTCAAGGGTGGCCGGTGCGAGGCGTGCGCCGGTGACGGTATCATCAAGGTCGAGATGCACTTCCTGCCCGACGTCTACGTGACCTGCGACGTCTGCAAGGGCAAGCGGTACAACCGCGAGACCCTTGAGGTGAAGTACAAGATGAAGAGCATCAGCGACGTGCTCGGCATGTCGGTCGAGGAGGGTGCCGAGTTCTTCACCAACGTGCCGGCTATCGCCCGCAAGCTTCGGCTCCTGAAGGAAGTCGGTCTGGGTTACGTCAAACTCGGCCAGCCCGCCCCGACCCTTTCCGGCGGCGAAGCCCAGCGCATCAAGCTCGCGCGCGAGCTGTCGAAGATTGCCACCGGCCGAACCCTGTACCTGCTCGACGAGCCGACGACCGGGCTCCACTTCGAGGACGTCCGGCTGCTGCTGGGCGTGCTCGACCGCCTGGTCGAACGCGGCAACACCGTGCTCGTCATCGAACACAACCTCGAAGTCATCAAGTGTGCGGATTGGGTGATTGACCTCGGGCCCGAAGGCGGCGACGAGGGCGGCCGGGTTGTCGTGGCCGGAGCTCCGGAGCAAGTCGCCGCGTGCGAGTCTTCGCACACCGGCAAGTACCTGAAACCGCTGCTTAAACGCTAGACGGACTTGGCCCCGCGCTTCACCGCGCAAGTCTTCGGGAACAGCACCCGGCACAGGTCGCCGACTGACTTCACGAAGAGGAACGTCAGCCCTTTCCTGACATTGACCGGCACATCCCTCAAGTCGCGCCGGTTCTCGGCCGGCAGAATCACAACCTTGATGCCGGCCCGACTGGCGGCGAGGACCTTCTCCTTCACGCCGCCGATGGGCAGGACCCGCCCGGTCAGCGTAATCTCGCCGGTCATGGCCACGCGCGGGTCGAGCGGCTCTTTGCGCAGCAGGGAGAGTAGCGACGCGGCGATGGCGATACCGGCCGACGGCCCGTCCTTCGGGGTCGCGCCCGCCGGGATGTGGACGTGGACGTCGGCCTCTTCAAAGAACCGCTCGTTCACGCCAAGCTCCGTTGCGTGCGCCCGGACGTAGGAGAGCGCCGCCTCAGCCGATTCCTTCATCACGTCGCCGAGCAGGCCGGTCAGTATCAGTTCCTTCTTGCCCTTCATCAGGGACGACTCGATGAAGATTATCTCGCCGCCGAAAGGCGTCACCGCCAGGCCGGTCGAGACCCCGGCATGCGCGCTCCGCGCCGCGACCTCGGATGAGAACCGTCGCGGTCCGAGCAGCCGCCGCACCTCGGCCGGCGCGATAGTCGCGGCCATGCTCCGGCCCTCGGCAAACCGCCGCGCGACCTTTCGCATCACCGAGCCGATTTCCCGTTCCAGGTTTCGCACACCGGCTTCGCGCGTGTAGTCGCTGACAATCACCTTCAGGGCGTCGTCTGTGAACCGCACCTGTTCGCCGGTCAGCCCGTTCTCGCCAAGCTGCCTCGGCACGAGGAACCCCCGGGCAATTGAGAACTTCTCTTGGTCGGTATACCCGGGCAGTTCAAGAATCTCCATCCGGTCCCGCAGGGCCGGGATGATCGTATCAACGACATTCGCGGTCGTGATGAACATCACCTGCGACAGGTCAACCGGGACTTCCAGGTAGTGGTCGGAGAAGCTGAAGTTCTGCTCCGGGTCGAGCACTTCGAGCAGGGCCGAAGACGGGTCTCCCCGGAAATCCGTCCCAACTTTGTCAATTTCGTCGAGCATGAACACCGGGTTCATCGAACCGGCGGTGCGCAGGCCCTGGACCACGCGTCCGGGCAGTGCTCCGACATAGGTCCGGCGGTGGCCGCGGATTTCGGCCTCGTCGCGGATTCCGCCCAAAGAGAACCGCAGGAACTTCCGACCCAGCGCCCGGGCAATCGAACGGCCCAGCGACGTCTTGCCCACACCCGGCGGCCCGACGAAGCACAGAATCGGCCCCTTGGAGTCCGGCTTCAGCTTGCGCACCGACAGGTATTCGAGAATCCTCTGCTTCACCTTCTCAAGGTCGTAGTGATCCTCGTTGAGTATCTTCCCGGCCCGTCTCACGTCCAGGCTATCCTCGGTCCGCACCTTCCACGGCACTGCCAGCAACCAGTCAAAGTAGTTGCGCGTCACCGCGTATTCGGAGGCAGCCGGCGCCATCCGCGCCAGCCGGTCCAGTTCCCGGCGGGCCGCGTCGAGCGCGGCCTGGGGCATGCCCGCCTCCTCGACCTTCTTGCGCAGTTCGTCCATTTCCGACTGGGCCTGGTCGGTCTCGCCCAGCTCTTTCTGAATCGCCTTCATCTGCTCGCGCAGGAAGTACTCGCGCTGGGACTTGTCGAGTTCGCCTTTCACTTGGTCGCGGATTTTGGCACCCAGCGCCAGGATGCCAATCTCCTTCGACAGCAACGGCAACAACGCCTGCAGCCGCTCCTTCACGTCCAGCATTTCCAACAGGCGCTGCCGCTCCGACAGGTCGAAATTGACGTAGGTCGCCGCAAAGTCAGCCAGCCGTCCCGGTGACTCGATGTTGGTCACGACCGCGGTGACGTCGTCCGGCAGGTACGGCGCCAGTTCCGCCAGCTTGCCGAACGTGTCCGCAACGCTCCGCATCAACGCCCGGGTCGCGACGTCCTTCTGGCCGGTTTCCTCAAGGGGCTTCACCTTTGCCCGCAGGTACGGCGCGTTCGGCACGTACTCCTCGACCCGCGCCCGCCGCATCCCCTGCAGCAACAGCCGCATGGTCCCGTCGGGAAACCGGAGCATCTTCAGGATTACGGCCACGGTGCCGACCTCAAACAGGTCGGCCGGCTCGGCCTCGCGCTCGAGCGCCGAATCGCGCTGCGTGACCGCGCAGACCAGCTTGTCGCCGGCCAGCGCGTCGTCCACCAGCTTGGCCGAACGCTCGGTCGAAACGATCAGCGGCGACACCAGGCCCGGGAACACGACACCGCCCTTGACTACCAGCACCGGCAGTTCGGCCGGGAACTGACCGAGCTTCAACTGCTCATCGCTCTTGACGACTACATCAGGATTATCAGCCAATTCGTATTATCCTCGCGCCCCCGCCGACCCGGTCCAACTCCAGGCTCAGCACCCCATCCTTGAACTCGACCTTGATGCTGCTCGGGTTGACCGGAAACGGCAGACTCACCCGTTTCTCAAACCCGCCATACGGAATCTGGGACTCATAGAAGCTCACCCCGCGCCGCACCTTGTCCGGCGGCCGCTTGATACCAAGAATCTGCACCATTCTTGTTCCAACCCGTACATGTACTTCGGACCCTGCCACGCCCGGCACCTCGGCCATAAGGTGAACCTTGTGCTCACTCACAAATAGGTCAACCAACGGCTCCCATACCGCGTTGCTCTCCTCGGCTCCGAAGAACCGCTCGAACAACTCATCAATGTCCCGACTTACTGATACAACAGCACTGACACGTCGGAATCTTTCCATCTTGTTGTTAGACGCTATCCGGCCTCGGTCTGATTCGCGCTGAGTGCGACCGGCTCGGACAGGCGCCCGATTGCCAAAGCCCGGCCGCTTGAAACCTCGACGTCCACCCAGACGCCGTTGATGCGCACGTCGCCGGTCGCCGGGTGGAGCCGCACCGGCACCATCTCAACCATCCGGCGCAGGGACAGGTCCTTGCTCATCCCCAGCACCGAGTCGAACGAACCGCACATGCCCACGTCGCTGATGAAAGCCGTGCCGCCGGCCAGTATCGCCTCGTCCGCAGTCTGGACGTGGGTGTGGCTACCCAGCACGGCCGAGACCCGGCCGTCCAGAAACCAGCCCATCCCCTGCTTCTCGGCCGTCGCCTCGGCGTGGATGTCAACGAACACCACCTGGGTCTCGCGTCGAATCTCGTCCAGCACCGGTAGGACCCGGCGGAACGGGCAGTCCAGTGGTTTCATGAACACGCGCCCCTGCAGGTTGACCACCGCGACCTTGACTTTGGTCCCCTCGGTCCCTTGTGTCCCTTCAGCACTCGCCAATCGGCAATCGTAGATCCCGTAGCCCCGGCCCGGCGCCTGCGGCGGGAAGTTGAGCGGCCGCAGAATCCGGGATTCGGTGCCGAGGTACTCCCAGACCTCTTTCCGGTCGTACGCATGGTCGCCGGTCGTGATGCAGCCGACCCCGGCCTTCAAGAGCCCGTCGGCCAGCTTCGGCGTGATGCCGTAGCCGCCCGCAGCGTTCTCAGCGTTGACGATGACGAAGTCCGCGCCCAGCCGCTGCCGCAACCCGACGAGCTCCTGCTCGACCGCCTTCCGCCCCGGCTCCGCGCACACGTCCCCGAGGAAGAGCACGCGCAACGCACCCTCCGATTTGGGGTTTGCGCTCATCGAGCGCTAGCGTGCATAGTCCACTGCTCGCGTCTCGCGGATGACCGTGACCTTAATCTGCCCCGGGTACTTAAGCTCCATCTGAATCTGGGCCGCGACCTTGGCGGCCAGTTCTGCCGAGTCCCGGTCCGTGACCTTGTCCGGCTCGACCAGCACCCGGATTTCCCGGCCGGCCTGAATCGCATACGCCCGCTCGACCCCGTCCATCGAGGCCGCAATCGTCTCCAGCGCCTCGACCCGCTTGACGTAGGTTTCGAAACTCTCGCGCCTGGCTCCGGGCCGGGAACCGGACACGCTGTCGGCCGCCGCGACCAGGAAAGCGTAGGGCGAGTCCAGTGTCGCCTCCTCGTGGTGCGCGGCAATCGCGTTCGCCACCAGCTCCTCCTCGCCGAACCGGCGCGCCAGTTCCGCACCGATGCTCGCATGCGGCCCCTCGATGGTCTGGTCCGCGGCCTTGCCGATGTCATGCAGCAGCCCGGCCCGCTTGGCTTGCGCCGGGTCCAGGTCCAACTCCTGCGCCATCAGCGAAGCGAGGTACGCGACCTCCTTGCTGTGGACCAGCACGTTCTGGCCGTAGCTGGTCCGATACTTCAACCGGCCCAGCAGCTTGGACAGCTCCGGGTGCAGGCCGACGATGCCCAGTTCCAGCACGACCGCCTCGCCGGTGGACTTGATGATCGCGTTCATCTCGTCCCGGGTCCGGCCGACAATCTCCTCAATCCGCGCCGGGTGAATCCGGCCGTCGGCCACGAGCTTCTCCATCGCCAGCTTGGCGACCTCGCGCCGGACCGGGTCAAACCCGGAGATGATTATCGCGCCGGGTGTGTCGTCGATCATCACTTCGACACCGGTCAGGCTCTCGAAAGTACGGATGTTGCGGCCCTCGCGGCCGATAATCCGGCCCTTCAGCTCATCCGAAGGCAGGCTCACAACCGAGACCGTAGTCTCGGCCGCGTGCGACACCGCGCAGCGCTGAATCGCCCGGATAATGATTTCCCGCGCCTCTTCCTCCGCCTGTCCTCGGGCTTCTTCCTTGATGTCTCTGACAATCTGGGCCGCTTCGAGCCGGGCCTGGTTTTCGAGATTCCGGCAGAGCTCGCGCCGCGCCTCCTCGGAAGAGAGGCCGGCAAGCCGTTCGAGCTTTGCGTTTTCCTGGCTGATGAGCTGGTCCAGCCGCTCCATCTTGGCCCGGGAGATCTTGTCCCGGGCGGCGATGTCGCGGTCTTTGCGAATCAGGTCCGCCTCCTTCTGCGTCAGGACGCTGTCCCGGCGGCCGAGGAAGCTCTCGCGCTCGGACAGCTTTGCCTCCAGTCGCTCCAGCTCCCGGCGCGTGGTCGCGGTCTGGGTCTCGAACTTCAGCTTCTCCCGTTCCCACTCGATCTTGGCAGCGGCCTCGGACTTCTCCCGTGCCCGGGTCGCTTCTTCCTGCGCCTGCCTGACGGTTCGCTCGCGCTCCTGCTCGGCACCCGTCAGCAGTTGCCGGGCGGCCCGGCGGCTGAAGACGAACCCGGCCCAGAATCCTGCAACTCCCAGAACTAAGAAACCGGCGATTGCCGGAACTACGATCTTCACCCAATCCATGCTTCCTCCAAGTAAAACAAAACCCCGCGTATGCCGTGTAGCAGCGAGTCTATGAACCCGCGGTAAAGAGGGGTGCTTCAGGACCGCTTCGCGCCGCTCAATGAAGAACGGCAGTCCACGGCTCTATGGCAGCACCCGCATCACGGGTGTTGGCTCAAGACTCAGCCAACTATCACGAACACAGCGGGGAGCCTCTATGATATCGGGGCCGAACTACCGGCCCCCAAGTACGGACTCCAGTTTGTCAATCAGCACGCCGACCCGGCGCGACACCCAGCGGGCATCCTCCTGACGCTGAACGAGATGCTCATCAACCAGGTTCAGGCAGGCCAGCACCGCGGTGCGCGTGCTCGAGCCCTGCCGGAACTGGCGGTCAATCTCCCTCATCTTCCGGTCAACGATTCCCGCAACTTCCTTAACGTGCTCGCCGTCACTGTCGGCTTTCACATTATAGTCACTGCCAAAAACGCTAACGATAACTGACTTCATCGGCTCCCATCGAAACTGACTCTATAACAGGCCATCAATCTTGTCAAGCAGGGCATCAATCCGCTGCACTGCCGCGGCCCGCGCCCGCTTCTCCTCGTCCAACCGGGTCTCGAGCCCGCGCTTCTGCTGTCGCAGCTCGCCGATGAGCCGGACCGCCTCGTCGACCCTTGCCTCGAACTGCCGGAACTGCTCGACCAGTTCCGGATGGGGGACTGTCCCCGCACGGGGACTGTCCCCAGTGTCTTGGCCCGGCGGCCGCTTTCCCGCCCCGCGTTCACCGACGTCCACTTCGGACTTCGTCATTCGGCCTTCGGCCTCAATGCCTCGTCAGCCGCAGCCCGGGCAGGAGCTGGTACCACGTCTCCACCCGCACCCAGCAATTCTCGACGTCCACGGCCACCACCTTCACCAGCGCGTAGTGGCTGTCGGCGGTGAAACAACCGATGCTGCACGGCACCCGCAGGATGTCGGTGAAGTTGAAATAGGCCGTTTCCGAGTAAGGCGGCAGCATCGCATTCTCATCCGGCAGCGTGTCGGAAAAGACGCTCACCCGCCACGAATCCGAAGGTACGACGTTCCCGCGATCGCTCGGCCCCATGTCCGGGCTGGCAATCGAGTACGGCTGCTGGTTCGCGCTGGAAGGCTTGAAATCGGTGATGTAGAGGTCGGCCGAACTCACGCTGTGCACATTGGTCATCGGATAGGTCCGGCCCCGGCCGGTACGCCGGTCCCAGCCAAAGCCCGAATTGCCCGCGGCGTTCAACTCGGCCAAAGCCACGGTATCGGTTCGCACCGGCACCGTGCCCGGGTTCGTGCCTGCCGCGAAAGTCTCGTCTCCGTACTTCGCCTCGACCCGATACCAGCCGGTCGCGCCGTTCGGGTTGTGGCTCCACAGATTCGCGGTCGTCTCCGCGACCAGGCTGTAGCTCGTCTCGCCCACTGCCCGGAAATAGACCAGGTACCTGTCCGGAGTGGCGTCGATCGGCACGCTCCAGATGACCCTAACCGTGCTGTCGGTGTCGGCCTCAAGCCTCAGGTTCAGCGGTTCCTTACCGGTCCCGCCCCGGCACCCGGCCAGCACGAGCAGGCTCGCGATGCAGAGTGCGAAGCACGGAGTGCGAAGCCCGAAGCCCGAAGTCCGCGCCGTACCGCTCGTCACTCGCACGTGGCCTCGGCGACTCCTGTCGGACCGTCCGTCATTCGTCATTCACCTCAGTGCCTTATCAACCTCAACCCGGGCACGAACTGGTACCACGACTCCACCACTACTTGGCCGGCGGCCATGTCAACGCTGTTCACCTTAATCAGGGCATAGTGCTTCTCCGTCTCGCCGGCGGTATAACACGAAATGTAGCACGGAGGCTGCGGAATCTTGGTGTAGATGTAGTAGTTCGGCTGTGGCAGCGAATCGTACGCAGGCAGCGGGCTCTGCTCATCGAGCAATGGGTTCGAGAACCCGTTGCTCCGCCAGTCAGCCGAAGGCACGATTCCGACAGCGCCGGAGTCAATGGTGTCCGCCTTGTTCGGACTCACAACGCTGTATGGGGGCGTCGAGGACCCAACCTGCAGGTTCGAAATGTAGAAGTCAGCCGACACGCAGTTCGCGCTGTCGGTCATAGCGAATACGCCGGCCTTGCCCGAGTCCCGGGTCCATCCATACGCGCACTTGCTCGAATCCTTGTTTATCTCGCACAGAGTAACAGCGCCCCCGTGAATCGGGACCGTGGTCGGCTTCTCCACGCCGTCGTACGGGTCCGCCCCGAACAGCGCCGTCACCTTGTACTGCCCGGTCATGCCGTTGGGATTATGATAGTACGAAGTGGCCGTCGTCTCACCGAGCAACTCGTAGCCCGAGTCCTTAACCGCCCGGAAATAGACCAGGTACTTGTCCGGCCCGCCCTCGGCCGGCACGGTCCATGAAATCACCACGGTGCTGTCCGACTCATCCGGGCCGCTGCTCACAGCTACGCCGGTCGGCGGTCCGCCCAGCACGCCGCAGCCCTGAATCACGACCAGCGCGGCCAGCGCCGCCGCACCGGTCAGAACGGCCAATACCAATCTCTTCATCTGACACTCCTTATCATCTTACGGAATTCCAGAAGACTGTCCCCAAAGCCTCTGTTAGGCTACTAGCCAAAACCGGCACTGTCAAGAAACAGGGGCGCAGCCCCTCGCGTCCCGGTTCTATCTCAGGCTGCCTGCTGCCTCCCGTCACCGCCCGTTTGAAGCTCGGGACTCAGGATTCAGGATTCCCGCTGCCGTGCAGCTTCAGCATCGTCTCGACCAAACCGACCATCCGGTCATGCACCGCTCTGCCCTGGTGTCTTGGGTTCGGAGTTTGGGGCTTGAGATTTGGGATTTGTGGTTTCCCGCATCCTCTGCGGGCGTCATGCCGCGCCTTGATATCACTCAGAAATATGTGTCCCGCTTTTCCCCCCAATGAGCTTTCTACGGAGCTTTCCAGTGAGCTTTCCAGTGGGTCTTTGCGGGGAGTTTGGCTCGGTCTAGTGGCTGACCATGACCTTGGCGGTCTGGGTCTTGTCCCCGGTAGCCAGCCGGATGAAGTAGACACCGGCCGGGACGCTGCGGGTGTCCCAGTTCGCGGTATGAGCGCCGGCGGCCAGGTAGCCGGAGATGATTGTTGCCAGCCGGCGGCCGGAGCGGTCATACACTTCAAGCTTGACGTTCGACGCTCGGGGCAGGCTGAAGCTGACTCGTGCCACGCCGGAAACCGGGTTCCTTTTCAGTTTGAGGCTTGAGGTTTGAGGTTTGGGGCTTCTCGCCGGTTCGGCCACCCCGGCGTCCGAGGCCGTGGTATACTTGATTGCCCGGCCCGCGGCTATGGGCGCAGCGCCGTGCGCAAGCGCGCCGTTGAAGAGGTCCTGGATGGCGATGGCCATGGTCGGGTCCTGGATGCCTGCCGTGGAGCTTCCGAAGCCGGCCGCGGTCTTGTACTGGACCACGATGATGTTGTCGCCGGTCGGGGTCGTGACCGTCGTGTCGTAGAAGATGACTTCGAACTTGTCGCGGTTCGAGTCGGTGTAGTACTTGACGCTATCGTATTCGACGATGAGGCGATGGTTGGCAGTATCGTGGAACCAGTAGACGTAGCCCGAGCTCTGGTAGTCGGGGTAGAGGTTGTCCCAGTTGGCGAAGATCGTCGCGCGCGGGGCAAATGCGCTGGGCAGCGCGGTGTTGGAGTTGTTGGCGGTGGTGTAGTAGCCCCCGGCAATCCAGCCGTCGGCCGAAACCGACAGTCCGGTGTGGCGCTGGCCGTAGAACTTGAACGGGCCGAACGCGGAAGGCAGGTTGACTATGACTACCGCATCGTCATTCGGCATCGGGATTCTCGTGCCCTGCGAGCGAATCTCGACCCAGTTGTAGGTAGGATGCTCGGCGTAGAGCGTATCAATGTTGTCGTAGGCCCAGTAGAGCGTCGGCGTGCGCGGGCCGTCGGGCACCGGTTCGGAAATCAGGTATTTGCCGACCTGGAGTGAGAACGTGTTCTGCCAGGTGGATTCGGTCGCGGTGATGCTCAGGTTGAAGCTCGCCATGTGCTCGCGGGGCGTGTTGGGCGCGGCCTTCATCGTGAAGGGCACGGAGTTGACCGAGGTGTCCTGGCCCGCGATGCTGCCGTAGGACGCGTTGGTGTTGTAGAGCGTGACGTACGGGTCGGTGGTGCTGACCGTGGCGTTGACGTTGGTCGCGCCGACCATGCCGAAGTTCTTGAGCGTCAGGTAAACCGCGACCGATTCGGCCGGGTCCCATTGGCCATTGTTGTTGCCTGCGGCGTCGTCGAGCCGGGTGCGGAGCAGGCCGACCGACGGCACGTTCAACGGCAGAGCTTCGCCCATCGTGGCGAGAGCGGCGACGCCGGCTTTGATGACTTCGGTGCAGAAGGCGTTGTTGTTGTAGCCGGCACCGATACTGTCGTGTGGCGTGTGGTAATGCGGGTTAGTGGGCCAGTTGTCCTCGATACCGCAGAACCCGAGGTAGCCGTTGTTCCAGAATGGCCCCTGGTCCGAGCTCTGCATGTCGTCTACCATATCTTTGTAGCACGGTAGGGTCGTGTAGGTGTCGGCGATGGCGATAAACCAGTCAACGAGCGGCTCGCAGGGCGGGTTGGCAATCTTGCCGATGACGTTTAAGTCTTCGGGCGCGGCGTCCTCATAGGCAATCATGTCGAAGTTCAGTACGCCGATAATCGTGTCGCCGCGCGAGTGGGCCTGGCCTGCGTAATAAGCGCTGCCGTACAGGCCGAACTCCTCACCCGAGAAGGCGATGAACCGGAGGTCGTGCTGGAACTGGAAGCCCTGCATCACCCGGCAGGCCTCGATGGCCGAAACCGTGCCCGAGGCGTTGTCGTCCGCGCCGGGCGCGTTGGACGCCGCGTAGGAGTCGAAGTGGCCGTCGATGAGTGCGTACGGGTTGCGCCGGCCGGACGTGCCGTATCTGATGCCGACGACGTTGGGCGCGTGGTTGGCGGTGTGGTTTTCAAGGATGACCGTGTCGCAGCCGTAGGCGCGGAACTTCGCGGCAATCCACTGGGCCGCGGCCTTGCACGAGTCGCCGGTCGAGTAGCGGTTGCGGTAGTTCTGGAGTCGGCGCACGGCGGCAAGCACCGAATCGGGCGAGACGCGCGTGACCAGTTGCTCGATGGTCGGGTTGCTGAGCACCCGCGGCAGTTCTGGCGCGGGCCGGTCCATCACCCAGCCGTTCAGGCTGACGCGGCCGCGCATTGCCGGCACGGCGATGAACTGCTCGACCGCGGCCGGTTCGACCTCGACCAGGTACTGCTCGCCGTCGAAGTCAAGGATGCGGGAGACCGCGGCAAGGTCGGTGCGCGACGCGTTCGCGAACAGGCGGACCGTGTAGTAGAAGTGGTCCTTCGGGTTCTCGGCCAGGAAGCGTCCGTCCAGTGCCGTGAAGTCGCCGTCGCGGGAGTCGTCGGTGAGGACCAGCACGCCGTGGCCGGTCACGCCGACAATTGCGTAGCTGGCAGCCAGGTCTTCAGGTGTGGCGTTCGGCACGACGCCGAGGAACTCACCGGCAAGGGCAATTGAGAACCCGGCCGCGACAATGACTAACAGGGACTTCCGCAATTAATCCTCCGATGTGGTTAGAGTGTAGGACGGCGGCCGAGAGCCTGTGGTCCTCTGCCGCACCGGGATGATGTTACCGGCAGGCCTTGCCGGGTCAAGCCGACGCGGCTCCAACCCCGGAAACCGGAATAGAACCGCCGAGGACGCCAAGCATACCCAGAACATTCCCGTCCGGACCCAGCATTGTGTCTCTGTATCCTGGTGGCAAGCTCCTCTCTCGGTCATAGGCCCAACCAGCCAGCTTGACAACCGGCGGGCGGGCGAAGACAGGCGCGGCGAGACCGCGTGTTGCCCCGCGCGTTCGGTCACGAGCGGCGACCCGATGCGACTCAAGTCCGTGGAGGTTCGCGGTCAAACGTGGGCCGTGAGCCGCAAGCCGTCGGCCGTCATCATCGTCTCGACCGAATCCGCTATCGGCCTACGGCTCACGGCTAACCGCTCCGGCGTGTTCCTGATGCCGTATCCGACCGTGGCCGTAAGCTGTAAGCTGTCAGCCGTTAGCCCTCCCTGCCGCGCCTTGACATCGCTCAGAAATATGGGAAGTGTCCCTCGCCGTTCCTGCGTCCCATATCGGTGAACAGGACGATGACGGCCCGCTTCACCTTGGTGAACGGCTCGGCCCTTTGGCTGAGTCCCGGCGACTTCACCGCCGGCCGATAGTTGGCGCAATCAGCCTCCGTGACCGGGACTTTCACCCTCAGCCCGGCGCCCATGCCCGGTGCACTAAGAGGCCGGCCGCTGCACGGCCGGCCTCGTCCGACAAACCCCGTGGCTCTTGAGCTAGAGCTTCAGGACCTTGACCGTAAACGGCGCGCCGCCGGTTACGCCCTTTACGACGTACACGCCCGGCGCCGCCGACGCGGGCAGTCCATACCGGTGCTCCCCCGCGGCCAGCAGACCCCGCGCCAGTACCGCCAGCCGCCGGCCATCGGCCGCATACAGCCGAATGTCGACGTCCGCGGCGTGCGCGAGCACAAGGGAAATCCGCCCGCCTGCCGCCAACAGCGCACCCCGCGAGTAGCCTGCCCTTGCCGGCCGCGGCTCTCTGACTCCGACCCAGGTGTCGCATATCGGGTGGTAGCGCACCGTCTCCGACATCAGGGGCAGCGAATCCCCGTCGACAGTGCATGTCACGTCCATCATCCGACCGCCGTCGATCGGCAGCGACTCGACAACCGGGAACTGTGAATCGGTGCAGATCTCCCTGCTGCCGTTCTGGCTGAACGTCGCGAAGTGGAAGTCCTCTCCGCCCAGGAAACCAAAGCTGTTGGTCCATCCGGCGGCGGCATACCCGCCAGCCGCATCCTGAATCAGCGGATACGGCACGTCCGCCTGCAGCCCCGGGTAGCCCTGGCTGGGGTGAGAATAGGCCCACTGCACTCCGCCCACCGGCGTGAGCTTGAGCAACAGGAAGTTCGGGTTGGGCGCTCCCGGCCCCACGCTGGTTGTCGGTCCGCAGAGCGCGGTTCCCCCATCTGCGGTCGCGACCAGCGAACGGTCATCCAGCACCTGTTCGTCGCCGACGGGCCAGCCGTAGGTGTGTTGCCAGATCGGCACGCCGGAAGGCGCGCACTGCAGCACGAAGATGTCGGTCGTGACCATCGGGTTGGAACCGTAACTCCTCGTCCAGCCGGCGACCATCACGTTCGTCGGCAAGTCTTCTGCAACCGAGTACGCCTCGTCGTCCGCGGCACCGCCCACGAAGTTCATCCAAAGCACGTTGCCCAACGGGTCGAGCTTCAGGACAAACGCGTCGAAGTTTCCCACACTAAGGACCTTGGCCCGCCCGGCCACCGCGTACCCGCCGTCCATGGTCTGGACTATCGAGTAGCCCTCGTCCTCGCCCAGGTGCGGCAGGCACCAGTACGCCCTGCCCCACTGCGGCAATCCCATCGGGTTCAGCTTCAGGACGAGTACGTTCGGATACGGCGGCGGGCCGTACGTGTAGGTGTACCCGACCACTGCATAGCCGCTGTCCTTGGTCTGGACGATGGAGAACGCCCGGTCGTCGGCCGCGCCGCCCAGCGCCCACGCCCATTGCCGGGCGCCGCCGCCGGTCAGCTTCGCCACCAACACATTTGAATTGGGGATGCCCGGGCCGTAGCTCCGCGTCCAGCCGCAGAGCGCGTATCCTCCGTCCATCGTCCGCACCATCGAGTTCGCCTCGTCATCGTCCGACCCGACCGAGACC
>Ga0315284_10005705_pt1 | contig 17707 bp, 13 predicted proteins | sample YL17G09_16_MG_FD_203696 | JGI IMG/M metagenome (GOLD analysis project Ga0315284, IMG submission 203696) | Sediment microbial communities from Yellowstone Lake, YNP, Wyoming, USA - YL17G09_16 | ecosystem: Environmental > Aquatic > Freshwater > Lake > Sediment | place: USA: Wyoming | collected...
TCACTATATATCATGGCAGCAGACGTAAGTCTGCGTGTTCCGAAGGAACCCGTAGATCATTATCACGATGTAATTGACCATTTTTATACCAAAATTGTGATCCATCACTCCATATTATAGCAGCAGACGTAAAGTCTCCATCGCCGTACGGCGTCGGTACGTGTTCCGAATGAACCCGTAGATCATTATTACGATGTAATTTACCATTTTGATACCATTCTTTTTTTCCATTATTACTGTATATTACTGCAGGTTTATCATTATCACGATGTAATTGACCATTTTGATACCATCTTTTTGTACCTTTTTCGTCAATCACGATGTATTTGATTATTTTTCCACCATATTTGTGTTCCATCACTTTTTATTACGGCAGGTTGATCATTATCACGATGTAATTGACCATTATAATACCATCTTTTTGTACCTTCTTCTTCAATAATCGGATTATTTTTTTCTACCTCCATTTTTAATTTGTTCATAAAACAAATTAAAATATAATCAATTTATCTCTTTAATGCCCGATCCCGCACATGTGCGGGATGATCAAATTTTTTAAATAATAAACCAAGAACTTCCAATCACTCCACGAAACAAAGAAAGAAGTGAAAAAAATTATTTTTTCACTTATTGAAAATAGGTTTTGGGCATTAAAGAGATATTAATCAATTTATATTAATCCATCCTTTTATATGAAAAGCATCAAATTCACCTTTTTTCGGGTTCCTTCGGAATCCGCAGAATCAGTCTGCTGGGTTTAATCAATTAATATACCATTTATGAGTTCCATATTTTTTTATATAATTATAATTTATTTTTATCATATATATCTTTATCTTATTTATCTGTGTCTTTATTGTCTTCATTTTCTTCATTTTCTTCATTATCTTTATTTTCTTCAGTATTTTCTTTTAATAAATCATCAAAATCGCTTTCATCTTTCTTTTTTAGGAAAAAATAATATACTAAAAACCCTATCAATGCCAAAAAAACAAGTATTCCAAATATAATAAGTATCCACATTAAAATAGAATTTCCACCATCACCATCTTCATTATTATTATTTCCACCATCCGGAGGGACGTATGCTTTATTGCATCCAGGTGGATTATTATTTATATCACAAGTTTGATTTACACAAACAGGTGGTGTATTAATAATTGACCATGCTGGTGGTTTACCAGCAGCATCACACAAATATACACAACCCGGAGGATTATTAATCGATTTACATATATTTTTATTCGGAGGTGTAGTTGTTGAAGTAGTTTGCCATATACAATCACTAGCATCATTAGTTACACCAGTGCATATAGTACTTCCATCATTTTTTTCCCAACAATCAGGTGAATCTGTATTATTTTGATTATTAGTGCATGTAATTCTCTTACAATTATTAGAAGTGTCTTTTTCATTTTCACAAATATTAATACATCCAGGTAAATTTAGTGCATCAGCATTACATATCCATTTATTATCAATAGAATCATAATAAGCACAATCTGAAGGAGGATAATTATTACTACATTGATTTATACAACCATCGATGTAATTATAATCTGCGCAATTAGCTGTGACACAATTATTCTTATCAATCGAAACATCTCCTGTACATAAATTTTTACAACCAGGAGGAAATGGTGTGTCACCATTACAAACCCAAGTTCCATTAATGTAGTAATAACAATTATCATCGTCTGGATTTTGATATTGTGTGCAAGTTTGTAAACAACCAGGTGGGTTAACTCCATTATCAGTATAATCACTGCAAGGAACAGTTACACAATTTGAGGAATCACTACCATCTCCTTTACAAGCCTTTATGCATCCTGGAGGGTAATTATTACTATCACATATATATATACCGTCATTGTTCTGATAATTACAATTAGTAGTTACATCTGTTGTACATATATTAACACATCCGGCTGGTGGGGTTTCTGTATCAAAATTATCACATGTAATAATTTCACATCCTGTTTGAGATGCAGTTGTACACATTAAAGTACAATCAATATTTTTTGATAGAGTAGTATCACATATAATATTTCCATCAGGATCTGTCCAAAAACATGGTGGGGTTCCATTTGGTCCATTTGTTCCACTACAGGTCAATGGATCTTGATCCTTCTTACAACAAATATTAATACCTAAACATTGACTAGAAGAATTTACTAGTTTAGGATCAGTATTAATATCATTTCTAATACAACATTTATTTTGATCACCTGTATCACTATTATATACAATAGCGTTATAATCACGGTTAATACTACCAAAAGGGTTACCAAATAAATCGATTAAATTAATAGGAGATGAAGGGTTCGATTTACATTGCTCGTTACTATATTTGGGAGGCATCATGTAATTATCTCCACAATCTTCATTAATAACATATCCTTTAGAATAATTTTCCGAAAAACAAAATCTTGGATAATAATAAGGCAAACTAGATTTATTTGAAACACAATCATTTGATGATGAATACCCCGTAATAATTTTTGCACAAAAATTAGCATAATATGGTTTTGATGTCTCTGCCTGATTATACTTTAAAGCTATTTGTGAACCTGTTGAACAATAATGATAAACAGGATCGAATAATCCTTGATTAATACATGATTTTCCGTCGTTATTAAATGTATTTACTGGTAACATCATAAATTTAAAACCTTCATACTGATAACCATAAAATGTGGGGAAATCACAACTATCTTTACAAGGATGATCACCACAACAAGAATAAAGATAAAAACTATTTATACCATACGACTGAAAAGACCAGGCGGTAGGTAGCCCATTATACTTATTTTTTTCTTCAAGATCTTTATTATCCAAACTAGAAAGCGCGTCATAATACATTTCTCTTGCAAAATATCTTGTGTGAAATTCATCTGTATCATCCTGTTGAACACCATTATCAGTATACGCGGTTGCCGAAATATTTGTATCATATTCAACGCCAGCCCATAATTTTGTAGTATCATCTATGTCATAAGTAATACCGGGAGGAGAATTAGTTTGAAAAAATCCATAATATGTAGCATAGTTGGTTTGACCTTTATTTCCAGGATATGGTATGTTTTTATTTATAAAAGTAAAAGCGCCAGAAATATTTCCTTCCTGTACAGTAAAAATGGGTTGAAAAAAATATTCTGATGTATCATGATCACAGTTTACGAGTTTACAGAAATCATACCATCTTAATAATATTCCAAATTTTAATATAGGGTTTGTAAAATTTGGGTAACCAGGTTGACTATAGTCAACAATTGTTCTTGATGAACCATTTTTATCGTAAATTCCAAATTGAATTGTAGTACCTTCCCCACCATCTGGGATTATTCTCCATTTAAAATAATCAATAGCCCAATGAGATTTATCATATTTGAAATTGGAATCTGTTAATCCAAGATTATTTAAATCATCAACACATAAGGTAATACCAACTTTATTCCATGCATATTCATTTGCGTACACATAAGCACCACGTTGAGATTCGCCATTCATATAAACAGTCTGAAGAGATCTTAATAAAATGTATAAATTTCCATTATACACTCTTGCAAGTATAAAAAGATCGCCATCATTTTCTGAAGTGATTTTTAATATTTCTCCTACAGCTGCTATATCACTTCTTGTATTTGTAGTGTTTTGCATTTATTATAATCATTGATAAAATATTAACTTTTGATTTTTGGTTATCAAATTTATAAGCTTGATATATAATTCTATCATACAAATTTAAAAAGTTAAATTTATTGTGGATGTTGTAATAAATTTTAATTATATTTTTAATGGTTTATTAAAAATGAAGAATAATAAACTTAAAGTTTATTATTTAAAAAAATTCAGTTTTTATCAAAAAAACACACATTATCTTGTATTTTAAATTATATATTTTTACATTTTTTTTATAAATAATTTTTTAAAGTTTTAAATTAAATTCTGCAAAAGTTAAAGAATAATCATCAGAATTGTTTTTATTGCATTTACCATAATCAGTACATAAAATATTAACTTTTGATTTTTGATTATCAATTTCATAAGCTTGATATAGAATTCTATCATACCAATTTAAATGTGGATATTCATTATATGATTCAATATTTGAACCCTGAGGATTTCTACTATATGGTTTATGTTTTGGACCCATTTGATTTACTCCCTCTGAAAAAAATGGAATTTCTTTATCTTTCATCATTTTGTTTAATTCATCGTATTCATCATGAAGAATAGAATAACCTTTAGTAGTTTTTAAATGATTATAAATTTCATATTGATTTCCTTTAATGCAATAATTCATATTTCCCATTAAAATTACACCATTTAACATTTCATCAAAAATAAGTTTTTCACAAATAGAATTAAAACATTTATTAAAAATATCATAACATTCTTCGCGAGAATGTTTTAAATGATCTTCAGAATTTGGTCGTTTATTACTAATTGAAAATTTATTAAAAGGCATATGTATTCCCAGAAATCCAATATTTATATTTTTAAATGTCATTTTAATTAAAATTCCACCTCTAGATATTAAATATTTATCACAAAGATAATTTTTAGCTTCATATTTCAAAGAATTATTCAAATTTAAATTTAATTTTCCAAAAATAGACACAGACATTCCTTTCCAACACATTTTTTCATCCTCGGTGCCTTTGCTAATGTGTCCATTGTGATAAACTTTTATTTCCAATTTATATCCAATTTTATTCATTTCAATTTCGAGAAAATTATTTACTAAATGATCACACATGTATTCTTGATGCACAATAAACACTGAAACAATATCTATTTTTTTTGTTAATAAATTTTCCAAGCATGGCATTTTTTGAAAATTTTCATCAAATGATAATGATCTAGCATCCCATAAAATTGTTTTTATTTTTAAATCTGTCATTTATAATTGTAAGTTATTTTAAAAAAAAAATCATTTTTAAAATAAATCAAAATGTAAAATATAAGATGGAAAAAGTTTTTATCACAGAAAAGATGTTGAATGGGTTACCTACATCAATTAAAAATGATATTGAAAAAGATCTAGATTATTTTAAGGCTAATTCTTTATGGAATAACATTGAAAAAATTACAAAATTGGTAGAAAATGAAAAAAATAAAAAAAAATTTATAATGGATCTTCTTTTACCACAAATAGAAAGAGAAATTGTTGAATCAGAAAAATTTAATAATAGAATTTATTCTGCTGAAGAAGTCATAACTATAGTTGAAGATTATTGGGGTTTAAAACCAGAAGAAGAGATTGGATTTATCGAAGGATGGAAAAATTATTTAACAGGAACTGATAAAATTAATGAAAAACAATTGTTTGATAATTTACCAAATTACTTACAGGATGAATGGGAAACAATGAAAAATATGGGATTTAAATATAATTTCATTAAAATATTAAATATAATCGAACAAGGTCAAAAAGGTTATTTATTAAAAAAAATAGACAACGAAAATAGAAAGAGATTTTTGGAATGGGAAAAAAATGAAAATTATTATTTAACCAGTGTGGAAACATATAAATTATTAGAAAAAGAAAAATTATTAGAAACACAATATTCGGTGATAGAAAAATCAAAAGGAAAAGGGAAAGAAGAAAGCAAAATATCAGAAAAAGAATTAATAGAAAAACAAATAGAACAAAAAAAAATAGATATTTTAAAATATTTTAAAATTACACAACAAGAATTTAATTTATACGCAAATACATTAATAATGGATATTAGAATTAACGAACATAAAAATAACCCTTCTTATCCAATTGTTAGAGTAGAAAATGAAGTTTACAATATAAGAAATTACGAATCAAAGTGTTTCATGGCTTATTATGAAAAATTAAGAAAAATGTTAGAAAATGATGTTCATAATTTAAATTTATTTAAAAATCTCAAAAATCATGCATTAAAATATAAGAATCACAATCAAATTTTACAAAATAATTTTTTAGGTCAAGGATCTTATGGAGCTGCTTTTTTAGGTAAAAATAACGGACTTAATATACCAATTATTATTAAATGGTTAAAAGGGGATAAAAATGAAACTCTGGCAACTATGACAACAGAACTAAATGTAAGTAGATTTAAACACAAACACATAATGGAATTATTTGGAGCTTCTCATAATAATAATTCCAATGAAATAATAATTCCAAATATAAATACTAAAAAAGATGAAATACATCATTTATATTCATGCATTTATTCTAGGAAATATGCAGGTGATCTTGATATAAAACCAAATAAAGGTGATCCATTATTTTCTGAAAATAAAGCTAAAATATACATTCGTCAATTATTAAGTGCATTAAATTATATTCATAATAATGGAATTGTTCATAGAGATATTAAACCAGAAAATATTTTCAAAAAGAATAATGAAGATGTAGTACTCGCAGATTTTGGAATTATGTTGGAATTGGGAAAAAAAGACGAAACAGAGGGAATGACAAAAATGGGAAAAGCTACAGAAATTCTTATAGGTGCTAATTATTCCACCCCCACTATTTTACCACCTGAGAGAGCTTTTGAAAAACATTTTAATAAAAAATTTGATTTATTAGCATCCGGACAAGATATTTGGGCGATTGGATGTACTTTATATTATTTAGTAAAAGGTGATTTCCCATTTGATTCTCCGGAAAATCAACTTTATTATTTTGGTACTAACAAACCTCAACCTTATTATAAACCACAAGGTCTTTCTTCTAATTTACAACATTTATTAAATAAAATATTTGATGTTGACATTAGTGGAATTAATTCTAATTTTAAAAAATACCCATCTGATTGTCTCAGTAAATATAGATATATCACTGTTGATGAAGTTTTAAATCATCCTTGGATGAAATAAAATATATTAAAACGTCAATATACATTATAATAATGTATATAATTTATTTTTTGGTAGAAGAAATATTTAAGCATTTAAAAATCTATCAAAAACATCGCAGTATAAATATTGTTCAGATAAAAGTGTAGCAATTTTTGTTGGACATGTTAATAATCCAGTGTCTTCTGTTTTATGCCAATATATTAAAAAGTTTTTCTTTGGAAAAATATGATTAACCCATTTAGTTAATCTTTCACTTGATTCAACAATATCTCTTAATTTTTTCCAAGAAAGTAAAGAAATAATATAACTATAAAAATCATAAACACCTGCATAAATTGAAAACCCAGAATATCTTAATGCTATAAATAATCCAACCATTTCAGGATTTATTTTAAATAATCTTTCATAACTAACATCTTCATTTTCATCTTCATCTTCATTCATATCAGTTATTTTTGGACACATACGTTGGTTTACTATAAAATCATTTTGTCTGATTGCCACGTCTACATCCCTATGTTTACCTTTTATATCAGGTAAAACTCTGATATTGTTCCATTCTACAGACGCCCAATTAAATCCTGTCAAAAATAAGGTAAAAGGACTTTTTATTTCAATATCTCTATATATATAATTTACACTTTCTTCATTAAAAATTAAATTATTTATTGTAGCTTGAGGGTTTACTACATTATGATGTCTTATTATTCTTAAAGCACAACCTAATTGTTTGAAAATAGATAAAACACTAACTTCATCAAGATTTATATTTAAAAGAGGACTTCCAGAGTCAATTTTTAATTTATAACCGACACTTCTACAAACAAAAGACCCAACTGAAGGCATCACATTCATTATTCCAGCGTCAGAATATATATCACTTAAAATCCATTCAATAACCATATCGTTAGTCCATGAATCTAAAATCAAATATTTACTCGGAACAACTGTTTCATTTTTATCATTGCAATAACCAAATTTATTTTCGTACGATAAATGTCTATTTTTAATTTTGTTATCCCATTCTGCTGTTAGAGTTGGATGATCTGTTTTTTCAATTAAAATTGTTTCTTCTTTTAGTTCACCAGAGTGTAATTTTATTTTATTTGTTTTTGGGTTTAAATCCGCTAAAAACCCAAATAATTCACAGTATTTACATGCATATGAAGAATCTTGGATTCCTTTTCCAAATTGTCTCAGACAACCTGTATCATTATAAAAAATTTGTTTTATGGTTTCAGGGGACAAATTTTTAACAACTTTTTGATAATTTTCATTGAATTTTACAATAATCTGATCGGCGCTCATTTTTTATTTGAATTACAATAATGTTATTGTATTAAACTTTTAATAAGAATTTTTATTTTGAATTTTATAAATAATAAAACTTTAAGCAATGATATTCAAATAATTTACTTTTTTTAAAAGTAAATTGAACTAATTTGTTAATAATTATTTTTATTTTTATTGACAACAATGCAATCCAAAAATTCATTTACTTCGCAGTGAATGATATTGTTATAAACCCATGTCCATAAAACCATAGTAGTTGGATAACTTACATAAGCGTTGGGATTTGAATTTGGTGAAACGGATTTAATTATTGAAGGTAAATCGATATTTTTATCTGGATTTTTTAGTATCTCAATAAAGTTTTTTGTAAAAATACTTACAGATTCTTCTGCTATAACCGAAGAATCGGAATCAGTAGCTGTTAACAAAATTATTTCTGCAGGAACATGTAAAAGAGTTTGATCAATAAATGTATTATTTGAAATTCCTAATTTATAAGGTAAATACAATCCATGAGGATTACAACAGTCTAAAATAATTAAAATTTGAGAACCAATTGAATTAATACCATTTCTAAGTGATAAAGCTGGTTGATATTCATAATCTGTAGATATAAAGCTTAATTCACTTTCAGAAAGTCTTCCAATTTTTAAAATGGCATTTCTAAAATCAACAGCTGGTAAAATAGTTTTATCTGGAAGTTTTATCCCCTTTATTTCACCATGACCGGTAAAATATATAATAAGCTTTCTATCTTCTGTTAATTCAATCATATCGAAAAAATTAATTAAATCATCTTTTGTTTGTATATTTTTTTTTATTTCCATAAAATGTGATCTGCAAAAATTAAGATATTTTTCATCTACAATATTATTAACTAAAAGTTTTGTTAAATTATCTGATGGTTTTGTACTCATCGCATCTGATCCAATGTATATTTTATAATTTTTATTTTTGTAATAAGAATAAATTAGATAACAATCAGTAATTGTAGATTTAAGCTCTTTACTAGTATTATCATATTGAAATCCAATAATAATTACTGTTGGCATTTAACAGTACGTTTTTCTATTCTTATATAAATTTATTAAATAAATTAAAATTAAAAACTCTTTTATAAATAAAATTTAAAAATTTGATATTAATTTGATTAATATCATTTGTTAATTTATGCATTCTTAAAAAAGAATCTGTAACATAATTAAAAAATGTCTCCTTCGAAATCTAAAAAGTCAAAAAAAGTCACTGGATCTAGCTCATCTGCTAAAGATTTAAAATACACATATCCATCGAGTAAACCAGGAGTTGGACGTCTCATAAAAAGATCTGGTATTTTGAGACATTCTAATGATTTAGCAGTTACAACTAATTTATTTATGAAAGAATTTACAGAACATGTGTTGCGACATGTTTTAGCAATTGTACAAAATCAAAAAGTAAAAACAATTTCTAATGATCATGTAAAATATGGATATGAACATTTAACTGGTTTAAAATTATATAATGCAGATGTTACAAAAGCATGTGATAAACCTCCCAAATTAAAATCTGGTGTTGATGCAATGAAAGATGTCAGATTTTATGCTAAACAACATGAATGTTTGTTTTTACAAAAAGGACCTTTTGGTAAATTTGCAAAAATAACTGTAGAAAATATTATCGGTCATGGCAATGGTACTGCAAAATTTAAAAAAGAATCTATGTCATTTTTACAATCTGCTGTTGAAGAAATGACTGTTCACATGTTAAATGGTGCATTGGTGATGTCTATTCATGCTGGAAGAAAAACAGTTAACGATGAAGACTTTAAAAACTCAAGTTACATTGTATCAAGTATCACAGGTAAAAAATTCAGTGAAATCGAACGTGGAGTTGAAACTGCAATAAATAATAAAATGGGTATGATGATGATGAAAAAGAACCCAAAAAAGAAAAATGCCTCAAAAAAGGTAAAAGCTGTTTCTAAATCTCCTTCTAAATCTTCTTCTAAATCTCCTTCTTCTAAATCTTCTTCTTCATTTAGTTCACCTAAATCTCCTTCTTCATTTAGTTCACCTAAATCTCCTTCTTCATTTAGTTCACCTAAATCTCCTTCTGGATCTTCTTCTGAATCTTTTTCAGAAAGTGAAAATTCCAGTATGGGAGAAGAGGAAGAAGAAGAAGAAGAAGATGAAGATTTTGAAGAGGATGAAGATGAAGAGGACGAAGAAGATGAAGATTTTGAAGAGGATGAAGATGAAGAATAAATTTTAAAATTTAATTTTTACAAAAATAATTTATTTTCAATTACTCACTCAATCTTTTGATTTTAAATCAAAAGTCGTCAATAATTTTATAATAAATTATTTTGCAATTCTTATTTTGCATTTATATATTCTTGAAAAAAAAATATAATGTAATAAAAAATGGATAAAAGTAGTTCTAGTAATGGAAAAAAAAAATCCAATGTAAGTCGAGGTGTTAATAGTCCTAAAGTACCGGCAAGTGGAGGAAGAAAAGTGGTTACTGCTCCAATAAAAGCAATTAAAAAAAATAATAGTCCAAAAAGAGCTAAAGGAAGTGCTAGTCCAAAAGGTGCTGTAAAAAGAAAAGTTCGAGATTCACCATCTAGTTCAGGAGGTGTAGAACGTCTTATGAAAAGATCAGGAATTATTAGACATACTAAAAATTCAGTTGAAGAAACTTTAAATTTTATGAAAATGTTTATTGAAAAACTTGTTGATGTCGTATCAACTTTAACAGATCATGAAAGAGTTAAAACTGTAAAGACTGAGTATATTGTTCGTGCATACGAACATGTAACTGGTAAAAAATTATATGTAACTGGAATGGAAAAGAAATGTAATATTTATAAATCTCCAAAAGGGGGGGTTTCAAGAGGTAATAAAGCAATAAAAGAAGTTAATTTTTACAAAAAAGAAGATGAATGTCTTTTCCTACAAATGGCTCCATTTAGAAATTACGCAAAAATGAAAATTAAACAACATCATGAAAAAATTAGATTTTCTAAAGAATCCATGCTTCTTTTGCAAAGTGCAGTCGAATCTGAAACAATGAAGGTTTTAAATGCTGCTCTTATTGTTGCAGTTCATTCTGGAAGAATAACTGTAGATGGTAAAGATCTTTTAATCGTTTCAACAATTGTTTTTTCATCGGTTGGTAGTTCACTTTTTCATAAACATACCAATTTAGTTATGAATGAATTTGTAGAACTCACCAAAAAGTCTCCTATTAAGAAAAAAGCTAAGAAGTCTCCTGCTAAGAAGAAATCTCCTGCTAAGAAGAAATCTCCTGCTAAGAAGAAATCTCCTGCTAAGAAGAAATCTCCTGCTAAGAAGAAATCTCCTGCTAAGAAAAAGTCTCCTGCTAAGAAAAAGTCTCCTGCTAAGAAAAAGTCTCCTGCTAAGAAAAAGTCTCCTGCTGAGAAGAAATCTCCTGCTAAGAAAAAGTCTCCTGCTAAGAAAAAGTCTCCTGCTAAGAAAAAGTCTACTGAGAAATCGGAAGAAGAAAAAATTAAAGAATGTGAAGAAAAAGGCAAAGTTTACAATCCAGTTACTAAAAGATGTAATAAAGCTCCAGTAGCCAAAAAAGTAAAATCACCAAAGAAAGTAAAATCACCAAAGAAAGCAAAATCACCCAAGAAAACAACTCCCAAGAAAACAACTCCTAAGAAAACAACTCCCAAGAAAACAACTCCTAAGAAAACAACTCCCAAGAAAACAACTCCCAAGAAAACAACTCCTAAGAAAACAACTCCCAAGAAAACAACTCCTAAGAAAACAACTCCCAAGAAAACAACTCCCAAGAAAACAACTCCTAAGAAATCATCATCTCCATCCGCTAAAAAACAACTATTTTCTCAATCATCTAACAAACCTGTTAGAGGGAAATCAGTAATAAAAGGAAAACCTATTGTACATAAAAAAGGAGCTTCACCAGAAATGAACCCATAAGAATTTTTTAGTTTATTAGAAATAAAGCCTGTTGCAAAATTGAAATATTGTGCTTATTTTATAAAAATGAAGACCAAATTCTAATAAATTCAAACGAAATAGATAAAATTAATAATGATAAAGGCAGAATAATTAAAATCATTTTACATATAAAGTTTTTTTATAACCATAAATTAAATTAGATATTATTAAATATCATTAATTAAAATAATTAATGACTATAAAAAGTAAAAAAGAAATTATAATTTTTATTTAAATTTTATAAATTTAAATATTTTATGAAAAAATTATTTATATAAAGAATTTCTTTTTGGATTCCTTTGGAACCAGCATCTATGATGCTGGTGAATTTTTTGAACGTTTTTCTGAATTTTTGTTCTTTTTTGGTGATTGATTTTTTATTGTTTTTTTTGTTGGTTTCTTTTTATTGATTACTTCTTTAATTTTTTCCAAGAGATCAGAATTTGAATCTACAACTTCTAAGAAATCTACTTGATTTAACAAACATGGTTCAGTAATATTAGATTCCTCTTCATCAGGTTCATCAGGCCATTCATTTGTTGTAATTTTAGATGATCCTTTTGGATAAGGAGGGTCTTTATTTTTATTTATTTTATAATTTCTAAATAATTGAGTCAACATATATTCAAAACTTGAACTAAAAGAACCCTTTGATCTAAAATATCTAAATATTACTAATCTATCATCTTCGTTTGATGCATTTATGAAAAGTTCATTTAGTGCTTCGTTACCTTGTTTTATAAAATTATCCATGGTACTTTTGAATGTGTTTTTCGTTTTTGAAACTTCATTTTTGAAGATAGTGACTGGTAATGAATTTGATTCCCATAATAATTTAATATATTTTTCACCTTTTTTATTTGTTTCAATTTTACCAATTGTTTCATAATGTCCCCCCGTATATCCTATCATTACACACGGTCTTTTTGAATTTTTATTTCTAGTACTTCTAACTTCAGGCAGACCATTTTCTCTAAGTTCAAAAATGAGAAAATCTATTCCCAATGCATCTCCTAATAAATCACCTTCAATTTCACCTGTATAAACTTTTGAATTTGCGATTCTGAGTACTAATCCTAATTCTGATTGATCTTCTTTCTCGAATTCCATATCATCTGGATTTATTGGATCTCTTGGATCTTTCTTATTTTTATGATAAGGTTTTTTTTTAAGGATGTGTCTATAATAACAAGCTTCTTGATATCTTATGATTTGAAATAAAAATTGAAGAGCTAAAGCTCCATCAGAATGAAGTGCCCATTTTGATAAAGGATATTCATCATCGATTGATATTTCATCTTGAAGAATGGAAGAAATATCAAAACGTAAATGTATAACTAAATTTAGTTTTTCATTAAAGGTCATTTCGTTATAAGGAGGATATACCGCTTGAAGAACTGAATGAAAAAAACAGCTACCATCTCCAATTGAACCGATACGAACATATCCTTGTGATGGATCATCATTAAATGATGGATCCCAATTATTTTGAATATGTCGAATTTGTTTATTAGATTTTGTTGGTATCATTGACAAATATGGTCCAAATTTATTATTGGACTCATTTAAAACTTCATTTCCACATTTTGACTTTAATAATTTGCTAGACATCTCTTTTTTAGAGGACAATGTTATCTCTCCATATGCATGAATTCTTGACAACAAGTATTCTCGATTATTCATCAATGGTGGTTGATTACTATTTATTTCAGTATCAGCTCTATATTTTTCAATTTCACCTAATTCACCTAATATTTCTAAATTTAAACTTTTATATATAATTTCTTCACCTTCTGTATTTCTTAAAATAACAACATCATCATCTAATTCCAAACTAAAATTTGGACCCTCAAATTTAGATTGTGAATACCCACCAAAACTTGGATTTATTAATTCTTTTATAGCTTCTCTATCAAAAGTCAAAAATGTAATTTTACCACCTGGTACTAATTTTTTTGTTATATCAATAACATCTGATGTTGAATTAAAAATATCAACAAATATTGAATCCAATGAATTATCTAATTCTTGATTTGCCAAATTAAATGGAATTCCTCCCAATAATTTAATAATTCTTTCATGATAATGAGACATTAATGAAAAATTAGACACACCTGTTATTACATCTGCTGTAATGGGATCTTTCATAAGTTTCCATATTTCATTAATTTGATTTATATTATTTGGTTTATATTTTTTTCTTAATTTTACACCCTTTAATTGCAAAAATTCATCTTCATTTTCATTATATTCAAATTCTACAACTACATCATCTGATATAAATTTATTATTTTTTTGTTTTAAAATTGGATCTTCTGGGTTCAAATTTCCGGGGAAACGAATATATCCATCTCCCCATAATCCTATATTTCCATCTTGATCAATTTTAACATAAGCATCGATATTATATTTTGGATACCATCTACATGTATCTGGATAATTTTTTAATTTTCTTTCATTTCCATAAATAAAAACTCCACTGGTTGGATTATATCTGGTATCGGGTGTAAATGTCAAACCGTCATGTACATAAGGTGCTTCATTCAAAAAATCCAATAAATTACTACAAATTGAAAAAATATTATTTCTATCTATTTTATGATAACTCACAATATCAAGATAAACATTAATGTCATCAAAAACTTCAGTAAATTTTCGAGCTATTTTTAAACGTTGTTTATATCCATATTCTTGTATTTTAGTTCCATAATATTGATTTGATAAACAATCAATAATATAAAAAACTGATCTTTTATGATGATATTTGTTTTTATAATGATCTTTAGATTTTTTTTTCCTATTTTCTGGTAATATTTCTATAGTTTCAAATATATAATGATCAAAAGTTTGTAAAATTGGATTTCTTTCAATTAAAGAGTAATCATTGGGCGGATACCAAGCCCATATTCCAGTTTCATCAAATGCTACAATTTTTCTTTGTCCTTTTGGTGTCTCAGAAACATAATATTCAACATCTCCATCTATCAATCCATTTGGAAAATCATCATAAGTTAAAGGTCTCCTAATTGGAAAATATGAAGGTTGAATCAAATGAGATATTCCTAAACGTTCGTTAATTTTTTTTCTAAAATTTGCGACTTCCGCTCTTGTATATAATAAATTAGTATCATAAATAACTTTTAAAGCTACTTCTATAGCTCTATCTAAATCTTTTTCTGTTTCTTCATTATCTATGAATAAATTTACTAATTTAATTTCAAACTCGTAAGTTGTTTTGTTATGACCGTCTTGTTCTATATTTTCAACTTTTGAAACTTCAAATAAAACAGTAACAGATCCAAAAGTATATTCGCTACTCTCTCTATGAATTAAACGAGAAAAAGAAACAGGTTTATTTAATAATGGGTTTACATCTTTTTTTTTATAAACTACTAATTTAAATGCATAATCAGAATTTAAAGTAGAATATAAAATTTTTTTATTAATCCATTTCTCACCATAATTAATAATATCATCTTCTTTCCAATACCGAACTTGATAATCATTTTCACTGCAATCTTCGTCCAGACGAATAAAATTCAGGGCACGTTTATATTCTCTAACAGAAAAAAGATTTTCATTAAACTGTTGATTATTAATATGACCTATTCTAATTTCGATGTTATTATTTTCAGATGCATATTTTTGATAACTATGTCCCAGCATTTTCAAAGTCCATATACTTTCTTTGATATAAAATAAATCATTTCTCATCATCAATGATATATTGAGATATATTTTTTTTATAAAATTATGGAACTATGTTCCATAATTTATTATTTTTCTAGTTGAATTCCTCGTATTGAATTATAAAATTTTATCTTTTCCAATGAGCTAGAATATTTTCAATCGATTTTTCTAAAAAAAATAAAGATAATGTTTCTTTTTGTTTTGGTAACTCGAAATGAAATACTTTGATATCTTCCAGAGATTCTATTTTCTTTTTAGTAATAATAAATCGTATGACATCAATTTCGATAATTTGAGAAATACCTTGTTGTATCCATTCCATTTCGATTTCATTGTCAATTACATAACATATTTCTGGTTCATAAAAACCAAGATCAATTATTTGAAGAAAAAATTGCTGAATAATAGGAGAAAAATGTGACAAAATAGAATTTTTTTTAACATCTTCAAGAAATTGTCTTGTTTTTTCATTAAATTTTTTGTTTATTGATTCGTCCATAATTTTTTTAATAAATTACAATCTATTTTTTAATCAATTTAAAAAATTAAATTTTATTTTTGTTTTATTTCTTTTATATAAAACTCTAAATAACCATTATTATGTATTATTGCAGGTTGACCATCTTCTCGATGTAATTGACCATTTTGATACCAAAATTGTGTCCCGCTATTATCTATTATTGCAGGTTGATTATTATCTCGATGTAATTTATTATTTTGATACCAACATTGTGTTCCGTTAGTTTTTATTATGGCAGGATGATCAAAATCTCTGTGTAATTTACCTTTTTGGTACCAATATATTCCATAAAAAATTATTTTGGCTGGTCGATCATTATCTCGATGTAATTTACCTTTTTTATACCACATTTGTTTTTCATAAAAATCCATTACGGCTGGTTTGTCATTATCTCGATGTAATTGACCATTTTGATACCATTTTTTTCCATCATTATCTATTATGGCTGGTTTGTCATTATCTCGATGTAATTTCCCATTTTTATACCAAATTTCAATTCCATCAGCATATATTATGGCGGGTTTATCATTATTTCGATGTAAATTATTATTTTGATACCATTCTTTTTTTTCATTATTTATTACGGCAGGTTTATCATTATCTCGATGTAATTGACCATTTTGATACCATTCTTGTGTTTCATTATTTATCACGGCAGGTTTATCATTATCTCGATGTAATTGACCATTTTGATACCATTTTTTTGTTCCACATTTCATTATTATGGCTGGGTTATCATTATCTCGATGTAATTTACTATTTTTATACCAATATTGTGTTTCATTACGATCTATTATTGTAGGTTTATTTAATTTTTTTCTCTCTTCAACATAATCCATAATAGTCCAAGTAAGTAATATCATTTAATTTTTTTTTTATTAATAAAAAAAAAATCAAATAATTAAAAAGTAAAACTTGCATGGCAATTTGAATGGTATATAAATGGAGTAAAACAAAAAAAAAAGAACTTGATGCTGATTATAAAAGGTTAAGATACAATAAATTTGATTTGAAAAAAATAAGTAGTAATAAATTCAAAATGCAAGAAACCAGAAACAAAATTATAAAAAATATATATAATAATGTTAGGTTACAAAAGAACCCACCATATCTTCCGCCTCGTGATATTTTTGATGAAATACAATTTGTAATAGATTGTGATCAATCACTAATTTTGTACAAAGATTATGAAAGTGGTAAAATATATCAACAAGATAAAAATGGACATTTAACACCTTGTATATTGCCAAATATATGGCATGATCCATATAAATGGTAAAAATAAAAACGAAAGATATAACTAAACTAATAGTAAATCATAAAGAAACACAAAAAATGGTATAAAAATTGACTCTTGACATTTTATATTTATTAATTGATTATT
>Ga0315284_10005706_pt1 | contig 17704 bp, 14 predicted proteins | sample YL17G09_16_MG_FD_203696 | JGI IMG/M metagenome (GOLD analysis project Ga0315284, IMG submission 203696) | Sediment microbial communities from Yellowstone Lake, YNP, Wyoming, USA - YL17G09_16 | ecosystem: Environmental > Aquatic > Freshwater > Lake > Sediment | place: USA: Wyoming | collected...
TCGCCCTGACGAAGGAGTATGACGCGGTGCTTGATTTGCCCGAAGGGCGCCGGATCGTGGGAAGGCCCGTTCCCGTCGAGATAACGCTCATGTACAAGGGCGACCATGACACACAGGGAACGGTCGATGGAACCTTTCTTCGCGAATTCATGACGACGCCTCCCCTTCCATCGCGCTTTCTCGTGAGCAAGGATTCGGAGCGCACGGACCTCTCTCTCACCATCGCGCCCAGAGGAGTTATTGCGCCGGGGCGATACCCGTTCTCCTTGACCGTGACGCTCGACGGCAAGTCCGTGGCGCTTTTCGAAGAGACCCTCGTGCGTCCGTTCCGCTGGCTCCACCTTGGAGCCCTCTTGAGGTCCGACGAGGCTCTCAGGAACGCGCTGGCGTATCAAACCGATCTCCTCAAGACCCATGCGACGTTCGACGGACGCGCGCTGCGATGGAAGGAAGTGCCTCCCGGCACGATAGACAACGAAGGATCTCTCTGGCCGCAGCGGCTGTACGGGGAGCTCCCCGGCCGATGCATGCTTCTCTACACGGCCGCGGACGCTCCCGAGCGCATGAAGCTCCTTTGGAAACTCTCCACGAAGAACCCCGTCTCTCTCTGGATCAACAGCGAGCTCGTCGTGTCGGGCGGTGGCGGACACACCGATGAGACGACGGGTCCCGTCGAGCTCAGGAAAGGGCCCAACTCCTTCCTCATCGCGGCGTGCTGGGACGATTCCCCCGACCGCATCCTGTTCGAGTTGAGCGACGACAACGGCCTTCCCCCCACGGGGCTCAACAACGAGCTCGACATAATCGTCGACGGCTATGAGCGACTCGTCGCGGCGGAGAGCGAGAAAAAGAAGGAAGAGCCGCCCGTCGAACAGACCAAGGACATCATCGTCAAGTACACGAACACGAGTGCAACCGAGGTTTCCGTCATCGGCTCGTTCAATAACTGGGAACCGGGGGCAACCCCCATGCGGAAAGAGGGAAAGGGAGCCTGGACGGCGCGATTGCACCTGCGAACCGGAAAATACCCGTATAAATTCCTCGTGAACCGAAAACAGAAGATCGTCGACCCGGCGAATCCGGTGACCGAGCCGGACGGTTTCGGCGGAAGCAACTCCGTTCTCGAGGTTCGCTGAGTCCCGAGCGAGACGACCCGCGACGGGATGGGTGCCGCAGTGGGAGCACAAATCCAAAAACGGCGCATCATGATTCTCTTCGGCACGAGGCCCGAAGTGATAAAGCTCGCACCGGTGATAGAGGAGCTCCGGAAATACCCGGCCGCCTTTGCACCCGTGGCCTGTTTCACCGCCCAGCACCGCCAGATGTGCGAGCCGCTCCTGCGCTTCTTCTCAATCAAACCGGCGCACGACCTGAACGTCATGATCGAGCGGCAATCCCTCATGCAGACTGCGACCCGAACCATGGAACGACTCGACAAGATCCTCGCGGGCGAAAGGCCCGACATGCTTATCGTTCAGGGGGACACGACCTCGGCCTTCGCCGCCGCGCTGCTGGCCTTTTACCGGCGCATCCCCGTCGCGCACGTCGAGGCCGGCCTCAGGACGCACGACGTCTGGAACCCCTATCCCGAAGAGATGAACCGGCAGCTTATCGGGAGGATCGCACAGCTCCACTTCGCGCCGACGAAACGTGCGGCGAATGCGCTCGCCGCCGAGGGAATCGGGGGCGAGAACGTGTACGTTACCGGAAACACGGTCATCGACGCGCTCCGTTTCACGCTCGCGAAGAAGAAATGGAGGGCAAAGGGACCCGCACGCCGCCGGCGCGGGGGAAAGAAGCTGATACTCGTCACCGCGCATCGCCGCGAGAGCTTCGGCGCGGGAATCGATGAGATCTGCGCGGCGCTCCTCGACCTCGTCGAGAGAAACGAAACAATCGAAATAATCCTTCCCGTGCACACGAATCCCGCGGTCAGGATACCGATCGAACACGCGCTATCCGCGCACCCGCGCATCAGGCTCTCCCCTCCGCTCGAGTACATGGACCTCATCGAAGTCATGCGAAGAAGCAGCATCGTTCTCACCGATTCGGGGGGCCTTCAGGAAGAGGCCCCGGCGCTCGGGCTGCCGGTCGTCGTGATGCGGGACACGACGGAGCGCCCCGAAATCGTCGAAGCGGGAGGCGCGGTCCTCGCTGGGCCGCACCGGAGAAGGATCGTCGCCGAGGTCGAACGCATTCTCGAGAATCGGGATGTGTACGATTCGATGGCCCGTGTGAGATATCCCTTCGGCGACGGGCGTTCGGCGAAACGGATCGTCCGGATCATCGACGCCTGGTTCCGTGCAACGGGCCCGCGCGAGATGCGGGCTCTGAGAAGAAAGGTGGAGTTCCATCCATGAAGGGTAATACAGGCAAACTGCCGCGGATCATTCGCCGAAGCGCCGTCGCGGCCGCGCTGGCGATCCTCGCGGCGGGCTCCCTCTGCGGCGCGGCGCGCGCCGAGCTGCCGCGGCGGATAAGCGTCGGCCTCGAATCCACGTTTTATGTCCTCGACTCGGAGTTCTTCGGGCTCGGCAACGCCTTGGGCATCGGGGCGGCGCTGCGGTACGAGCTCGCCTCGGATATCTATTTCGAAAACGGCCTCGGAATGTTCAAGACCGAAGGGGCGGATGTGAGCGTCACCGGACTCGACTACCGACTGAATCTTCTCGCGCTCTTCCCCGTTCTCATCCCCTATCGTCCCGTCGCGCGCCTCGGCGTCGGATTTCTCTCGGTGAATCCGGTCACGGTGACTCCGACGGAGAGCTTCCGCCCGACCCAGACGACATTCTACTTCCTCGGCGGCGCAGGCGTCAGCCGGTCGATATTCGACAACGTGCTTCTCGAGGCGAGCGCGAACTTCTGGATCACGCCGTACGAATACCGAATCTACCGCTTCAACCGCCTCGACGTCGACACGAGCGTCGAGCGCTTCACGCATATCTCGATTTCGGTCGCCGTTGCGTATACCTTCTGATGCAGCGGAATTTCAAGGGATGTAGATCATCTTGACGGTCTTCGTCGTGTTCCCCGCGTGGAACACGCAGAAGTAAACGCCGGCGGCCGTGCCGCGCTCGGCGGGAGCCCAGCGCAGCGTATGCGTCCCGCGTGCGTATGTGCGTTCCGCAAGACGCGTGACGAGCCCGCCCGAGACGTCGTAGACGTCGATCGCGACGGCGCGAGGGGCGGGCGTGAAGAAGCTCACGGTGGTCTCACGCATGAACGGATTCGGATAGTTCTGGTCGGCGGTGAACGGAATCCGGTCGATCCGGTAGGGCCCGGCGAGCGCGTGTATCTCCTCCCTCCCGCCGTTCAGGAACGTGACGATCCGGTATGAGTACGGCGTTTCCGGCACGACCGAATAATCCTGAAACGAAAAAGCGCCCGATGCGCCCCGGAGCGTATCAGACGTCATGAGCTCGAATGATCCGGCGCCGGCGGCCCGGTACAGCAGGCAGCCCCGAATCCCCGGCGCGTCCTTGAGCTTCCATTCCGCGAGAAGATAGTCTCTCCCGGCGGTCACGCGCGCGCTTGTGTACAGCGATACGACCGTGACCGCCCCCTGCGCCGTCGAAGTCTGTCCGTCTCCGCTCACGACGCCCAGATCCCATGCGCCCGCGTAGAGGAGCTCGATTGTGTACGTCGCGATGATCCGCTCTTCACCTCGCCACTCGACCGTGCCCGCGCGGACGGTGTCGCGCCCGAACGAGAGATACGCCCCCGCCCCGTACTGCATCCAGGTCCCGCGGATATCAAGCACGGCCTGCGTGTCGCGCTCCTTGTCGATCGTATCGGGCAGAACCGCTTCGACGACCGGCGCCGGCATCCCTCCCCTGAACGTGGCTGAGACCGTCGACGTCCCGGACGAAATGCCCGTTATGCTCACCGGCGTGGCAAGACCGCCATTAGTCTGGCTTCGGGGAACCGTCGAGGAACCGAACGAGCGGTTGTTCGCGCTTCCCGGATACGGATCGCCCGCGTCCCCCTGGTTCCCCCCGAGGTAATCGGGAGTAAGCAGGTCGTACTGGCCGTCCGCCTCCTCGAGAACGAGTCCGCGCGCCTCCGTGTTCCGCGCACCCCCGCTGTTCCCCAGCAGCGAATAGGCGATGCTGTTCTCCGCGTGCCAGATGATCATTCCCTGGCCCTTGAGATTGGCGTCGAATCCGGTCTTTCGTCTGTTCTCGACTATGAAATACTCGGCCGGCGCCGAACCGTTTCGCCAGGCGCCAGAGTCGAGCTCGAAGTCGGCGAAGTAGTCGAGCCCGCCCCCCTCCACGCGCACGTCGTCGACGTTGAAGCTGTACCCGCCGCGAGAGTCGTAAGAGCCGTCCTCGTCGCTGACACTCACATCGGATGTGAATTCGAGGGTGAGCGTGAAATCGCACGGCCCGTCCGGAAGATACGCGCCGACATCGATCGCAGTGCGGGCCGACGCGCGTCCCGTATATACGGCGAGCGTGTCGACGGCGCCTCCCGTCGCGAGGAGGAGCCTTCCGAAATCGTAACCTTCCTCGACGTCGATCGTGACGTCGCACCAGACCGTCACGGGGCGTCCCGCATCCACCGAGAACTCGTGGTACATCGATTCGTTCCAGCCGTTCCCGTATCCCGCGAGTTTGGGCCAATCGCGCACGTTCGCCTCCGCGTCATCGTAGCCGCAGACGAGGGCGTAGTTATCGAGCGCAAACTCCTGGCGCCTGAACCGTCTCGTCGGAAGCGGCAGCTTAACGGCGTCGCCGCTCGTCTCGACCGGATCGAGCGTAAGATCCCGCGGGCGCCAATCGATCTCAATGGGATTGACCCAGCCGAGCTGCTCCCGGGACCACGCCGAGAGGTGCGCAGGAGAGGCGGGGGTGTTCCAGTTGCCCGCTCCCATGAGCCCCCAGAAACCAATACCGCTCGAATTGCCGTCGGTATCGTAGAGGTCGGGAAGCCCGATCGCGTGCCCCAGCTCGTGGCATATCACCCCGATTTCGATCATACCGGTGCCGCACGAGTACGAAGGAGCCATAATGTAGTCCTCTATCTTGATGAATCCCCCGCCGGCCGCCGGATCATTGGTGGCGTAGGGCTGGCCCGGCGTGTTCCATGTGCTGTACCTCGATGAATGCGACCACATGTGCTGCGTTACACCATTACATTCGGCTCCGAATGTCGGATGAATAACGAGAAGCACATCAACGAATCCATCATCATCCCCCGAGTTCGCTATGCCGTCGGGGCCGTCATTGTCGAAGGCCCCAAAATCGACCGACGGGTCGAGCGCGTCGGCAATCTCCTTGATCATCTCCCCCGTCTTCGACAGGCCGGGGACGAGCCCCCCGTACCCCCCCGTGTAGTAAACCTCCGTCTGCGAAAGCGGCACCCAGTCGAAAACGCCGCCCGTCACGTCGAAGAGGTTGTACGAAACCTCGCTCCAGTACTGGCGCATGGTGCCCGGCGTCCAGGGGCCCGTGAAGAGCTCCGTGTCGAGTGCGTTTCTCGTGAATGGAGGCTGGGTGATATCGCTGTAGAGCCCGAGAACGACCGGGATCTTCATCGTCCCGTTCAATGCCCTTCCGGCATCACGCAGGACGGTGCCTTCGAGAGGGAATGCGGGGCGATACCGCCTGTCCCCCCGCACCTGGTTCGCGCGCCGCTCGATCCAGGCATGAGCGAACGTGAATGCGTCTTTCTCTTTTCTCTTCAGCTCGCGATACGGACCGGGAAGCGGGCCGCCGTTGCGGGGAGAGACGATTCCCGCCGCGGCGTCGCACGCCGTCGCAACCAACCACGCACCGAAGAGAACCTGCGCCGCGATTGTCCTCACGAACGCACCTGCTGCAGCAAGAATCCGTTGTTGAGCGCCGGAATCACTCCGTCGGATTTATCACGGCTTTGTACGAAGTCCCCGTAACCATGGTCTGCCCCTCGTCGCACATCGCGATGCCGATGAACTGGCTTTTCCCATGCGGAAGGAACGCGATTTCCGCGTCTTTGAGACCCGGCGGCACGTTGAGCGTCAGGGTATGGAGCAGAACCGAGGGCCCCGAGACGCACGAGAATGTCTCGCTGAGGCCGTCCTCGAACGTCCCAAGGAGCGCCACCCGCTTATCATAGTACTTGTCGTTCTCGAGCGTGACCCCCTTTGGAAGAACGAGCCTGTATTCAGCGGCCGAGATCTGCATCGTCTCGGGGAAATTGACGAAGAGGTATACTTTCGCTTGCTTGTCCCGGGCACCGAGCTTCATGGTGCGCTTCGTGCCCTGCTCGTCGAAAAAGACGCCGAAGCTCACTTCCTCGGAGACATATGAGAGTGTGCTGTCCACTTTTGCCGTATCGGCCGGCGCACCCTCCGCCTTCTTCTCCTTTTTCGAGCAGGAGAAGACAAGGAAGAGGCCCACGAGCGCGATCAGCACAAAAGCCGCGCGTTGACGCAGAATCATCGAACGACCTCCTTTGTGACAACGTTCGACACAGCGGCCGTCCACATCGGCCGCGTATCGTATGATACGTGCAATCCCCACATTTTACAACGGATTTCGATTACATTCCGGTTGACCGGCGTCACCGCTTCGGATAGAATACTCCCCGGTTCATGTGCGCATAGTCCACAAACCCTTAAGCGTTCAGGCATCAAACCTCCCGAGGAGGCATCTCCCTTGAAAGCCAAGAATGAAAAGTTCGAGATTCTACTGAAGAAGCGCGAACAGGCGCTCCTCGGCGGCGGCGTCGAGCGCATCCAGAAGATTCACGAGTCGGGGCGCCTCACGGCGCGAGAGCGGATACACAAGCTCTTCGACGAAGGCACGTTCCAGGAGCTCGGTGTGTTCGTCACCCACCGCTCCACCTGGCCCGGCATGGATGAGAACAAAATCGTCGGCGACGGTGTCGTCTGCGGGCACGGGCTCGTAGGCGGGCGAAACGTTTTCGCATTCGCCCAGGATTTCACCGTTTTCGGCGGGAGCCTCAGCGAGGCGAACGCGGGTAAGATCACGCGCCTCCTCGACATGGCGATGGAGAACGGCGCGCCGGTCGTCGGACTCTGCGACAGCGGCGGCGCGCGGATCCAGGAAGGGGTCGCGAGCCTCGGCGGCTACGCAGACATCTTTCTGCGGAACACGCTCGCCTCGGGCGTCATCCCCCAGGTCTCGGCGATCATGGGACCCTGTGCCGGGGGCGCCGTCTACTCCCCTGCGATCACCGACTTCATCTTCATGGTCAAGGACACGAGCCACATGTTCATCACGGGACCGAACGTCATCAAGAAGGTGACGCACGAAGACGTGACCTTCGAGGAGCTCGGCGGCGCGCTTACGCACAACAGCAAGAGCGGCGTCGCCCACTTCATGGCCGATAACGACGAAGGATGCATCGCGATGATCAAGGAGCTCCTCTCCTACCTTCCGCAGAACAACCTCGAGGATCCGCCCTATCTCGCTCCGAGCGACGACCCGGGGCGCAAAGAGCCGAAGCTCGCCGAGATCATTCCGGACGACCCGAGACAGCCGTACGACATCACGGAGATCGTCGATCTCATCGTCGATAACGGCGCTTTTTTCGAGGTGCAGGCGCTGTGGGCGAAGAACATCGTCGTCGGATTCGCACGGCTCAACGGGCACGTCGTCGGCGTCGTCGCCAACCAGCCGCTGCACATGGCCGGGGTCCTCGACATCGACTCCTCGATCAAGGCCGCCCGCTTTGTGCGCTTCTGCGACGCGTTCAACGTTCCGCTCATCACGTTCGAGGACGTTCCGGGCTTTCTCCCGGGAACGCAGCAGGAGTGGAGCGGCATCATCAGGCACGGTGCGAAGCTCATCTTCGCGTATTGCGAAGCGACCGTTCCGAAGATCACCGTGATCACGCGGAAGGCATACGGCGGCGCGTATTGCGTCATGTCAAGCAAGCATATCAGAGGGGATTACAACGTCGCCTGGCCGACGGCCGAGATCGCGGTCATGGGGGCGGAAGGCGCCGTGAACATTCTCTATCGCAAGGAGATCTCGTCCGCCGAGGATCCCGAGGCCGAGCTCCAGCGATACATCGACATGTACGTCGAGTCGTTCGCGAACCCGTACGTCGCCTCCTCCCTCGGCTACCTCGACGACGTCATCAGCCCCGAGAACACGAGGCCGATGATCATCCATGCCCTCGAAAACCTCCTCAACAAGCGGCAGCAGCTTCCGCCGAAGAAGCACGGCAATATTCCCCTGTAGAGGTTCGCCATGGCGGGCACGAAAAAGAAGCAGGACATCGCCGGCGACCTTGCCAGGTGGGAAGAAGCGGTCTACCACCCCTTCCGGATAAAGGGGGGAGGGCGAAAAAGCGCCTTTGCGACCACATCGGAAATCGAGATAAAACCGCTCTACACACCGCTCGACGCCCCTGAATCATCATACTCCGCCGACATCGGATTCCCCGGCGTTTATCCGTTCACGAGGGGCGTCTACCCGACCATGTTCCGCGGAAAATTCTGGACGATGCGTCAGTACGCGGGGTTCGGATCGGCGGAGGAGACCAACGCGCGCTTCCGCTACCTCCTCGATAAAGGCCAGACAGGACTCTCCATCGCCTTTGATCTCCCTACCCAGATGGGCTTTGATTCCGATCACACGATGGCGGAAGGAGAGATCGGAAGAGTCGGCGTTGCAATAGATACCATCGATGACTTCAGAGTCCTTATGAAGGATATCCCCCTGGAAAAGGTCAGCACGTCGATGACCATCAACTCCACGGCGGCGATCCTTCTCGCCATGTATGCGGCGCTCGCCGGGGAAACGGGCGTGCCGCTCGCCAAGGTCTCGGGAACGATACAAAATGACATTCTCAAAGAATACTACGCACGGGGAACGTACATCTACCCCCCCGCTCCGTCCATGCGCATCGTTACGGACATCTTCGCCTGGTGCCGTGAAAACACGCCGCAGTGGAACACGATCAGCATCAGCGGCTACCATATCCGCGAGGCGGGTTCGACGGCGGTCCAGGAAATCGCATTCACCCTGTCGGATGCGGTCGCCTACGTCGAGGCCGCGATCGCCGCGGGGCTATCGGTCGACGATTTCGCGCCGCGCCTCTCGTTCTTCTTCGGCGTTCACAACAACCTCTTCGAGGAGGTCGCGAAGTTCCGTGCGGCGCGGCGGCTCTGGGCCAAGATTATGAAAGAGCGTTTCGGCGCGAAGAGCGACCGCTCGATGCTGCTCCGTTTCCATACGCAGACGGCCGGCTGCACCCTCACGGCGCAGCAGAGCGAGAACAACGTCATACGCGTCACGCTCCAGGCGCTCGCCGCGGTACTCGGCGGAACGCAGTCGCTGCACACGAACTCGAAGGACGAGGCTCTCAACCTCCCGTCGCAGGAGGCTGCGCTTACGGCGCTGCGCACGCAGCAGGTCATCGCGGAAGAATCGGGAACATGCGACAGCATCGATCCGCTCGGCGGCTCCTACTTCATCGAGAAGCTCACCAACGAGATCGAGGAGAGGACCCTCACGCTCATGAACACGATTCGCGAAATGGGCGGCATGATACGGGCGATCGAAGCGCGTTTCCCGCAGCGCGAGATCGAGCGAAGCGCCTATGAATACCAGAGGGCCATCGAGAGCGGCTCGATAGGGGTGGTCGGCGTCAACCGCTTCACCGATGCGACAGCAGCCCACAGCGGCGCCTTCAGGATCGATCCGGCCATCGGCGACCGTCAGAAGGCAAGGCTGGAGCGCTTCAAAAAGAGCAGGGATGCCGCGGCCGCGGCGCGGGCCCTCATACGCATCGAGGAAGCGGCGCGCGGAGACGCGAATCTCATGCCACCCATGATCGAAGCGGTGAAGGGAAATTGCACGCTCGGCGAGATATCGGCGGCGATGGAGCGGGTTTTCGGCCGCTACAACCCCACGCTCGGCTCATAGATCCCTCCGAGGAGGCAGTTCCAATGCATCACAGGCTCGGTTCGGTTCATCACATCGGAATCGCGGTCGCGAACCTCGAAGAGGCGAAGAAGATATTCTCCGAAGCGCTCGGAATTCCGTGCATTGAGGAAAAGACGCTGCCCGAAAGAGGCGTTCGGGTCGCGTTTCTCTCGTCCGGAAATACGACCGTCGAGCTTCTCGAAGGCATCGGGCCGGAAAGCACCGTGGCGAAATTCGTCGCGCAGCGGGGAGCCGGCATACACCATCTCTGCTTCGAGGTCGATGGAATAGAGCGCGTCATGCAGGAGCTCGCGGCAAGCGGTATGCGGCTCATCGATGAGAATCCCCGCCCCGGCGCCGAGGGAAAGCCGGTCGCGTTCGTCCATCCCAAGTCGACGCTCGGGGTGCTCGTCGAGCTCATCGAGAAATAGACGGCAGCGCGGCCGCCCGAGAACCGTTCATATCCATTTCTTCCTGCGGAAATAGACGAGCATCGAAACGCCGGCGGCGAGGACGACGAGCATGACCGCCGGGTACCCGACTCGCCACGAGAGCTCGGGCATATGTTTGAAGTTCATCCCGTAGATCCCGACGATGAAGGTGAGGGGGATGAAGATCGTTGCGATGATCGTCAGCACCTTCATCACCTCGTTCAGCTTCATGCTGAGACTCGAAAGGTAGATGTCGATCATGCCCGCGACGAGGTCCCGGAACGACTCGATCGTCTCGATGATCTCGATCGTGTGCCCGTACACATTGCGGAGGAATATGAATGTGTCCTTCCGGATGAGCGGGGATTCGACCCGCTCGAGGTTGGCGATCACTTCCCGAAGCGGCCAGACCGCCTTGCGGAGCCCGATCACCTCGCTCTTGAGACGGTGGATCGCCTGCAGGTTACCGGCGGTCGGCTCGACGATGAGCCGTTCCTGCACTTCTTCGATCCGCTCGCCGAGCCACTCGAAGATGACGAAGTAGCCGTCGACGATCGAATCGATGAGGGAATACGCGAGGTAATCCGCCCCCGACCGCCTCATCTTCCCCGTTCCCTTGCGGATGCGCTCCCGGACCGGATCGAAGACGTCCCCGATATCCTCCTGAAAGGAGATGACGAAGTTCGCGCCGAAGATGAGGCTCACCTGCTCGACCTTGACACGCTCCTTGTCGTCTCCGAAGTAGAGCATCTTGAGCGATATGAAGATGTAATCGCCGAAATCGAGCATCTTCGGACGCTGCATCGTATTGACGATATCCTCGAGGACGATCGGATGAATGCCGTAGCAGGCGCCGAGCTTCTCGATGATCCCGACGTCGTGGACCCCGTCCACGTTGATCCAGGTGGTCGTCGGCTTGTCCTTGTACGGGAAGCACTCATCGACGCGATCGACGACCTTCTCCTGAAAGCTCTCCCCGTCGAAGTCGATGACCGTGATCCGAACCTTCTCGACCTTCTTGTCCCCGATATGCACGAGGGTACCCGGCGCGAGCCCCGCCTGCACGTGCATCTTCTTCATGAATCCGAGCATGCCCCCCCTTACGCCTTCTCGTATGTATAGAACCCCCTGCCCGTCTTCCGGCCGAGGTAGCCGGCGTCGACCATCTTCTTCAGGAGCGGGCAGGCGCGGTACTTGGGATCGCCGAGACCGCCGTACAACACCTTGAGAATGTTGAGGCAGATGTCGAGGCCGATGAGGTCGGCGAGCGCCAAAGGCCCGAGGGGATGGTTCATCCCGAGCCTCATGACGTCGTCGATCGCCTGGGCGGTCGCAACCCCCTCCATGAGGCAATAGACCGCCTCGTTGATCATCGGTATGAGAATGCGGTTCGCGACGAATCCCGGATAGTCGTTCACCTCGACGGGCGTCTTCTCGAGCTTCATGCTGAGAGCCGTGATCGCCGCCGTCGTCTCGTCGCTCGTCGCGAGCCCCCGGATAATCTCGACGAGCTTCATGACCGCGACCGGGTTCATGAAGTGCATACCGATAAAGCGGTCGGGGCGGGACGTCTGAGCCGCGAGCGCCGTGATCGATATCGACGACGTGTTCGTCGAGAGGATCGCGTGCTTCCCGAGGAGCGCGTCGAGCTCCCTGAAGACCTTCGTCTTCACCGCCATGTCCTCGAGCACCGCCTCGACGACGAGGTCCGCGGAGGCGGCGTCCCTGAGACTCGTCGAGCCCGTGATTCGACCGAGCACCTCAACCTTCGTCTTCTCGTCGATGGCCTCTTTTTTGACAAGGCGTGCGAGACTCTTCTCGACGGCGCCCATCCCCTTCTGCACGAATTCATCCTTGATGTCGATCATGACGACGGGGTAGCCGTGATGGGCGAAGACCTGCGCGATGCCGTTCCCCATCGTCCCAGCGCCGATGACCGCGATCTGTTTCACTTCCATAAAGCGTCCCTCCCCTACAGCATCTCAACCGAGAGCGCGACCGCGTTGCCGCCGCCGAGGCAGAGCGAAGCGAGGCCCCGTTTGCCTCCCGTCTGCTTCAGGACGTGGAGCAGCGTCACGAGGACACGCGCCCCCGAGCAGCCGATCGGATGGCCGAGGGCGACCGCACCGCCGTTGATGTTGACCTTCTTCGGATTCATTCTGAGCTCCTTCATGACGGCGCACGGCTGCACCGCGAAGGCTTCGTTGAGCTCGATCGCGTCGAAGTCGTCGATCGTGAGTCCGGCCTTCTTGAGGAGCTTCGGAATGGCGACGGTCGGCGCCATCATGACCCACTCCGGCTTCATGCCGCCTGTCGCGTACCCCGTAACGCGGGCGATCGGCTTCACGTTGAGCTCTTTCGCCTTCCGTTCGGAGAGGAGCACCATCGCCGCGGCGCCGTCGGAGATCTGCGAGGCGTTGGCGGCCGTGATCGTCCCGTCGGCCTTGAAGACCGGCTTCAGCTTCGCCATGCCCTCGAGCGTCGTATCGGCCCGCGGACCCTCGTCCCGATCGATTCGCACCGGTTCCCCCTTCTTTTGGGGGATCTCGACGGTCATCATCTCTTCCCTGAATCTGCCCTTCTCGTGGGCCTCGACCGCCTTGCGGTGGCTGTTGTACGCGTACTCGTCCATCTCCGCGCGCGAGATCTTGTATTTCTCGGAGACGAGTTCCGCGGTCTGGCCCATGTGGAAGTTGTTGTAAATGTCCCAGAGCCCGTCGAACACCATCGTGTCGACGATCGCTCCGTCGTTGATCCGGTATCCGGTGCGCGCCTGCCGGAGGATGTACGGCGCCGCGCTCATGTTCTCCATTCCGCCCGCCACGATGATATCGGCGTCCCCGAGCTTGATGGCCTGGGTTGCGAGTGATACCGCCTTGAGCCCCGAGCCGCACACCTTGTTCACGGTCAGCGCTCCCGCGGTCTCGGTGACCCCGCCGTAGATCGACGCCTGCCGGGCGGGATTCTGCCCGAGCCCCGCCTGGATGACGTTCCCCATGATCACCTCTTCGACCTGGTCGGCGGGAACGCCCGCGCGCCTCAGGGCTTCCGCAACGACCATGGCGCCCAGCCGCGGGGCGGGAAAGGACGACAGACCTCCCAGGAACTTGCCGAGAGCCGTCCTGACTGCACCGGCAATGAGAACCTCAGACATTACTCCTCCTTCCGCTCGTATCACGCGGTATGCGCGAAGTTCTTGTCAATGAATGCAACGATGTCCCTCGTGTCGGTCCCGGGGCCGAATACCTTTGCGACGCCGAGCGCCTCGAGCCTCCCGACGTCCTCCTCGGGGATTATCCCGCCGCCCACGATCTTGATGTACTCGGCGCCTTTCTGCTTCAAGAGCTCCATGACCCGCGGGAACATGGTCATATGCGCGCCCGAAAGAATGCTCAAGCCCACGACGTCGACGTCCTCCTGGACGGCCGACTCCGCGATCATCTCGGGCGTCTGGTGAAGCCCCGTGTAGATCACTTCCATGCCGGCATCCCGCAAGGCGTTCGCCACGACCTTGGCGCCGCGGTCATGGCCGTCGAGCCCCGGCTTGGCGATGAGCACCCTGATCTTTCGCGCCATTGCAGCACCCTCCTGTTATGAACCCTCCACCGCCGCATCAAAAAATGGGCGGCTCCTGGTATTCGCCGAAAACGTTTTTGAGCGTCTCGATGATCTCCCCCTCGGTGCAGTAACAGCGCGCGCAGTCGAGAATGACCGGCATCAGGTTGTCGGCGCCCTGCGCCGCCGCCTTGAGCCGAGCGAGCTCGCGCGCGGCCTTGTCGTTGTCGCGATCCGCACGAACCTTTCGAACGGCGTTGCGCTGCTCGATCTCGACCTCCGGCTCGATCTTGAGGATCGGTATGTCGATCGTTTCGTCCTCGAGCCTAAAACGATTCATTCCGACGACGATCTTTCGCTCCCGTTCGACCGCCTTCTGGTACTCATATGCGGAGCGCCCGATCTCCCGCTGGAAGAATCCCATCTCGATCGCCTTGACGACGCCGCCGAGCTCGTCGATCTTCCTGAAATAGTCCTCGGCCTGCTCCTCCATCTCGCGCGTCTTCGCCTCGATGAAGTAACTCCCCGCGAGCGGGTCGATCGTATTGATGACGCCGGTCTCGTGCGCGATGATCTGCTGCGTGCGGAGCGCGATGCGGACCGCCTTCTCCGAGGGAAGGGCGAGCGTCTCGTCCATCGAGTTCGTATGGAGCGACTGCGTCCCGCCGAGTACGGCCGAGAGTCCCTGGAACGCGGTCCGGACGATGTTGTTCTCCGGCTGCTGGGCGGTCAGCGAACACCCCGCGGTCTGCGTGTGAAACCGGCACAGCAGGGAGCGCATATCCTTCGCCCCGTATTTTTCCTTCATCCGCTTCGCCCAGATGCGCCGCGCCGCGCGGTACTTGGCGATCTCCTCGAAAAAATCGAGGTGCGCGTTGAAAAAGAACGAGAGGCGCGGCGCGAAATCGTCGACGTCGAGCCCCGCAGCGATGCCCGCCTCGACGTAGGCGAAACCGTCCGCGAGGGTAAAGGCGAGCTCCTGCACCGCGGTCGAGCCCGCCTCGCGGATATGATATCCGCTGATGCTGATCGTGTTCCACTTCGGGAGTTGACTCGAACAGAACGCCATGATGTCGGTGATGATCCGCATCGAGGGCTCCGGCGGGAAAATCCACGATTTCTGCGCGATATATTCCTTGAGGATGTCGTTCTGGATCGTTCCCCCCATCTGGTCGAAGCGAGCACCCTTCTTCTCTCCCGTGCAGAGGTAGAACGCGAGCAGGATGGAGGCGGGCGCATTGATCGTCATCGAGGTCGTGATACGCGAAAGATCGATTCCGTCGAAGAGGATCTCCATGTCGCGGGGCGAGTCGATCGCGACGCCGCATCTGCCGACCTCCCCCTCGGCGCGCGGGTGGTCCGAGTCGTATCCCATGATCGTCGGCATATCGAACGCGACACTGAGTCCCGTCTGCCCGTGATCGAGCAGATAATGGTAGCGCCCGTTCGTATCACGCGGCGTTCCGAAGCCGGAGAACTGCCGCATCGTCCAGAGGCGCCCCCGGTACATCGTCGGATACACTCCCCGCGTGAACGGATACTCCCCCGGGAAGCCGAGATCCCGCATATAATCGAGACCGGCGACGCTATCCGGCCCGTAGAGGGGCTCGACCGGCTCCGCCGAAACGGTCGTAAAATCGATCTCCTGGACCGGATTCTCCTCGAACATGAGCTCCCAGCGCCGTTTCCCTTTTTCGAATTTCGATCGTGCACCCTTCTCCATGCGGCCGTCTTCACCTCTCTTCGCCGGTAGACCCGGCTACATTCCCAGAGTGCTCGCAAAGAGCTTCTCGAGTTCGACGACAAGCCTCGTGGGAGACATGCGTCCGGAATAAACTTCCTCCATTTTGCCTTCGATCAGTCTCCGTACGTTCACATTATCCCATATGCGACGCTCCATGCGCTCCATGAAGGCATCGCGGACGCGCGAATAGAGAATGCGCCTGCGCTTCGCATCGAGCAGACCATGCGCCTCGAGATGGCGCCGGTGCTCCTCGATCCGTCCCGCGATCTCGTCGATCCCCTTCTCCTCGAGCGCGGAAGCGAGGACAACAGGCGGCATCCAGGAGCCGCACGGCATGTCCTTGATCCGGAGCGTATCCTCGAGATCGCGCGCGGCGCGGATCGCGTCGGGGTGATCGGCCTTGTTCATGACGAAAATGTCGCCTATCTCCATGAGCCCCGCCTTCATCGCCTGCACGCCGTCCCCCGATTCGGGCACGAGAACGACGACGACGGTGTGGGTCTTCTCCGCGATCTCGAGCTCGGACTGCCCGACGCCGACCGTTTCGATGAACACGAGCTCCTTCCCGAACGCGTCGAGGAGGTCGGCTACCTCGTCGGTGCAGTTCGAGATGCCGCCGAGGCTCCCCCTGCTCGCGAGGCTGCGAACGAAGACTCCGGGATCGTCGGCGAGCTTCTGCATACGGACGCGATCGCCGAGGAGCGCACCGCCGCTGAACGGGCTCGTCGGATCGACCGCGATGATCCCGAGCTCCTTGCCCCCGGCGCGGAACAGGCGCGCGAGCCGGTACACGAGGCTGCTCTTCCCCGCGCCCGGCGGCCCCGTGAATCCGACCCGGTACGCCCCCCTCGTCCGCGGGAAGACGCCGTCCATGACCGTCTCCGCCCCCGCTCCCCCGTCCTCGAGAATCGTGATGAGCCGAGCCGCCGCCGCGACGGATCCATGCGCGAATCGGTCGAGGAGGCTCGCAATATCGGTATCGCTTCTCATAGAGCGATCAGTACTCGATGCCCTTCCGCGCGGCGACGCCGCGGCAGTAGTGATGGCGGATTTCCCGCATTTCGGTCACCGTGTCGGCGAGCGCGATCATCTCTTCGGGAGCATAACGCCCCGTCATTATGAGCTCGATCCGCTCGGGCTTGTTCTTCATGAACGAGAGCACGTCTTCGAGCTCGATGAGCCCGAAGGCGACCGCGACGTTGATCTCGTCAAGGATGAGCATGTCGAGACCGTTATCGCGGATGAGCTCTTCCGCGCGGCGCCAGCCGCCGGCGGCGAGCTCCCGGTCGATCGCGGCCGGATCGGCGGAATCGACGAATTCGTCCCGTCCGTGCTGCTCGATCGTGAAGCCCTCGAGCTTCTTCGCCGCTTCGAGCTCCCCGTAGAGTCTGCCCTTCATGAACTGTATCATGGCGACTCTCTTCCCGTGCCCGATCGCGCGCAGCGCGGCCCCAAGGGCGGCGGTCGTCTTGCCCTTTCCGTTTCCCGTATAGAGCTGAATGGTTCCTTTTTCGAAACCGCTCACGGAGAAGCTCCTTGACCGCAAAAAGACAATGGCCCCAGGATCGATCCGGGAACCTGTAAGAGGCTGTAGATTATACCTATTCTCTCGGATTGTCAATCGGGGAAGCTTGTACTTTCAGCCCGCATCGGGCGCGGCGCCGGAATCGAGGAAAACGGCTCAGGAAAGGGCCTCGGACGCCCGGGCCTCGCTCGGCACCCCCATGAGGGGCAGGGTAACGAGAAAGGTCGCTCCTCTTCCTTCCGCGCTCGTGACGGAGATATTCCCTCCGTGGTCCTTCACGATCCGCTGCGCGAACGCGAGCCCCAGCCCCGAGCCTTCCTCCTTCGTCGTATAGAAGGGGGTGAATATCTTGTAGATCTCATCGCTCGGGATCCCCCTGCCGTTGTCGGAGATCTGAACGCAGATCTTGCCCGAATCCTGCCACGTGTCCACACGGATAACCCCGCTGTCGCGAATCGCTTCGACGGCGTTCTGGAGAAGGTTGAGGAACACCTCGTGGATCTTCACGACGTCGAATTGACTCCGGGGCAGACCGTGCGCGAAGCTTTTGAGAATCGTGATGCCG
>Ga0315284_10005708_pt1 | contig 17704 bp, 21 predicted proteins | sample YL17G09_16_MG_FD_203696 | JGI IMG/M metagenome (GOLD analysis project Ga0315284, IMG submission 203696) | Sediment microbial communities from Yellowstone Lake, YNP, Wyoming, USA - YL17G09_16 | ecosystem: Environmental > Aquatic > Freshwater > Lake > Sediment | place: USA: Wyoming | collected...
GTGTCTTCCACGAACTTCTCAAAGCCCGCCCACGGGCTATAGTACGACGAAGTATCAGAGGCCCGGTGTCGTGTCAGTAACTCGACTTGACGCTCCCCAGAGGGCGGCAGAAGCAACAGCAACTCACGGCCGAAGTCCTTCTCGTAGTACCCCGTATGCGTAAGGAAATGTTCGGCCGTAGCGATGAGGCGTTCTTCGCTTGCCGTACAAAGCAAGATCCAAACGATAGCTTGTCGGACCCCCTCTCCATCAGTGAACCTAGGGAGCAATTCCTCTAACGCGGCATCGAAGTAACTGTGAACGAACCCAGGAAAGGGTAGGGGAGCCGCACGTTTAGCCGTGTAGAAAGCAGCACGCTTAAGTGCCCACCGATCTCGCATCAGGTGATGAATAGTCGGGTTTTGAGGGGCGAATTGTATCAGTTGACGGCATAGCTTCAGAACAACCTGGGCAACAGCGCTTGACCCTTGTAGGCTTTTGGCTTCACAACGTGCCCTGGACTTGGCAAGGTCCCCTGGAGGCGTAGCACCGCCACACTTTGGACACTGAGCCCCAACCCGCACCCAACCATGCGAAAGCTTAGCGGTTTCACGTGAAACCACCGACACGATGGTTTGGGCTCGGGTATCTTGAGATACCGCCTCAAGCTCGCTGATGGAGTTCAAGATCCTGACCTCAGCCTCAGGCAGCACAGCTTCGATCTCGTTAGCCCAGCTCGTAAGCAGGTGGGGCGGACAGATAACGAGGGGGCGCTTGGCCCCGATGGTTTTGGAGACCACGAGTGCCACGGTCGTCTTACCTGATCCGATTTCTCCCAATAAAAACGCGGCTTTACCGTGACGCTTACGCAGGGGCACATCGGGACCCCCCAGGAGCTTCACCAAGGCTTTGGCAGCGTGGGCCTGGGCCGTGAATGGTGTGCGGTCCGTAGGGGCCAGGGTGATGCTGTTACCGTCCCTACGAGGGTCGTAGAGGATGGGGCACTGTTGCTCCATCACGGCCATGAGGCTGTCCCCGTAGTAGCGGAGTAGGCCCGCAACGGTCATACCCTCGATCACGGGTTCGCACGTCCCGCTTGAGCCCAACGTATGGTACTTGTGCGTCCTGAGATCCAACACGGTGGCCACGAGCTTGGGTTGCTGTACCTGGACAAGAATCGTGGCATCCCCGTCCCGACTGTCCTTCTCTTCAATGGTTCGGTACTCTTGATCGAACACCCCCTTCACGAGAAGTGGGGGCAGATCCAGCATGAAGTCAGTGGGCTCAACCCGAGCACCGTTGAAGATCCCCGCAGCGATACCGGCCGCGATATGGGCAGGCCTTGGTGGCGTTGCCACCGGATACTTACGAAGCATCAACTCGTGAATTGGCAGGTCTGGCAGCACACCACGTACTGGAGTGTAAACCCCAGCTCGGGTCCCCTGTACCCAAGGGCGAGCCTTCCCCATGAGGCTCTGGAGGTCCGTCTGACGCATGACCCACTCGTCTAGACCCTCGTGATAACTCTGCGATACCTCAAGGCGAGCCAGAGGAGCCGACATGATGTTCGGTAGCTCGGGAAGCTGTGAAGCATCAAGGGCGTAACCCTCGACCAGAGCTACGATCCTCGGATCTGGAGTGTCCCTGTAGATACCCTTCTGAGCGAACAGCACGACCTGCTTGTAGCCCTCAAAGTCCACGTCCGGAAACTTGAAGCAGTGGACGTTCGTGTACTCGGTCCCGATAAGCTCTGCCGAAGCCTTGAGAGCGTAGAACGGCACCACGAAGATCAAGGCCCCGCCCGACATTAACATGGGCGTGAAGCGGGTCAGGAACTTGTGCTCAAGACGCCCGTACTCACGATCCACATCGTACGGCGGGTTCAGGAACAAGACTGACACGCCATCACGGGAGTCACGCTTAAAAGTCGTGTGGAAAGCGTCCCCGTGCAGAAGGTTCTTGGTCAGGTGATAACTGACCCCTTCACAAGCCTTACGTAAAGCGGCCGATCGGCTGCCTTCCATCTCGCACGCAAACAGTTGGGCCTTCTGCGGCTTAACCCACGCTTTGATGAGCCCAAGTATCGCTTCACCCTCACCCGCACAAGGATCGGCAAATGTAACTTCATCGTCCCCCAGGTACTTCTCAAGCAGGGGGGCGATCCTAGGGATCAGGTGCGTGGGGGTCTTGAAGTACCCGCCTAGGGCCACCGACTCTCGTCTGGCCATCTAGTGTGTCCCCTGGATCTTGAAGAACAAAGCGACTTCCTTTGCGAGCAGAGCGTCTAGAGTATCGTGTGGCGCGTTGAAGGCTAACCCAGGTAGCAATCCTACGCTAGTGGTGTCGGCCTCATGGTACTGGTGCTTGGGGTGTGACCCAAACCCTAGGGAGTCGTGATTACGATACGTGTCTTTGGGGGTCGCGAATGACGCCAAACCGTGCTCCAAACACGATAGCATGAGTTGATAGTAGAACCTTCCGTCTGCCACCAACGGGCACCGGGTACGTCGATCCAGGTAGGCAGCGAACAGATAGGACATGGGTGCCCACGCTGCGAGCTGTTCGGGGCTAAACTCAAGGTAGTTACAGAGCCTCGAATGCGCCACAAGCGAGGGTATGTCTAGCTTCTGTTTGGAGGCCCAAGTCTGGGTAGGCAGTAAGATAAAGCGAGCACCCCTAGGGTCCACCATACCTGGATCAATCTGGAACAGCTCCGGCAAGAAGATGGTGGCCAAGGAGCCTTCTTCTTCACGCTGCCATGCGACTTGATACCCCGAGGACTTAAGGACTTCCATACAGTCTGCTTTACGGCGACTGTAACTGTTTGCTTTGGGGAATTCTGCTTTACGTCCCAGAGTCAGGTTGGCCATGAAAGCCCGCAGCTCTTGATCCGAGCCACCAAACATTGCCCAGACTGGACGGAGGTTATCCGAAACCGTCTGCCCACCGGGCCAAAGCAAATCTGCTTCCACAGACGCAAGAAGGGTTGCACGGAACGTACGCCCCTTGCCTTCCGTCTGTGGGGAGATTTGGACTTCACGCATGATCTTGCTCACCCTGCAACCGACGTTGGTGAGTCCTTTCCGCATGGCAATTGGCACAGATCGCATCACACTTTTCAAGTTCTAGTAACAGCAGTTCCACGGTAGGCGCTCTAGACACGTCAAACATCTTTACTTCACCCGGCCTGTGGTCGCAATGCATGACATAGTAAGCGTAGTTTTCACCACAATCCAAACAGGGTTTCGACTTGAAACACGAAACCAGTTCTCTCATGGCACGTCGCTTCTTAGAGTCGCTGGCTTTACGAGAAGCTTTGAGCTTCTCTGGGTTATTCTTACCCCAGGTTCTGCCGCGCAAGCGAACGGCTTCTAAATTCTTAGGATCGTCCCTATACATTTTCTCTGAGTGCAGTCTACAGCTTATGCACCAAGACTCCCGTCCTTTACCCCGTCTATTCTTTTTTCCGGTCCCCCGAGATCGTCTAAATCGGAACTGATCCTCCGGTTTGGTCTGAAGGCAGGACGAGCACCTAAGATGCCCTTTTGGTAAGGTGGGGTCTAAGTGGTAAATAGACAGACAGTTCTTACAACGTGAGTGGCGACCTTTTGGTCTGTCCCCTCGTTGATAAAAGTCTTCTGCGGGCTTTACTTCCCCACATTTAGTGCACCTGTATGTAAGGGGTGGTAACATTGCTTAGCTTTGACCAGCACAAATTCTGGTTCCTCTCCTTCAATTATAAGCATAGCACAAAGAGATCCACCAAAGACACAGCCAGTATCGATCCCGTAGCAAGCTCCACCCTCGAAGCGGTCCACCCTTGGTTCGGTCAACGAGTGCACCGCGTGCCCATAGATCACGGACTCCGGGCCCTTCCAACGTTCCGCCCACAGGACGGTGTTGGCCGGTTGCTCCAGGGAACCTTTCGAGTAGCCCTTCATCTCACCCGCATCGTCCACATAACGGACGCGGATCACGGCATCGGATTGCTCCGCAACCGAGAACGCGGGCTCCAGACCTGCATGGACCACTACCATGTTCGGGGCGATGTGCAGGACGCGAGGCAGACCCACCACCCACGCAATGTCGTCGTCGGACAGCAGGGCGTATTGAGCTTTGGGCGCAGCGGACAGGTGCATCGGGTTCTTCTTACCGGTGGCTGCCTTGTTCACCTCATGCTTGCGGAAGCGGGGAAACTTCTCATCGTGGTTGCTTTTCACGCATTCGGCCCCCAACTCACGGGCAAACCGCACGCAAGCCGCTGGTTCCGGGCCACGGTCCATCAAGTCGCCCACGAATACCAGGCGATCGGAACCTTGGGCGAACGAGGCAGCCTTCAATAGGTCCCGTAGCTCATCGAGGCAGCCGTGAACGTCGCCAATTACGAGAGTACGTTCCATTGTGAGCGTACTACACCGGATCGTGCACGAACTCCAACCTAAAGTGAAGGTGCTTTGAATGGGCTAGGCCCAGGGAACAGAATTCTGTCAGGAAGCTCTTGAAGCATCGACACTACAGCCTCACGTAACTCCAATTCTTGGGTCAACTTGTCTAGATCTCTCCAGACTTCACGCCCTGTCTCCCCTGTGATGGTCAGCACTACCTCTGCCATGCTGCTGGGTGTGCACCGAACCAAACATTGGGGACGCCCTACGTCAAGGCAAGCTTGCTGAGCCCACGCAGTGTAGAGAACCATGCGTTCCCGAGCCCGTTTGGGTAAACTGGACGGACGCGGACGACGGCCTGGTTTTCGACCAGTCGGTACTTGGTCCTGTCGCATTGCCACACCGTTGAACTTCATGGTGAGACACTACACCAGCCCTACCGAGGTGCGTCAAGTTGGGACAAACAGGCTTGGAACTTCGAGTTCGTGAGGGCTCGTGGGCGACACATCCTGACCAGAGCACTGGCAGCATCACCTGTCACACCAAGATGCTTCCGAAGCACTAGAGCACTCACTAACCCGGATCGGTTACGCCCCGCCCAGCAGGTCACCAGCACTTTTTGACCCTTCTGTAGGGCTTCTACCACGCGGACAGCGGCGGATAGCGCAATGCGCAGTTCATCCCGTGTGGGCCACCGGGAATCATCGTCATCATTGGGGGCGTAGATAACTTCAACCCCAGGGAAGTGCTCTGCCGGTGGTTGGTGCTCCATTGCACAGAGCACTAGTAACTGGAACCCGGCTTTTTGAAGCGTAGTCCCAATAGGTGGCGCAGCACCTTGCCACAAGTTAGTGTCCAAGGCGTGCGCATCAATTTCCCCCTCGTGCGGGGCTAACGTGAAAAGACTAGTCATTGTGGGGTGTTACCATACTCCAAAGCTTTCTGTCCCGCTATGTTTGGTTCCTCACCTTTAAACATAAGATCGTCAAACTTAGCCCTAACGCCGGAGGCCAGGCGCTTTGCAGCGTCGGATCGAGGGTTCGGCATCCGTAACATTGCCTCAAGGCCGATGCGGGACCTGATCTCGATTACGTTCTGCATTTGAAGACGCTTGATGCGAATCAAAGCCCACTGTAACTGCTCACCTTCTGTGAGCGCTCCGGTGTCGTCCCCCTTGGCGGAGTCAAGTCGCTCAAAGTCCACGACGTGTAGTTTCTCAATCTTCGTGACCCGCGTAGTCAGGATTTCGACGGTTTCAACGTCCGCCCGTGTCGCAACCCAACCCCGAAAGAAAGGCCAGATACCTGTCGTGAGCGTAGCAGTCAGAAGGGCAAGCGTGACGCCGCCGATCCACTTCACGAGTGGGTTCTGGAACACTCGTTGCGCCGCTGGGAAAAAGCTGTTGGACATAAGTCGGAAACGGTTCCTTCTTGAACAAGAACATGAGTGGAAAACGGGTTGTACCCACACCTAGTGTGGGGTAAGCTCAACCGGCTGTCGTTCGCGAAATGGGTGTGGTTATAATTTTCTTCTAGAGTTTATCTAGCGTCCGGTGTAGTAGTTCTAGGAAACCCGAAGCAAGGATCAAATCAAATGAAGATGGAACTCACGATCAAGACGGACTACCTGCCCACCTGGGGTGCTTACGAGGGCGTCCGAGAACTTTTGCAGAACGGTAAGGATGCCGAAACGGAGTTCCATGCTCCGTTGGACGTTCGGCATCGTGCGGACTCCAATACCCTGATCATCGAGAACGATGGTGCGGTCCTGCCTCGTGAGGCGTTGCTGTTTGGACACTCGACCAAGGTCGGCAAGGACGACCTCCGGGGCAAGTTCGGCGAGGGGCTGAAACTCGGGGTACTCGCCTTGGTGCGTGCTGGGCATGCAATCAAGATCCGTTCGGGGGCGGAGGTCTGGCTCCCTAAGATTGAACGGTCGGAAAAATTCAACGCCGACGTGCTGGTGGTCCACATCGAGAAAGGTCGGCAGCCCAAGGAACGGGTACAGGTCGAGATCAGCAACGTCACCAAGGGAGATTGGGATGTGATGAAGTTGAGCTTCTTGTTCCTGGACAAGAACGCCAACAAGGACGAATTCCGCATCGACACACACTATGGTGCGCTGCTTCTGCGTGATACGGATGTCGGCAAGGTGTTCGTCAAGGGCATCTTCGTCGAGAAGGACCCCAAGCTCCAGTTTGGGTACGACCTGACCCACGATGTACAAGTGGATCGCGATCGTAAGATGATCGCTCGCTGGGACATGGAATGGCGCATCCGTTCGATCTGGACCTCTGCCACGGCAGCCCGTAAGGATCTGACAGTCAAGTTTCTTGACGCCTTGTTCGACGGCGCTGCGGACGTGGCAGATATCGGCGCATCCAACGCTTACGCCCTGACGGACGATATCAAGACCCAGGTGGCAGCTCGGTTCCAAGAACGTCACGGCAAGGATGCTGTGCCGGTCGAGAACATGGCTGACTCCAAGGACATTGAACACTTGGGCAAACGCGGCGTGATGGTCACTAACAAGCCCCTCAAGGCAGTGCTCCAAGAGGTCTTGGGTTCCATCGAGAAGATCAAGGCGGAACTCGCCAACGAAGTCCAGACGCACTACGGGTGGAGTGACCTCACGGCTGAGGAACAGTCCAACATGGAAGAAGCCATCACCCTCGTGAATGCGGTGGAGGCGGTGAGCTTGAGCGTTGTGGATGTGGTGGCCTTCCGGTCCCCGACCACGGTGGGTATGTTCAAGGACGGGCGCGTGCTTCTGTCCAAGGCCAAGCTGGCTGACAAGCATTATACCCTTGAAACGATGGTCCACGAGGTCGCTCACCGCTTCGGTGGGGACGGGGACCACTCCCATGTGGCTTCCATCGAGCGCATCTGGTCGGGCATCGTCACCAACCTTCGCTCTGGAGCTGGAGTTTCCCAGACTCGAAGTGTAGTACCTATATGACCACACACGCGGGTTGGTTTGAAGTAGACAAGGAAGGCTTGGCAAAGCTCCTTCGCCGTAAAGGCTTGGCGTTCGTTCTCTACGAGTTGATCCAAAACGCTTGGGACACCAAAGCTACGGAAGTGCATGTGGAGCTGGAACCCATCCCGGGGCGTCCGCTCACTCGCCTCCGAGTTCAGGACAACGACCCCGACGGGTTCCAGTTCCTGAATCACGGGTTCGTGCTCTACGCCGAATCAGTGAAGAAGGGTGACCCCACCAAGCGGGGACGCTTCAACCTCGGTGAGAAGCTGGTGCTTGCGGCGTGTGAGACGGCCAAGCTCGCCTCTACCACGGGCACCATCTACTTCGAGCGGATCGGCCCCAAGAAAGAGCTGAACCGACGTGAGACTCGGGAGAAGCTGGCGTTTGGCTCGATCTTTGAGGCCGAAATCAAGATGACACGGGCAGAGTTGGACGAGGTGCTGGAAGCCTCCAAGCTACTCATTCCGCCGGTCCACACGACCATCAACGGGCAGGTGCTGCCTTCACAGTCCGCCCGCCGTTGTTTCGAGGGGGTGCTGCCCACGGACGTTGCGGACGAGGAAGGGTACCTGCGCCGAACATCACGCAAGACCCAGATCAGGATCTACCCCCAGCACGACAGTGGTGTCTCGTATATCTACGAGATGGGGATCCCGGTGGTCGAGACTGACTTTCCCTGGTCGGTGGACATTGGACAGAAGATCCCGCTCAACGCCGACCGGGACAATGTGACCCCCGCCTACCGCAAGGCCTTGTCGGTACTCGCGGTCAACGAGATGTACGACACACTCAACCAAGAGCAGGCCAGCTCACCCATCGTGCAAGAGGCTTTGGAGAGCCCGGATGTCTCGCCCGAAGCCGTGAAGACTGTAGTGACACAGCAATTCGGAAAGGATTGCACCGCCTTCGACCCCTCCGACCTTGAAGCTAATCGGAATGCGTCGGCTCATGGGTATACTGTCGTACACGGGGGTTCTTACACAAAGGCCCAATGGGGCAACATCCGTAAAGCTCAAGCGGTGGTGCCAGCGGGCCAACTGTTCCCGACCCCTGAACCATACAGCCCAGATGGGGACCCGGCCAAGATCTTCCCCGAGTCCGAGTGGACCCCCGGGATGAAGGAAGTGGCACGCTACTGCGAAGCGATGGCGGAGCACCTGATGGACACCCACATCCAGATCACGATGGAAAGGGAGCGGGCACAGAACTACGGCGCGAACTACGGCAGCCGTCACCTGACCTTCAACGTGCTGCGCCTTGGCAAGAACTGGTTCGACCTCAAGAACAACTTCCAGGCCATTACGGCTTTGATGCTCCACGAGTTTGGACATCATGAGAGCCTCAACCATCTTGATGAGAGGTACCACGCGGCGCTAACCAAGTTCGGAGCGAGGTTGGTTACTCTGGCTCTACGTAGACCGGACATCTTCCCGAGTTTGACCCCACGCTAGAGGTGCGCTAACTTTGCGCGTGGTGCGTAAGTTATGTGAATGCGGTTGTGGGCAGCCCGCCCCCCTCGCAACTATGTCCAACAAAAAGTGTGGGCATGTGCAGGGACAACCCGTACGTTTCATCCACGGGCATCATGCCCGTCGGCCCCTCCCAAAGATAACTAAGGTAGACTTAGCTTGGTTATCCGGGCTGTTGGAAGGTGAGGGATCCTTCCTTGCTATTGTGAAGACACGGCGACCACGAAACGGTGAGGCGTGGCAGCAAAGTTACTTCAAAATTCAAGTTGGAATGACAGATGAAGATGTGATCGCCAAGGCGGCGACTCTCATGGGGGCCGGATACTGGGGCGGTAAACCTGAGAAGGCTAGACTTCGACCCATATTCGCAACTGCTGTCACAGGTGGTAAAGCCGAAGCGCTCGCCCAAGATCTACTGCCCCACTTGTGCTCACGCCGTAAAGAGCAGATCGAAACAGCGCTACGTAAAGTCCGAGAACTAACCAGTACCCAACCCGTCTGGCCAAGAAGCATCAAGAGAGCCAGTAAAGGGCAAAGCCCTTTATAAAACAGCTAGACGTGGGCGATCTCGTAGCGCAGCGAGTCCTGGAGCGTTGGGCCAAATCCCGCTCCAAGGGCGTCCCGGTCCGTAACAAGGATACTGGGCGGACCGTCTACGTCCTGCCCGAGACGCTCAAGACGGACCCTGGCCGCTTCCAAAAGGTGCCCCCAGACCAGGCGGGCGACCCACGGTGGCGAGGGAAGCCAAAGCCTCCAGCGAGGCCCCGCAAGCCAGATAAGCCAGAAGTACCGAGAGAACCACCCCCGGCCCCTATCCGACCTGTGTTCAAGAAGAAGACGGTCAAGCGGATGAAGCCTGTGACTGAGGTCCCAGAGGTCAACCCCATGAAGGTGCCTGAACCATCCCCACCCCGTCGATGGAAGAAGCTCAAGCAGCGTCGGTTCGAGGCAGCTCAAGCAGTGGTCGAGCGCTACCTGGCCTCACTGGATCACGGTACGCGGGGATCGGGCAGGCGCTAAACGCCTTGGCTTGACCCGCCTGATGGCCCGCCAGGACGGCGCTTTCCCCGTCGAGGATACCTGAACGATCTGACAGGGGTTCCCTTGGCTGGCGTCTATGAGCAGAGACATCACCCGGTGCTCCCCGGTCACGTCCAGCACCTCGTGCCTCCCAAGATGCTGTCTTTCTAGGCGAAAGCGCAGAAGAACGCGATCCCCCTGACGGAGTGCCGGGAGGTCAATCCGCACACGCTGAGCATCGGGGACATCGGCTAGCTCCAAAAAAGTGAGGGCCATGAGGCACCGTACACCAAAAAGTTGCCAAGAGGGCGTGATGGCGGTGTAAACCGGAAACCTGCCAGTTTGGAGAGGGAAGCTCATCCCCTAAAGAATGAGACGGTTGTCAGGCTCCGTGCGGTACCCGAAAGGGGCCGCCACATGATCCGGGAAGCTCCCTGGACCCCAGTGAAAAGACCAACTGTTCTAGTCAGGGAAACCTGAATGCCGTGCCCACTGTTTGACCAGGGAAGCTCCTGGGAGGTGGAAGCGGGGAGTGCTCAGGGGATCGAAACCTCTGGAGAAAGAGCACTCTGGCGAAGTAAGCGCAGAGAGGTCGGTTTCGAGATCCCACGGGATCAAGATCTCTCCAGGGAAGTAGCAGCAAGCTTCCCTGATGCCGAAACTAGAAACCCCATTACTGCTACCACCAACCAAATTAATCATCCTCCTCCTTCTACTTCTCCTTTACTCACTGTAACCGCACTAGAAGAACTACTCCCTTTAGCTCCCGCTCTACTAGTCGATCGTGATCCAGCACTCAAAGCTTCAGCTCTATTCAGATCAGGTCCACACGCAGTCTTATCCACAAGCTGTCCACAATTAGTTCGTTGCCGCACTCTGCACTATCTTTTCTTCGCATGTTTAATTTGGTTGACGGGTGTACCCCATCTGGGTACTTACGTTGACCGCTCCATCCGAGGAAGTTCTCTTCCTTGAGTGGATCAGCGTGACATCTCTGGGGGAAACTGAATGACGCCGACACCGTCTGAAGGGTCTGTTATACCCAAAAATTACAATGAGTTGCAGAAGCAGTACGGTGCTCTCATCTACAAATTGCTGTTCAAGTACAACAAGGTCGAGCGAAACATGGAGGATCTGCACTCCTATGTTTGGGTGAAGCTCCTGGAGGCAAATCTCTTAGATCGCTTCAACGACTATGTGCTTAGACAGACCCCTAAGGTCCTCTCAGCCTTAGAGTGCTGCGACCTTCTTGGTGTTTCTTGGGGGCAGTGGATCACTGCGATGTGGTCGTATCATAAAGGGGATCCCCTCACCTACGATAAGAACGGCGCAATTCTTTCTCGGCGTCAGGGACGTTGGATGCCCACTCCGATCAACTTGGCGGAGTTTCAAGCTCGCGGCCTTGCTGGGTACTCGGCTAAGTCAGCCCTTTTCGCCTTCTCGGACATCATCCAGCTCTCCCTCGATGAGAAGCGCTTCAAGAGCGGGAAACTCAGAGGAGCCTTCCGCCTCATGGGACGTGAGGTAGACCCTCTCGGTCAAGTTTTGGGTGATGACCGCCCAGAGGGTCTCATCAAGTTACCCGACATTCACGTCACGAAGGCTCAATTCCGCAACTACTTGACGATGGCGGTTTTGAACCATTACGCCAACTTTTGCCGCACCGCAGAACGTCGGCACAAAGAACGCCCGTACACGCCACCTGCGTACCTTAGTGAGGATGACGCCCCTTCGTGGGAGGCCACACTACCCGATCTCCGGAGTTCGGATGCCGATACGGTGTTGGCCTTGTCCGAGGCCCGGCAGATGTTATCTACCACCCTTCACGAATGCCTGGACGGTATCGTGTCTTGCAAACCGGTGGCTGAGCACGAGTCTGAGGTCTTCTCGATGTTGGAGAACGGGTCTACGCTCATGCAAGCCCTCAGGGATACGAATCTGCCTCCGAAGGTTCGGAATGCTGTTCTGGACACAATCCGGCCGTTGGCGGTGGGGTTCTCGCTTTAGCCCTTTTGTCAACCGGCTCGGGTGATGGAACGCATTGCTCGACTGGTCACGGCCTCTGGGGTCTTACGGCGGAAGATCTGGGCGTCTGTACCGCTTCGGCTTCGTTTCGCTGACTTCTTCACTCGTCTCGCTGTAACCACTATCGATTCCTTCGGGAGCGGTATCTATAGTGTGTTCGCGGATCGAGGTGTTGTTGACGTGCCGGACTCTAGAAGCACACTAGCCAAGGCTTTTGGCAAGCGAGCCTACGTGATGTTGGCGTCTAAGTTTCACGACCCTCAGTTGGTCGAGGAAGTCATGATGAACTTCCTGGTCCGCTTCCTTGAGTCAGGGTCACGCCATTTGAAGCCGGAGTCCTCGCTCCGTGATGCGGAGAACTATGTACTTCGTAGCCTCACTAACGAGGCTCTCAATCAGAAGCGCAAGAAGCGTGAGGTCAGTGACACGGACCTCACAAGCGAGGGTGAGGAACAGCGGCATGAGCTACCCATCTTCGATGAGGATACTGCGGAACGGCAGTTGAAGCGTATGCTGCCCAAGGTCCGATCGAAGCTGGAAGCCATCCACCCGGATGCCCCGCTGTACGTCAAGCTTTCGATCCTGGATGGGTACTCAGATCGGGAGATCCTTGGCGATGTGGAGCATGGGGTGCCGTCCCTCTTGTCGAACCCTTACGGTAGGCAGGGTAAGCCCTTGAACGAGAAGTCCTGGAACATGACTTACAAGCCGCAGATCTTCGCGGTCCTGAAACAAAATTTCGGGGATATGGACGTTTCTCGGATTTGACGCGGTGTAAACATCCTGCGTGGCAAACGAAATCCTTCTCGGTGATTGTCTCGAAGTTCTCAAGACCCTGCCCGATGCGTCGGTAGACGCTATCGTTACCGACCCGCCGTATGGGCTCGGGAACCGGGAGCCTACTGGGCCGGAGATTATAGCCTACCTCCAGGGGGCTGACCTCGACCATGGCGGCGACTTCATGGGTCATTCTTGGCAGATCCCGTCGGTCGCTGTTTGGCGGGAATGCTTCCGTGTCCTCAAGCCGGGTGGGCACCTCTTGAGCTTCGCGGGGACCCGGACCATCGGGCTCATCCACGTGGGCATTCAGGCCGCCGGGTTTCAGTGCAGGGACACTGTGGCCACGCAGTTCGGGACCACAGTGTTTTCCTGGTTGTACGGGAGTGGTTTTCCGAAAAGTCTCAATGTTTCCAAGGCTTTAGCTAAGCAGGGTGCTTCGCCAGAGGTGGTTGAGAAGTGGCAGGGGTGGGGTACTGCGCTGAAACCGTCGTGGGAGCCAATTCTAGTCTTCCGCAAGCCTCTCGCAGAAGACACGGTAGCGGCTCAGGTCTTGGCGACGGGGACGGGTGGGCTCAACATCGACGCTACCCGAATTAGTCTTGTAGGTATGGAAGACCACACGACAGCGGGTCCCGCAGCCATTGGGACTAGCTCTGGGGTTTACGATGACGCCTACAGGGAGGGGCTAAGCCCTGTCCAAGTAGCGAGGCAGGAAGCTGGCTTGAACCCCAGGTATGAACCTAAGGGTAGATGGCCCGCCAACGTGTTGCTGATCCACCAAGATGGTTGCAAGCAGGTCGGGACCCAACGGGTCAAGGCTCCTGTGATCAACCGCTTCGACGACGGGATGAAGCCCTTTGGTGATGGGGCGGGGCACGCCTTCACCTCAACGCAGACAGGCGATGCTGACGGGATGGAGGAGGTACCGGTCTACGAGTGTGTAGACGGTTGTCCTGCCAAGCTGTTGGATCAACAGAGCGGTGTGCTTCACTCGACTATCAAACCATCTGTCAAGAAGAAGCAGGCAGGGTCCCGTTCCTCCTCCATGGAGATCCCAGACAGCCGTCCACCTGGGACGGTCATGACAGCGTACGGTGGGGTAGGGGGTGCTTCACGCTTCTTCGGTCAGATCCAACCCGACGCCCCATTTCTCTACACGTCCAAGGTCAGCAAGTCCGAGCGCAACAAGGGGCTTGGTGCCGAAGGCTTCCGTGGTGGCTACGTGGTGCTCAAGGATGATGTGACACCCGAAGACCTTGAGCTTCTGGCTGAGCAGTGGCCCGAGTCCCTGCCGCCCCCTACAGGTCCTCTGGACAAGACTTTGGTGCCCGGGGAATTCGCCCGGTTCTTCGAGGACTTGAAGCCCGGGGTCAACCCACATCCGACGGTCAAGCCCTTGGCACTTATGACCTGGCTCGTGAAGCTCGTGGCCCCCAAGGAAGTTTTTGTATGCCCCCTATGCCCTGCCACAAAGCTACAACAAGGAGTGCGGAGGGTCGATTCAACTGAAAGGCAATGCTCGTGTTGCGGATCTGAGCTAGTTCTATCTAAGGCTACGGTTCTTGACCCCTTTTTTGGTTCTGGGACCACAGGCTTGGCTGCCCTGGAGGCAGACTGCAACTTCATTGGGATCGAGCGTGACCCGGTGTTTCATGCGGTCGCTAAGAGTCGCATTGCTGGCCTGGCTTCAGAAATTGAGTCCCGTGCAGACGACCGGAGAGCCCGTGAGGTCTTCGCTCTTATGCAAGAGCTTGAGCAAGAATGACAGGTAAGTACGAGATTGCTTACGTGGACTTCCCTTGGCCGTACACAGCATTCGGTACCGCCAAGATCACGTACAACATGATGTCCGAGAAAGAGATCGCTGAGTTCGACTGGTCCCAGTTTCTGGCCAAGAGGGCGGCAGTGTTCAGTTGGGTCACTGGTCCCAAGCTTGATGTTGCGATGCGGTGTGCAGAGCAGTGGCGGGAACGTCACGGGTTGTACTACCAAGGCATCGCTTACATCTGGGTCAAGACCACCAATGGTGGGGTTCCTATCAAGGCGTCCGGTCCAAGGCCACGGTTCGTGAAGCCTCTGGACGAGCTGTTGTTGGTCTTCTCGACGCACCCGAAAGAGAGGGTTTTTCCTCTCTTATCCGAAAGACAAGTGCAGCACCAGTTTGAGGAAGTGAGTGATGATGTCGATCTTGATGCGGAGTATGTGTTGGCACCTAAGCAGCGTAAGCATTCCCGTAAACCGGAAGTTTTTCGGGATCTCATCGTGGAGCTGTTGGGTGATCGGCCTCGGGTAGAGCTTTTCGCTCGTGGTAGGGTTTCTGGATGGGATGCCTGGGGGTTGGAAGTTGATGGGGCTGTCCCAACACGTCCAGACATTTTCTCGTTGGTTGATGATGTTGACACTGTGTAAGAAGCACGGTATTTGGATCGGCCTAGGAGGATAGACGATGACCATGAACGAAGCGAAGTTGACGTCGATCATACGTGACGCTACGGCCAATGAGAAGAAGGACAAGGTGACAGGCAAGAGCGATCTGCACCCTTACTTCCGTGCGAAGATTTTGAAGGCCGAGAAGATCATGGCTCGCCGATCCAAGGCGGCTCAGAAGTCTGCTCAGAAGCATGTTAACCATTGAGGTACTGCGAGATCTTGCGCAAACGGATGATCTTACGTTAGAGGTCATCGAGCGGGAGATCGAGGAACGTAAAGTGCTTTTGGGGCAGCTTGTCGGGTGGTTGTACCCGAGTGTTCTGAAGCAAGAGATTGCAGAACTCTGGACGTTCCGTCCGCTTAGAGTATGAGCGCTCTACTCTCGCAGCTTATGCGGTTTGCTCAGGGTGGTGAACCCTGGCGTTCCATCCCATTCGCCCTCAAGATCAAGAAGACCACGTGGTCGATTGCGACCGATGGTCAAGTCCTGTTGGCGATCAAGCTCCCGGGAGCTAGCCCTCGTAAGGACTACCCCAAGGACCTGCCGTTCATGTTGACGGATGACGTGAAGGGCGGTGTTGAACTGGATGTCGAGCAGCTCAAGACGTGGGCTGGGGACTCCCCTATGTCTCTTGTCCCTAAGGGGGACGTTCCGAACGAGCACCAAGGGGTGTTGCTCGGGCAAGTTCTTGACCGGCGGAAACTTGCCTATCTGTTTGCGAAGATGACGCTGCCCAAGGTGTTGGCTTGGGCTCCAGAGCCTGGGGTGGTGGCGTTCGAGCACCCACAGAAGCAGTGGCGGGCCTTCCTCGCTGGGTTGGGTGGGGACCCTGATGGTGGCGAGCCAGTGTTCGATCCAACGGTGGGGCCGAGGCCTGCGAAGTCGGTGTTTGAGCTTGCTGAGGAAGCGGGTACTGAGTGACGGTACACTCACTACTCCACAGGGAGATAGTCAATCACTACTGCGGCTCCGCTGGTCCCTGAGCCACTCAGTATGATCGTACGGCTTCGGACCCCGCGCCGCCTCGTTCGCCCTCATGACCTCTTTACACGCTGGACACGTCACACCAGACGAGTATGCCATACGCTCATAGTCAGAGTCAGGGGGTACAACCTGCCCACAGGCAGCCTTACCTTTGAATCGCCAGTGCCAGACCACCCGATCTTGGTTGACTTTTTCGATTGGTCCTGAGTAACCGAGGAACTTCGCCACGTTGACGAGGTCCAGGGCAGGCAAGCTGTCAAGCATCATTCTTGTGTACCGGTGAACACCGGCAGCTTTTGCTAAGTCCGCATCGACGAAAAACACCCTCCTGCGACCACGGGCATAGCCCTCGTCTTTGGCATCATACGGAAGCTCGCTCCAGATGAACTTCTCTAGGGCCTCTTGACTCTTGAGTGTCAGTTTAAAATCCGCTGTCGCTTCGTGACGGCGATCGTAACTGTATCGGGTTATCATGTATTCCTTCGTGATCAGGTTATCAAGTGGGGTTGAGGAGTTGGCGCGTCAGCACGGTGGTTTGCCTGAGTGACTTCAGGCCGGGTCAGTTCTCGTCCCAGAGCTTCTTGAGCGCTGCTTTTAGCTCAGGGCTCTTGGGCACCATTGAACCCTTGCCGATGCGGGGTCCGTTCAACCATTGGGGATCGGTGACTTTGACGAGCTTGCCGGTGCCTGCCCGAAGTCCGCGATCTATCTCTGTCTTCGCTCCGGCGGAGAGGCTGCTCGCAACCGCGTACCTAAGTTGGTCGCGTCTCGCTTCGTGTTCAATCCAGAGGTAGTACGACTTGCTGGTTTCGCTGGGCTTGTGGTCGGTGAACTCCGTGACGAAACTGGAGTCACCCACCGCCTGGTTGATCTTCTTGGCGTACTCTTTCCACTCTGCGCCGTGTGCTCTTGCAGGGTCGCGGATCAACTCGACCAGAGTGGAGCCGTCACCTGCTTCGGCGTCAAGCGTTACAGCATGGTGAGCCATCTCGTGGGCGAGGACCCGTTCTAGGGTCGCTTCGTCATTGAAGATCGTCGCTTGCAGCTCGATCACACTGGGCTGCCCGAACTTCCAGTTGTGCTGACCCAACCACTGTGACTTGAGGTTGTTTCGGATCACGAACTTGGGAAGCTCGCGGATGCCAAGAATATGGGCATACTTGGCAGCGAGCTTGTTGACCAAGGACATGTCAACGGAGGCCCAGCGGTAGTCATAGCTGTACGTCATGCGGGGTCCAGGTCACCCATATCCACGATGCGACGGTCACCGTTGTCCATGTTGACGTAGTATTTTCCGATGGGTACGAGCTTGTCGATCACGCCCTCGTCACCGTGCCAGTGTTTGAAGCCGTGGCTTTTGTTGATCACAACCTTGTCGCCGGGTTGGAACTTGTTTTTTGCTTCCTTGAAGTGATCCATGGGGCGGACGTTGGGTAGAGGTTGAGGCCCCTTCTCCCAGTCTCCACCACGCTTCAACAACCAGAGCGCTTTGGCCTTCACGAGGTCCGTGACATGCCGGGCATCGATCACGGCGATCCAACGGTCGGACCCACCCTTGAGCAAGCGTTCCGCAGCCGCCTTGGCCTTGTCTTCGCTATCGTAGGGTCCGCCGGTTCCTCCGGATTGATAGACCAGCTCGAAGCGGGTGC
>Ga0315284_10005709_pt1 | contig 17703 bp, 18 predicted proteins | sample YL17G09_16_MG_FD_203696 | JGI IMG/M metagenome (GOLD analysis project Ga0315284, IMG submission 203696) | Sediment microbial communities from Yellowstone Lake, YNP, Wyoming, USA - YL17G09_16 | ecosystem: Environmental > Aquatic > Freshwater > Lake > Sediment | place: USA: Wyoming | collected...
AGCGTGTCATAGATCATCGCGCTCCCGGACTGCGTGTCCCCGGCGGCTGTGGACGAGTCCAGGTTGCCGCCGTATGTCACCTCGGTAGTCTGCCGGGCCAACTGACCGACCGGCAGGCTGATGAACGAGGTGTTCGAGATCGGCGATGTAGAATCAATCGCGCCGGTGATCACGTCAGCCATCCAACCGAGAACCTTCAAGCCGGAGCCGGAGGTCACCAGATAACCGGACGAGTCTATGCTGAACTGCCCGTCTCTGGTGTAGCACCTTCCCTGTCCGTCGCCGACGATGAAGAAGCCGTTGCCTTCGATTGCTAGGTCGGTTATCTTACCCGTCGGCTGGAGCGAGCCCTGGTTCTGGCTGGTATCAATGCTGCCGACGCTGACACCGAGGCCGATCTGAGTCGGGTTGGTGCCGCCTGCGCCTCCGGATTTCGCCGCTGTCGCTCCCTTTATGGTCTGGTTGAACATTTCCTTGAAACCCACTCTGCTTGTCTTGAAGCCAACGGTGTTGATGTTGGCTATGTTGTTACTGATGACGTCCATCATGGTCTTGTGCGAACGAAGACCCGAGACGCCGTTGTACATTGCCTGGATCATTGTCTAATTGACCTCCTGATTCCGTCCCATTTTGGGTGAATCGCGCCGACCGAGTCCCGGTCGGCTTCTGGGGCCTCCTCAGATGAGGTCCGGCCCCGAAACAGATGCTCCTCTCTACCACCTCCTCATGCGATCACAACGCTGTCAATGTTCGTGAATATCCCTTCCTTCGTCCGCGCCTCACCCACAGCCGTAATCACGACCTTGTTCTTGATGCTCACCACCAGCGCGAGATCATCCAGCATCACGAGCGACTGATTCGCTCCCTTTTCGGAGGCGCGGCGAACCGCGCCGCCGATGCGCTGCATGTCCGCATCGGTGAGCTTCACTTGAGACGAGTCGAGGCGCTTCTGAGCGTGCTGGGATATTCGCGGAGCGTCCTGGCGCTCGGCCTCCCGCGCCAACGCCGCGGCGAAATCGCCCTGCTTCGACGGCGCTTGCGGGCGACCGGTCTGCTCAGGCCGCTGCTGAATCCCTGTCGTTCTTAGATTGATATTGTCTACCATCTCTCACCGCCAAGTTGATGTCCACTTGACCCGCTTCGGTGTCCACGGATACCGCCAGCGCGGGATCTGCCGTCGAGAACTCCACGTTCAAGCCCTGGAACACTGTCGGGCGACCCATCTCGCAGATCATCCCGTCCCGGCCCAGCAGCTCCTCCGTGGCTTCCACCAGCATCCCGCCGAACGCCGCGAGGCCCTTCCCGGTCATGCGGCCGAAGCCCTCAGTCCCTTCTCCTGCGAGCAGCTTCGCGAGCTTCTTCGCGGTCTCGCTCGACATGCTGTAGACCACCTCGCCCTGCAAGTCTCCGCTTATCCGCGCCGCGAGATTCATGCACGCGGTCGGAAACGTGGTCCCGAGCAATTCGAGCGCCCTGCGGTCCGCGCGACCGCCGGCGATCCGTTCGAGCACCGAGCACGCCGCCCTCACGAACGGCTCCATGTACTCGACTTTCAAGTCACAGCCCCTTCGCTGCGTGAATACGGCTGATCGTCTCGCACCCTAGACAGCAATTCCCGTGCCAGGCTTCTGCGAGGGGGCGAGTGGGCGACGGAGCGAGTGGGCGCAGGGGAGTCTTGGGCGAGGGAGAGGAAAAATGGGACACCCGGACATGACGCCGCATGCCTCGGGTGTCCCACCAACAAGGTCCCGGTCCGGGCTACATGACGCTGAGCACGTCCCCGACCGGCACGTCCTTCTGTGCCGTCACGGTCACATACTCGCCCGTCAACTGGTCCTGCCGCTTCTCCTGGACCGAGATCCTCACGTATGCCGCACCATCCTTGAACTGGATGCTGTCCACCTTGCCGCTGATCTCCATCGCGATCTCACTTCCGTCCGCGTTCCTTAGAACATGGCCCGCGGAGTCGAGCTTCGGATTGATCAGGTGCCCTCTCACGTCTATCGGCGGGTTCGGGTCGGTAGCCGTGATCGTCCTTCCGATCATGCCGGCCGCCGACTGGCTCTTGGCGAAGAGCTCGAAGCTCGCCGCCAACGGCTCCAGTTTGCTGTTCATCGTCTGCATCTGCTCCAGACTCGAGAACTGAGCCAACTGCGCGATGAACTCCTTGTCTTCCATCGGGCTCATCGGATCCTGATTCCTCAACTGAGTGATGAGGAGCATCAGAAACGCATCCTTGCCCAGGTCGTTCGACGAGCCCGTACTCCGAGATGAGCCAAGGGTCTGCGTGACCCCGGTTGTCGCTGTTATCATTGTCAACACCCCCTATGCGAGGTAATCGAATGCACTGACCAATCTCTCTCCGCCCTGCCCCAACTCCTCACTCCGAACTCCGAACTCCGAACTCCGCCCTGAGCCGGCGTTACCCTGCGAGTTCTGGTTCGTCCGACCGCCGTGCGCCTCTCCGTGAAGCATCTGGTCATACTCGCCGCCGGCGCCCACGGACACGTTGATCGAGTCCACGACGATTCCGGCATCGGCGAGCGACTGCTTCAGCAGCGATAGATCCGCCTCCAGAACGTGCTTCGCGGTCTGCGTGCTGGCCTGAAGATTCGCCGTCACCACGCCCTGCTGAGCCGAAACGCTCATCTGCACGGTGCCGAGGTGCGGCGGCTCGAGTCGCAGAGTCATGCTCGCGCCGCCGTCCACCAGATGGATCTTCGCGGCTCGAACGATCTGCTGTATCACCTTCTGCTCCACCACGCGCTCGGGCGCATGATAGCCGTTCGAGTTCTCAGCGCCCGCGACCGACCTCTCGAACGACGGACGCAGTCCGCCGGAGTCGGACGCCGAACCGAAGTCGCCGCGCTCATGCTTGGTCGCATTGAGCTCGGATTCGCCGGACTTCGCCGCCGCCGGTATCTCGTCCGTGGTAGCCGTCACTTGCTCGACCAGTTGCCGTATCGAGGACGCCGACTGCGCCGGATCGGGCTTCGCATTCGGTATCGCGCTCGCGACGACCGGCTGCGAAGCGTCGGACTCGATCCGCGTCGGGATCTGCTTCTCCGCGTTCCGCGAAGCATCCGCCGCGGCGGACTGCGCCTTCAGCGGACGAACCTCCGCGGAGTAGACCGCTGTCGAAGCCTCCGAAAGCGGCGCGTCCATCTCCGGCAGATAGGCTTCCTTTCGCGGAGAGCTGCTCGGCTCTCGAGCGGCGCGCGTCTCAGCGGTTAGAGGCGCATCGTCATGCCGCGGTTCCGGAGGTTTCACGACCTCGGAAGCCGGCTTGCCCGGTTTCGCGACTTCGATGCCCTCCTGAAGCGGGGCGATCTGTGGCGGTACTTCCGATGCCACAACCGTCTTCGCGGGCGCCTGAGCCGCCGTATCCGCGACGACCTCAACCTTCTCAGCCGAGACTTCCGCCGGAATCGGCGGGGCCTCCACGGCAGCATCCGTCGCATCCACGGCATTCGGCTGAGCCGCTGAAGGTGCAGTGCCGATGATCTCACCGCGCGCATTCGGCTCGGCTGGTGCGGGCGTGGGAACGACGCTCTCCGCGCTCACCTTCGGCTGAGCCTGGTCTTCCACGCGACCGGGCGCGGGCAGCGGTGCTGCTTCGAGGATCAGAGCAGCATCCACGACGATTGTGGGATCAGGAGTTTCGAGAGAGGACCCCAACAGGTTCTGATCTCCGGCGGCCGACTCCTTCGCGGTTTTCTCGGAGTCCGACTCACCGGATCTGCCTTTCTCAGTTACCTGTTGTCCAGCCCGTGATTCGCTCGATTTGCTCGCCTCCATGTTCCCCAGAATCAGCTCGAGGAAGCTTCCTTCGCTCGATCCATCCGTTTTCCCCGCCACGCCGGGCGACCCGCCTCCGCATGAAGCTACGGCGGGCGAGGCCGTTGCACCCGGCAGTAACGCGTCGAGCAGCAAGTTCACAAGCTCGCTCATCTGACATCACCTCCTTTCTCATCAGGATCATTCACGAACCTCCGAATATGAGTCCATGTAGCTCAAGACATTCGCAACATAGCGCTGAGTCTCGGCATAGGGCGGCACGCCTCCGTACCTGGTCACGCTCCCCGGGCCGGCATTGTACGCCGCGAGCGCATTCTCCACACTGCCGAACCGATCGATCTGCTGCTTCAGGTATCTCACGCCGCCGTCAATGTTCTGCGCCGCGTCCGATGGATCAACCCCGAGCGCCCTCGCGGTCCCCGGCATGAGCTGCATCAGGCCGATCGCCCCCGCCCTGGAAACCGCCTCCTGCCTGAACCCCGATTCGGCTCGGATGACCGCCTTCACCAGCGCGGGATCAACTCCATACCGCTCCGCCGCTGACGCGACTATCGGCTCCAGTTCGGCCGGACAAGCCGCCGGTTTCCCGGATCGCACGCCGCTCAACACATCGGCGAAAGTGGATCCGCCGAGCGGGTTCACCGGCCCGCCGTCTGCCATGCCCACGAAGCGCCGCCGAATCTCCTCTATCCGCTCCTTGACCGCGTCCACATGTTCCAGGTTCAACTCACGCCTCCGAACCCCGGTCGGCGAATGGATCTCGCCCGGTTGCTTCGGATCGAGGCGACATCGTCGAGAAACTTCTGCTCCAGCGCCCGTGTTTCGGACGTGTGCTCGACAAGCCTGTAATCGCGAAGCCGCTCCAGAACCTTGCGATCCTTCGCCGCCTCCACGACCTCGGCTGTCTTACTCTGCCTGGCCTCCGCGGCTTCGGTGACCGCCACCTGCTGTGCCTTGATCTGCCTGACCAGGTCCTCCATGTAGTGCTGGGCGCGCCTGATCTCCTCCGGGTCGCCCGCGGAGAGCCGCTCCTTCATGCGCCTGCGAAACCGATCGCGATGCCGACTGATCTCCGCGAGCTTCGCGACCTCGCAGTCGTGCCGGGCGCGGACGGCGGCCAGCTCCATCAGCAACTTCTCCTCGATGCTCTCACGGTAGTCCAGCACCCTCTGAAGGTTGAACTTGAACTTCCTCACTGCTCAGCCTCGACAAGTCCCTCGATCGCCGAAACGGTCTCAGCGAACGGCGCCGGCTCGGATACCCCCTGCCGCAGGAACGCGTTCACCGCGTCTATCCGCGACTTCGCGTAGTCAATCTTCGGATTGCTCCCGTCCACATATGCGCCGATGTTGATCAAATCCTCCGCCGACCGGTATGTCGCCAATACATCCCTGAGCGTTCCGACCGCCGATTGGTGTTCTCGCGTCGTCACGTCCGGCATTAGACGGCTCACGCTCGCGAGCACGTCAATCGCCGGATAGTGATTTCGGTGCGCGAGGTCTCTGGACAGGACGATGTGCCCGTCCAGGATGCTCCTCACCGCGTCCGCGACCGGCTCGTTCATGTCATCGCCCTCGACCAGGACCGCGTAAAGCCCCGTGATGGAGCCGCTCGCCGCGGTTCCCGATCTCTCCAGAAGCCTCGGAAGCATCGCGAAGACCGACGGCGTGTATCCCCTCGTCGTCGGCGGCTCCCCGACCGCCAATCCTATCTCGCGCTGAGCCCACGCGACTCGAGTGATCGAGTCCATCATGAGCATGACATCCAAACCCTTGTCCCGAAAGTACTCCGCGATGCTCGTCGCGAGCATGGCGCCTCTCAATCGGGATATCGCCACCTGATCCGACGTCGCCACTACGACGACCGATCTCGCGAGCCCTTCCGCGCCCAGGTCTTTCTCAAGAAAGTCCCTGACTTCGCGCCCGCGCTCGCCGATCAGCGCGATCACGTTCACATCCGCCTCGGTGTTCCGGGCGATCATGCCGAGCAGCGTGCTCTTTCCGACGCCGCTTCCCGCGAAGATGCCGATGCGCTGTCCCTTTCCGCAGGCGAGCGTGCCGTCAATCGCCCTCACTCCGAACGCGAGCGGCTGGTGAATCCGCTGCCTCAGCAGCGGATGCGGCGGCGTCCGGCTCACCAGAACCTCATCCTCGGCTGCGATGGGTCCCAGACCGTCAATAGGGCGTCCCAGGCCGTCAACTACGCGGCCCAGAAGACCATCGCCGACCCGAACCTTGAGCGACGAACCGGTGGCGACCACGTCACTCCCCGGAGCGATCTCCTCCATCGCGCCGAGCGGCATCAACAGCACGCTCCCCTCCCTGAAGCCCACGACCTCCGCCAGAATCGGAGGCGAGTTGCGCGTGAAGTGGATCTCGCAAATCTCGCCGAGATGCGCGGCCGGACCCCGCGACTCGATCACCACGCCGATCACCTGCGCGACCTTGCCGTTGAGCTTCATCGGGGTCACGCGCGTCACAACGCTGCTGTACTTATCCAGTTTACCCGCCGTAGCTTCAGCGAAGGCGGGTTTCGTCCCCCACATCGTTCCGGCCATCGTGCGCTGCCTCCAATAGTGCTCGCTCCACTTCCTTGAGCTGAGTCTCGATGCGCGCGTCCAGACTGCCGCTGTCGGACTCGATCAGACATCCGCCCTGCTCCACCCGCCGATCCTCCAGAATCTCGAGCGACCGCATCCCGTCGCACGAGCTCATGATCTCTTCCTTGTGCTCCCGCAGAAGCTCGTATTCCGCGGGGTTCACCCGCAGCTTCAAGGACTGCCGGTCCCGAAGCTGATAAAGCGCTATCTTCACTGTGCTCAGAACCGATTCCTGATTCTCGTTGATCTCGCGATGGACGATCTTCCGCGCGATATCAACGGAGAGCTTCAGAAGCTCCTGCTCGGTCGAAATCCAGAACTCGTCGAGCTGCCGGCCGATGTCCGCGAGCGTCTCCTCCAGCCGCACTCCGCACTCCGCACTCCGCACTCCGAACTCGCGCGCGCCCTCAGCGTGTCCCTCTTCGTACGCCGTCCGGCGGATGTCCTCCGCCTCCTGTACAGCAGCCGAGACTATCTCCTCCGCCTCGAGACGCGCCTCTCGAACGATGGACTTCGCCCGCGTCTCGGGCGGCTCGCTCCGGTGCCTGCGCATCCGAAGCTCGTGCTCCGAAAACGCGCCGGGATCAACCAGATATTCGCCCTCGACCGCGAGGCCGGATTTCATGACTGCGCTCAAGCGACCTTCTCCCTTGGGAGACGAAGCTTCAGCGAAGTCTCCTCCACGGCATCGTTGACGAAGATCTCGCCGCGAGCGATCAGATGCCGCGCAACGGCCGCGATCCTGCGCTGGGCGGCCTCGATGACCTTGACCTTGACCGGGCCGCTCAGCTCCAGGACGTCCTTCAACGCCTCAGCCGACCGCTCGCTCATGTTTCGGAAAACCAGCTCCTTGATCTCTTCATCCGCGCCCTTGAGCGCGGGCGCCAGATCGTCATTGCCCAACTGCCGCAGGAGAGCCTCCACTGACCGATCGTCGAGGCGCATCAGGTCGTCGAATACGAACATCTTCGCGCGGACCTCATCGGCCAGCGTGCGTGACTCCCTGCCGAGCGCATCCAGGATGCCGTCCCCCGCCGCCGAATCCGCGTTGTTCAGAATCTCCACGAGGGTTTCCGTGCCCGCCGGACCGGAATCCCGGCCGCTCGGAGAAAGCTTTGTATGCAGCGCGTCCTCTATCGCCTCCGCGACTTCGGGGGCGACCTCATCCATCTCGCAGATGCACCGCGCGATACCCGACTGAGCCTCGTGGTCGAACCTCGCGAGTACCTCTGCGGCCCTGTCGCGTGGAAGATGAGTCAGCGCCACCGCGATGATCTGCGGCTGCTCCCCGCCGAGCATGCGGGCGATCTCGCCCGGGTCCGCCTGAGCCAGTGACTCCAGGGGGCGCTTCCCCGCCTTAGGCGGGGCGGCCGGCGGCGGATCCGGCGCGGAGGCGACAACCCGCGCGACAGCGCTCATGCGCTCGAACTCCGTCATGACCGATTCCACAACCTCCGGAGGCGCCTTCCGCATCCGCACGATCTCGGCGGACAACCTCTCGATCTCGTCCTCGCTCAGGTGCTTGAAAACCTCCGCCGACGCGGACGTTCCCAGTGCCATCAGGAGGACGGACGCCTTCTCCAGACCGTTCAGTTTCGATGGGTCAGTAGCAATCATTTAGTGCGATCCTAACTCTCCGACATCCACTTGCGGAGCACCTGAGCGACTTCCTCAGGCGGGGCCTCCGCGGTGGTCGGTCGCGCTCGGCCTCCGCTCGCGGCGGCGTCAAAAGCCTGGCCCGCCATCGGCTGAGGCCCGCCTATCTCCTGCACGATCGTCGGTTGCGGCGCGATGGAGATATTCACCTGCTTGAGAGTCTTCTTCAAGAACATCAGGAAGACGAGGAGGAGCAGTATCGCTCCCACGGTCTTCGCCGCGCCCATGTAGCCCGACTTCGCCGCTATCGAGGCCATCTCTTTCTCCTCGTTCTTCACGGCCGAGGTGTCGAACTGGATGCTCTCGACGATGATCTGGTCCTTCCGGAGCGTATCAATGCCGCACGCGGCGGAGACGGCGCTTCTGATCGTGGCGATCTTCGCCCCGTCAACCGTGCCGTCAACCATCACCGCCACGGAAAGCTGCTCGATCTCGCCCGGCGCCTTGACGACGTGTTCGGTCGTCTTGGATACTTCATACTTGTTGGTGGTCTCCACTCGCTGGTAGCCGCCCTTGCCTGTCGGGCTGGAGACGGCGCCCCCCTGGCGCAGGATGCTCCCAACGCCCACGGCGCCGCCGGTCGTGCCCGATCCGCCCGCGTAGCTCTCCTCCAGCTTCTGCTCGTTCGTGAGAACTCCGGCGTTCGTCCCGGCGGGAGTGAAGGTCTCGCTGCTCGTCTCGCGCCGGTCGAAGTTCATCTTCGCATTCACGCGAACGACCGCTTTGTTCGCACCGAGCACGCGCTCCAGCATGGAGTCTATGTCCTTCTCCATCTGGGCCTCGACCTCCCGCTTCAGGCGGAGCTTCGAGGCGCTCAATCTCGGATCGAGCCCGGTCGCCTCATCGCCCGACTCCGAGAGAAGATTGCCGTTCGTGTCCACGACGGTGACCTGATTCGCTTTCAGTCCCGCGACCGCGGAGGAGACCAGATGCACGATTCCCCCGACCTGATCGGAGCCCAGCCGCGAGCCGGGTCGGAGCTTCACGACCACGGACGCCGTCGCGTCCTTCTCTTTGTCCGAGAACACGCTCGGCTCCGGGATCGCGATGTGGACTCTGGATTGCTCCACGCCGTCCAACTGGTCAATCGTCCTGGAGAGCTCGCCCTGAAGCGCGCGCTGGTAGCTCACACGCTGCGAGAACTCCGTCATCCCCAGGCTGCTCTTGTCGAATATCTCGAATCCCACCGAGCCGCCCTGCGGAATCCCCTGGCTCGCGAGCTGCATCCTCATCTCGTGAACGTGCTTCTGCGGGACTTTGATGACCGAGCCGTCAACCTCGTAGGGTACCTTGTTCTCCTGCAGCTTCGCCACGACCGCGCCTGCGTCGCTCGGCTGAAGACCCGAATAGAGGACCTCCATCCGAGGCTTCGCCGCGATCATCGAGACGACCCCCAGCAGCACGACGCTCAAAGACAGAAAGGCGGCAGTGACGAACCGCTGGCTGCCGCTCAATGTGCCCCAGAACCTGGCTATTGCCTGAAATGGCCCGACTTTCTGATCCATCCGTTATCCCCCCGGAGGCCCGCCGTAGCCTTGCGCGAAGGCGGGTTGTCCCCTCTGCGCGTGATCTCTGCTAGACCTGCATCCTCATGATCTCTTGATATGCCTCGACGATCTTGTTTCGCACCTGGATCGTGAATTGAAGCGCGGTGCTCGCCTTCTGCATGGCGATCATCGCCTGGTGAATCTCGACCGCGTCACCCGCCGCGAGCTTGCTCGCGAGCTGATCCGCCTGCGACTGAAGGTCGTTTACCTTCGAGAGCGCGTCACGCATCGTGTTGCCGAAGCCGCCCTCGCCGGCGGGACTCGCCTGCTTCTCCACGACCGGCGCGGGCACGAACTGTCGTCCGATTCCGTCAATCCTCATATCGTCTCATCTCCCTACACGCGGCCCAGTTCCAGGGCCTTCATCGCCATGGACCTCGCGGAGTTGATCGCCTGGATGTTCGCCTCGTAAGCCCGGGTCGCTGTGATCATGTCAACCATCTCCTCGACGATGTTCACGTTCGGCATCGCAACCATCCCGTCCGGTCCCGCATCAGGATGCGAGGGATCGTAGACCATCTTCGGAGGATCGGGGCTCTCGACCACGCCGACGACCTCCACGCCGCCGACGCCGTCCTCGAAATCCCCGGAGTGCGCCTGAAAGACGACTTCCTGCTTGCGATATGGGCCGCCCTTCTCGGTGCGTGTGGTGGTCGCATTGGCGATGTTGTTCGCGATGGCATCCAAACGCATCCGCTGGGCATAAAGCCCCGACACGCTTATGTCAATAGAGGAGAAATTACCCACGACTACCGCTTCCCTTCGTTGATGGCGGACTTGATCATGCTGGCCTTCAAAGTCATGAGCTGGACGAGCGTTTCGTATCGGAGGTCGTTCTTCGTCAGCTCGGCCATCTCTTTATCAATGGAGACGTTGTTGCCGTTCGGGCCGACCGGTGATGTTTCGTCGAGCTGCACCCGCGGCTCGATTGACTTGACCCGGCGTATCGCCGTCTGCGAATCCCCCTGGTCGAGCGCTCCCCGCAACTGCTCCTCGAAGCTCACGTCGGAGCGCCTGAATCCGGGTGTCTCGACATTCGCGATGTTGTCCGCGAGCACGCGGTGTCTCAACCCGATCCCGTCCAGACACTTCGCGAGCGCTATGGATGTGACGTCGGAAAGAAAATCGGCCATCAGTTCGAACCTCCGAAGACGCGCGCGTGTTAGACAGCAATCCGCGTGCCAGCCCATCGGAGACGGAATGACAAGGGGACAAGGGGACAAGGGGAACCTGAAACCTGAAACCCCGCCGAGCGATGCTCAGGCCGCGAGGCGGTATTCGAGGGGAAGGACTCGGAGGCAATTGCGGTACTTGGCGACCGTGCGGCGGGCGATCTCGATGCCCATTGTGTTCAGCCTCTCCGCGATCTCGCCGTCGCTCATCGGTCGTCCTTGCGGGCGCTCTGCCGCGAGCTGTCGAACCAGCTCCTTGACCGGCAGCGCGGAATCGAAAAAGACATCGAATGATACGACCTCGCCCGAGGGAAGCTGCATAGTCTTATCCGCCGCCGCGCGGCAGACGGTGGACTCATGGACGCCCATGCGGCGGGCGATCTCCTTCTTCGTAAGCGGCTTGAGACGCGAGGGGCCTTGCGCCACGAAATCCGCCTGAAAGCGCAGAATTTCGTCCGCGATCCTTCTGAGCGTGGACTTTCGGAATTCGAGGGATTCGATAAGCACGCGCGCGGACTGGACGCAGTCGCGAATGTGGACGCGCTCAGCCTCGGAGTGAGTGCCCCGTTTCTGCAGAATCTCCGCGTAGAGGCTGCTGTATATCTCCTCCACGGCGGGCCGTCCGCTCACCGGATCGGTGACCTCCGCCGTCAGCGATTCGCCCTCGCGACGAACCAGCACGTCCGGCACGTGACGCGATTCCTTGCGCGGAGCGAGCGCCTCCCATGGATCGCGGAACGCGCTTGCCGGATACGGATTCAGCTCTTCCCGAACGAACTCTAGCGCGCGCGAAACCGCCGCCGGGTCAACGCCCAGTCTCTCCCCGAGGCGGTCGAGCTTCATCCGCGAGACGGCCTCCCAGTGATCGCGGACGATGATCTCCGCCAGCCGCTTCTCCTCCGAATCGTCATCGCTCAGTCCCACCTGGATGAGCAGACACTCGCGGAGGTCACGCGCGCCCACGCCCGGCGGATCCAGGCTCTGCACCAGCCGAAGTATCCGCTCCAGTTGAGGCACGCTCACCCCGAAACGAGATGCGATCTCGACCAGCGGCTCCCGAAGGTAGCCGTTCTCGTCCAGACAGTCTATCAGAAACTCGGCGATTCCTCTGTCTTCGTCGGATGCCGAGACTCGAATCTGTCCCTTCAGATGATCCACCAGCGAGCCGGGCGCCGCCACGAACGCCAGCGCCTCACACGGCTCTTCCTCCGAGCGACCGGGCGAGGTCCACAGGCCGTCTTCCCAGCCGTCGTCGTCGCCAAGCGACTCCTGTTCGTCCGCGTTCTCCGAACCGCATCCCGGACACAGGCCGGCGAGGAGGGCGCATCCGCAGACCGGACAGCGCGACACATCCTCCATCACGAGCGCCGGGTTCTCCGCGAGCTGCTCCTGGACGAACTGCTGGAGCTCCTGGAGGCCCATCTTGAGAACCGCCTTGCCCAGGAAATGCTCGGGTACCATCCCGGCGTTCTGATGCTGTCTCTGAGTTGTGCCCGCCCGCAAAGGCATGCTATCGAACTCCGCCGCAAACCGCGGCCGGGGTCGGATGCCGATCCCCGATCACCGCGTCAATCGCCTTCAAGACGTGCTCCAGGGTGAACGGCTTCCCGATGCACGTGTAAGCCCCCGCCAGGCAAGCCGCGCAGATGTCCGCCTTATCCGCGTAACCGGTCACCAATACCACACCGGTCTCCGGATGCGCGGCCAGGATTTCGCTCGCCAGATCGAGCCCGACCGGCTCGTTCGACAGGAAAACGTCGAGCATCGCCACATCGAAGCTCCCGTCCGCGAGCGCCCCGCGCGCCGATTCCGCGTCGTGACACACAACCGTCTCGTACCCCGCGAGATCGAGTAATTCGCTCAACACGTCCGTCAGTCCCTGCTCATCATCCACAATCAAGATTCTGCCCGTCATCGTTCGTTTTCTCCCCAAGCTGGGATATATACCGCAACTACGCTTCCAGTCTCGTCCGTTCGCTCGACCGCCACCCTGCCGTTCATGCGAAGCATCATATCCAATGCCAGCGTCAAGCCCAGTCCCCGAGCGTCATCCTTAGTCGAGAAGAAGGGGTCGAAGATCCTGGGCAACACATCCTCAGGTATCCCCGGCCCGCTATCGGAAACGCCGATCCGAATCTCCGAGGGACGGCGCGCCTTCCGCTCGACGCCGACTGCGATCTCCACCGGCCCACCGTCCGAAGCCTGGACAGCGTTCGCCAGGACTTCGAAGACCGCCCTCGTCAGCCATTCCCGATCCGCGCGGGTCTCCAAACACTTAGACGCAGCCGGCGCACTTAAGTTGACACAACATTCCGGATGCCCGTACCGGACCAGCTCGACCGCATCTGAGACGACGTCCGGGACGCTGAGTCTCCGCGGATCGGGCTCGCCGATCTGAGTGAAGTTCAGCGCCTCCGCCGTGATCCGCGCGCAGCGCTCAGTCTGGTTCTGGACCGCCTCCAGGTAGCTCAGATACGCGCCGAGGGCTTCCGGATCGCCGATATCCCTCTGAAGCCGCCTCGCCAGCAGTTGAGCGTTTCCCGAGATCGCGCCCAGCGGATTGTTGATCTGGTGCGCGATCCACGCGGCGAGCCGACCGGCTGCGTCGAGGCGTTCCGAGGCCATGAACTCAAGAGCGGCCTTTTTCGCCAGAAGGGAGTTGCGCGTGTCCCGAGCCGTACCGGCGCTCGGAACGCCTCGACTTCGCCGGTCAACTAGATTATTGGTGGGATTTCGCTGCATCATCAGGGCCGGCGACAGCAATTTCCGTGCCAAGCCGGTATTCCCTGATCTTGTTGCGCAGCGTCTTGCGGTCAATGCCGAGGACTGAAGCGGCGCGGGTCTGATTCCAGTTGCAGTCTTTGAGGACGGCTTCGATGTGCTCGCGCTCGACATCGGCGAGGGATTTGGGTCCTCCGCTTCGCGTCAGCCCCGCGCACAGAGCGCCCGGGCCGGAGTACGCGGGCACGGTCGCGGTCGGTTCGGCGGTATCTCCCGGCTGCACGTACGCCGGCAGGAGCGTGCGCCCCCGGCACAGAACGACCGCCCGGTGGATGCAGTTCTCCAGCTCGCGGATGTTGCCGGGCCAGGAATGGGATTGGAGGACGGCCATCGCTTCGGGAGCCATCCCCTCGATCTCCTTCCCGGTCTCCCTGGCGTACTTGCGGATGAAATGGCTCACCAGCTCCGGCATGTCCTCCTTGCGCTCGCGGAGCGGCGGGAGGGCGATGCTCACCACGTTCAGGCGGTAGTAGAGGTCTTCGCGAAACTCACCCTCCCCGATCGCCTTCTTCACGTCGCGGTTCGTCGCCGCGACTATGCGCACGTCAATGGAGATGGTCTCATTCCCGCCGACGCGCTCGAACTGCTTTTCCTGGAGGACGCGGAGAAGCTTGAGCTGGGTCGCCTGGGTCATGTCCCCCACCTCGTCGAGGAAGAGCGTGCCCCCATCCGCGGACTCGAATCGCCCGATCCTGCGCGCGACCGCGTTCGTGAACGCGCCTTTCTCGTGGCCGAAAAGCTCGCTCTCGAGGAGTGTCTCGGGGAGCGCGACGCAGCTCACTTTCACGAATGGCGCGTCGGCCCTCCGACTCTGATAGTGGATCGCGCGGGCGAGGTACTCCTTGCCGGTGCCGGTTTCGCCGAGCACGAGCACGGATGCATTGCTGTCGGCCACCTGCGCCGCGAGGACGTATGCCTGCTGAATCTGAGGATTGCGCCCGATCACGTTGTCGAAGCTGTGCCGGGCTTTGAGCTGCTCCTGGAGATACTTGTGCTCGTCAATGATCCGCTCGTGCGCGAGTGCCCGCTCCGCGATCATTTGGACCTCATCGAGGTCGAATGGCTTCGTGATGTAGTCGTATGCCCCCAGCCGCATCGCCTCGATCGCGCTCTCCAGCGACGCGTAGCCGGTGATCATGACGACCGGCACGTCCGGCGCGGTGTCTCTGAACTCGCGCAGAAAGCCGATCCCGTCGAGGACCGGGAGGCTCAGGTCGAGGAGAATGAGATCGTGATGATCCGCGAGCGCCGTCTTCAGGCCGGTCTTCCCGTCCCCGGCCTGCGCGATCTCATACCCCAGATCGCCGAAAAGGTCGGCAAGCACCGACCTGATCGCCTCTTCATCGTCTATTATCAGAACACGCTTTGCCATTGCTATTTCGCCGATTCCCGGCCCGCCAGGACGGAACCGATCGCCGAGGAGAGGTCCTCCATGCTGACGGGCTTGCTGAGCACCATGTCAATCTTCGAGGCCGCGAGCTGCTCGTCGTCAACCTTCGCGCCCCATCCGGTGAGGAGGATCACCCGCGTGCCCGGCTTCAGCTCCTTGATGTTCTTCGCGAGCTGCCAGCCCGACATCTCCGGCATCCCCAGGTCCGTGAACACCAGGTCGAACGGCGATTCCTTGAATTGCATGATCGCTTCCGGGCCGCTCCGCGCCACGCAGACCGCGTGCCCGCACTCCGAGAGCATCTCGACGAACACCCGCGCGAAAAGCTCCTCATCGTCCACTACGAGTATCCTGGCGGGCAGAACCGAACTCCGCACTCCGCACTCCGCACTCCGAACCCCGCACTCCGAACCCCGCACTCCGTCCGACGCCGGAAGCAGAATCGTCACGCTGGTCCCCTTGCCGACCTCGCTCTCGACGCTGATCTTCCCCCGGTGGCGCTTCACGATCCCATACGCGACGCTCATCCCGAGGCCCGATCCCTCGACGCCCTTCGTGGTGAAAAACGGATCGAAGATTCGGCCCCGGACCTCCTTCGCCATGCCGATGCCCGTGTCCTCGATTCTCATCCACGCCTGCGATTCCGAGCGCCCCGTCGAAATGCGAATCCTGCCGCCGTCGGGCATCGCCTGAACCGCGTTTAGAAGCACGTTCGCGAGGACCTCTCGGATCTCGTGGGCGATCCCCGCCGCGACTGCATCCTCCCCCGGCTGGAATTCGACGTCTATCCGCCGGTCGCGGGCACGCATCGCGCTTTCCCACGTAGGACTCATGACCTCGATCACGGTCTGGGCAAGCCGACTGAGATCAACCGGCGCGAGCGGTTCGTCCGGCTGGATTCTCGTGAACTCCTGAATTCGGCGGATCGTCTCCGCGCCGTCGAGCGCCGCCCGCTCCATCGCCTGAAGCCTGGCGAGCATGTCCGGGTCTTCCGTCTTCCGCTGGAGAAGCTGGATGTTGCCGAGAATGACGCCCAGGGTGTTGTTAAAATCGTGTGCGACGCCGCTCGCGATCTCGCCGACCGCCCGCAGCTTTTCGGATTGAACGAGCTGAGCCTGCGTGGCCTTGAGCTCGTCATACGCCGCTCTCACCTGCTCGTAGAGATGCACGTTCGTATCTTCGAGGCGTCTCCGCCGCGTGATGTCGCTGTAGACCTGGATGCGCCCGGCGGGATTCCCATGCTCGTTCAGAAGCGGCGCGCTGTATCTATGAAGCACCCGGCCCTTCGGGGTAACAAGCTCCATCACGTCTTCGACGGTTTCCGTCGGATGCTCCATAAGCCGCTGCGTGCGGCGCTCGAAATCGTCGGGATCGGCGAAACGTTCCCTCACAGCCGACGCGAACTGTGCGATGTCGCGGCCCGTGAGGTCTTCGTGGCATGAGAGGAGCGCGCGGATTCCGCGGTCCGTGAAGCGGATTCGATGTTCGGAGTCGGTGACGATCACGCCGCGGGCGCTGGAACCCGCGGGCAGGTTGAAGGAAAGCGATTCGCGTTCGATCGCCGAAGTGACGTCCTCGCCGTGTTTCCTTCGTCCACGGTTCCCCAAAGCGCCCCCCAGTGCTTCGCAGCCGATCACATCCGGTTCAATGCTCGCTGAGCCACCGCCGCCAGGTCCTTATCCTGCGCCTTTGCCAGCCTCTGCAGCACCGGCTTCGCGCGCGGATCGCCCGTCTTCCCGAGCGCGTAAGCGGCCCACCTCGCGACGCCGACATCGCCACCCAGGAGCGATGTGAGCGAAGACACTGCCGGCGAGCCGATTCGCGCCAGAGCCTCAGCGGCCCGATACTTCACAACATCCGAAGCGGGCGATCTCAGCACCGAGATCAAGCTCGAAACCGCGCCGCCGCCAAGCCCCGCGAGCGACTCCACCGCCGCGCCGCCGACGACCTCCTCGCCGTCCGGGAGCAGCGAGATGAGCGTCTCCGGACGCACGCCCGAGCTCTGAGCGCCCAGTCCCCGCGCGGCGGACGCTCGGATCGCCGGATCGGGATCCTTCGTCAAGCGCATCAATACGGAAACCGCCGCCGGGGAGTCGGTCCGTTCGAGCGATCTCGCGGCGGACTCCCGCACGACTCGGGAAGGGCTGCCCAGTTTCGCGGAGATCGCCGGAATCGCCGGGCCGCCCATCCGCTGAAACCCGCCGACGACCGACGACTGGACCTTCAGATCGAAATCGCCGAGAGCACCGGCCATCGCGGCAATCGCCTTCGGCCCGCCGATCACGCTCAATGCGCGGGCGACGCGCGCCCGGACCTCGCCATTGTCCGTCGCCTGGGAGAGCACGCTCACGAGAAGGTCGGTCGAGCGCGGATCGCAGATGTCGCAGAGCGAGCTGATCGCGAGCTGACGAACCGCCCGGATGTCGCCCGTCGCCTTGATGAGCGCCGAGGTCGCCTTCATGCTTCGAATCTTCCCCAGCGATGCCGCGGCGGACATGCGGGTATCCTGATCGTTCTCGGTCAGCAGCGCCACCACCGCCGGCACGCTCGGCTCGCCCACACGGACGAGCACGTCGAACGCCGGCACGCGCAGGTCGGCGACCTTCGCGGCCTTCTGAACCTCCGGGATGACCCCCGGGCCGATGCCGACGAGCGAGTCCTTCGCGCCGTTGCGCACGTTCTCGTCCGAATCCTTCATCGCCGGAACGAGCAGCGCGATGTGATCCTTCCCGATCTTGATGAGGACCTTCGTGACTCTCG
>Ga0315284_10005710_pt1 | contig 17701 bp, 17 predicted proteins | sample YL17G09_16_MG_FD_203696 | JGI IMG/M metagenome (GOLD analysis project Ga0315284, IMG submission 203696) | Sediment microbial communities from Yellowstone Lake, YNP, Wyoming, USA - YL17G09_16 | ecosystem: Environmental > Aquatic > Freshwater > Lake > Sediment | place: USA: Wyoming | collected...
ATAGACTTCGCCATCGTCGGCCCAGAAAAACCCATAATTGAAGGCGCACGCGACCTTATTGAAAAGCGCACGGGAATCCCTGTTATCTGCCCCAAGCAGGAATACGCCATAGAAGTCAGCAAAGTCCAGCAACGCCAGCTATTTCAAGAAATCGTGCCTGAAGCGAACCCGCGCTTCAAAATCTTCAACCCAGCAGACTACACGAGTACAGAGGATGCTAAGAAATCGGTTTACAAGTGGCTCGACGAGCTCAACAACCAAGCAGTAGTCAAACCAGACAAACCAACGGCGGGAAAAGGCGTCGGCGTCTGGGGAGACCACTTCACCACAAGAGAACAACTCTTCGACCACTTCATGTCAAACTTCCAGTACGGCGCCGTCATAATTGAAGAAAAAATAGACGGTGAAGAATCCAGTTTCCAAGCCTTCTGCGACGGCAAACACCTCGTGCCCCTGCCTGATACGCGGGATCACAAACGCGCTTTTGATGACGATAAAGGTCCCAATACTGGCGGAATGGGCAGCTACAAAGACACAACTGACCAGTTGCCTTTCATGACAAAAGCGGACCGCGAAAACGAACTTGCAATCGCACAGAAAATCTTCCAAAAGTGGACGGCGAAAGCGCAAGACTCCTCCGCGTTGAGAGGTGTACCTTTGTATTTGGCTTTTATGCACTCTCGCGACGGACCCAAGATTCTTGAAAACAACAGTCGCCCAGGCGACCCTGAAATCATCAACATCCTGCCCGTTCTGAAGGATGATTTTGTGGATGTCTGTTTTAAAATGTTAGAGGGTAAGTTAACGCGCTTGGACGTGGATAAGGTTGCAACAGTGTTGACCTACAAGGTTCCGTCCAGCTACGGCGGTTACGCTGATGTTCACCCGGGCAAAGTGAACAAGGCGGAGATTGATACGTCTGTTGACCTCTCAGCAGCCTACGCATTAACACGCAAGTACGGCGACAGAATCAGAGTTTACCCCGGCTCCATGGAACTCAGGAATAACGATACCTACGCATTAAAATCCAGAGTCGTCGGCGTCTTAGGCGTCGGCGAAACCATCGAAGAAGCACGCCAAATCAGCTTAGAAGGCGTAAAAGCCATCAAAGGCGGCGCACTCTGGAACCGCACAGACATAGCATCAAAGCAGCACATACAAAAAAGCATAGAGCACATGAAGCAGTTGAGGCTTAAGCCGTGAAACGAGTGTTCATCTCCGACTGCGAAGGACCCATATCCAAAAACGACAACGCCTTCGAATTGACGACACACTTTGTTCCCGAAGGCGACAAACTCTTTTCGCTCATAAGCAAATATGATGACGTGCTTGCCGATGTGGTCAAAAAGCCAAGTTACTCCGCTGGCAGCACACTGAAGCTGGTTCTACCTTTCCTGAAAGCATATGACGTCACGGACAGGAAAATGCAGGAGTTCTCATCGCAGAACCTCATCCTAATAGCAGGCAGCAAAGACACGCTGGAGCACATAATGGGCATGGCTGAAGCGTTCATAGTCAGCACCAGCTACGAGCACTACATTAAAGCCCTCTGCGAAACCTTGGATTTCCCCTGCGGAAACACCTATTGCACTAGGCTCAACATCGACAAGTACACCCTCACAGCAACGGAGAAAGCAAAACTGAAAGAAACCGCCAAGGAAATCGCGGCGATGCCTATGATAACGATTCCGTCCGAAGCAAAATCTCTGAAAGACTTATCAAGCAAAGACCAAGAAACCGTCAAACGTCTTGATGAGATATTTTGGAAAGAAATTCCGAAAATGAGCTGTGGCAAAATTTTATCGGAAGTAGTAACCGTTGGAGGCGAGCAGAAAGCGGAAGCCATCCGGGATGTTGTCGCAAAATTGCATGTGCCATTGTCCAGCGTGATGTATGTTGGCGACAGCATAACCGATGTGGAAGCCTTCAAACTCGTCCGAGACAACGGCGGATTAACTGTTTGTTTCAACGGCAACAACTACGCAGTAAGAAACGCCGATGTGGCTGTTATGTCTGAAAACAGCGTAGTCACCGCCGTCATAGCTGACGTCTTTCTAACGCACGGAAAAGCACAAGCCCTACAAGTGACAGAAGCTTGGAATAGCAAATCCCTAAAGCATAGTGCGGCAAATTCTTCTTTGCTTAATCGACTTTTTGCGTTGTACCCAAAAGCCTTGCCCAAGGTTCAAATAGTAACAGCCGCGAATATGGAAACATTGTCGAAAGAGAGCAGTGAATTCAGGAAAAAGGTAAGAGGCGAAGCAGTTGGAAAACTCGGGTAAAATCACAAATAGGGTCGAAGACACTTACGCTGAAGCTTTTGAGGGAATCTTCTGCCGAGTAATCGTGACAGCTGACGATGAGCGAACACTCCACGCGGCAGCTGAAGACTCAACAGCCACGCCTTCAGTCGTGATTGGCAGAACAGAAGGCGGAGTTGAGAGGTATCTGGCGGAAAAAGAGACCCTTGACAAACGCAAAGGCGCCATACTGCAGTTCTGGGCAGAGATAAACCCCAACAAAACCTTTGCTGATTCGCTGCGAAAGTTTGAAACTGAACTCTCCTACAGAATACGCCAAGACATACTTGTCAAACCCTTCACAGCTGTTTTTGACGCCTTAGATGATGCTGAAGCGAAAATGGACATGATGGAGCGCGTTGGACACTGCGGCGACGGCTACGAGTGGATAGAAAAGCGCTATGGCAAAAAAGTAGTTGTTGTTCCACTCATGGTTCCCGACTTCACCATTGAAAGACACATAGGCTACGCACACGGCGTTATGGGCGCCAATTTCTGGGTTATGTGCACGACAAAATATGCCGTGAATAAAGCAAGCGAAAAAGCCTTAGAAGCCATCCATAAAGTGACAGGTGTAGTGACGCCTTTTGACGTTTGCTCCGCGGGATCGAAGCCTGAAACACATTATCCGCTTATTGGACCAACCACGAATCACCTGTACTGTCCTTCGCTTAAGCAGAAACTGGGCGAAGCCTCCAAAGTCCCAGAAGGCGTCCGCTACATTCCCGAGATAGTAATCAACGGCGCATCAATGGGCGCTGTGAAAGCCGCCATGAAAGCAGGAATCGAAGCTGCACTGAACGTTGATGGCGTGGAAGGCATCTCAGCTGGAAACTACGGCGGAAAACTGGGCAAATACAAAATCAACCTTCGCGAGTTGTTCTAATGACCAGCTTTGACTTTGTCGGTTTTGGCGCACTCAACATGGACAAACTCTTCAAAGTGAACCGCATAGCACACGCAGAGGAAGAAAGCTTCATCGAAACTCACAGCGAAGCTTGCGGTGGCTCAGCAGCAAACGCCACTGTAGGCTTAGCGCGGCTTGGATGCAAAGTAGGCTTCATCGGCAAAGTTGGATGCGACAGAGAAGGCGATATGCTATTCTCAGATTTCTGCAAGGAAAGCGTTGACACAGATGGCATAATCCGCGCAAAACGTGACAAGAGCGGTTCAGTCATGGGGTTCGTGGACAAAAAAGGCGCACGCGCATTATACATCAATTCAGGAGTCAACGACAATATAGCTTTTGACGAGATAAACGTTGAATACGTTTCACAGGCAAGGTTTTTGCATTTAACTTCCTTTGTGGGCGAAAAATCCTTCCAAACCCAGAAAAAACTCATAGAAACTCTCCCAAGCACCGTTAAAGTAAGTTTTGACCCTGGTGCTTTGTACGCAAGGAAAGACTTCGCCCAACTGGAACCAATAATAAAACAAGCGTATGTCATGATGCCTAACTCCATTGAGCTTGAACTCATCACTGGCAAGAACGATTACTGCAGAGGCGCTGATGCCCTAATCGAAAAAGGCGTCAAAATCGTCGCTGTCAAACTCGGCAGTGAAGGCTGCTACGTCACAAATGGTCGCGAGCGACGTCGAATAGACGCCTTCAAAGTGAAAGTTGTGGACACTACAGGTGCCGGAGACGCTTTCTGTGCCGGCTTCCTTTACGGACTGCTAAACAACAAAGGCCTTCATGAGTGCGGCAGAATAGGCAACTTCGTCGCTTCAAAGTGCGTCATGAAGATGGGCGCGCGCGCAGGTCTCCCTTACGCTAAAGATTTAGAGCTTCTTGGATAAGTAGTCCAGTAAGCCATCGAAAACCAGTTTTCCCTCGCCGTACTGTGGCATCTGCGCTTGGCGTGTCCAGTCGGGTTGTTGCCACCAGTAAAGCGCCCGTTCAGGATGAGGCATTAAACCGAATATTGTTCCTTCTTTGTTGCAGATTGCCGCGATGTCGTGGAAACTGCCGTTCGGGTTAGTTGGGTAACGTCCTTCTGCATAGTTGCCGTTTTTGTCGCAGTAGCGGAAAACCAGCATGTCCTCCTCGTAAAGCCTTTCGAGAAGCTTCTGCTCTTCCTCTTTGGGGAACAAGAATCTTCCTTCTGAATGCGCCACGGGTATGCGGAGCACTTTGCCTTTTGGGATTTTGCTTGTGAAGACGCATTTGCCTTTGTTCTCTTGTTTGAGGTAGACCCAGCGGCAGTTGTAGCCCTGCGGAATGTTCGCCGCAAGCGACGCCTCGGGGTATGCGCTCATTCCCTCGAAGCCTGGCAGTAGTCCTTCTTCAACGAGCACTTGGAAGCCGTTGCATATGCCCATTATGGGCCTGTTCTCGTCGACGAAGGCTTTCAGCTCCTTGCCGAGCTTCGCGGAAAGGTGCCTCGCAAGTATGGCGCCTGCGCGCACGTAATCGCCGTAAGAGAAACCTCCTGGAAAAACCAGCACTTGGTAATCCATAAGGTTCCCGCGCTTCACCAGCTCATTCAAGTGCAAGGTTTCAGCCTGAACACCCAGCTCTTGGAAAGCCCGCTGCGTCTCGGTGTCGCAGTTTGTTCCGCCCACGCGCATAACACAGACACGTACATCTTCCAACTTCACAGTTACACCCCGCTGCTTAGCGTTCGTTTCCAACTGTCTCGCAAATCCGCGAGCGACGCTTCAACAACTCCTGAACCGCGCAGACCGTTGATTACCAACCGTGGGTTCTTGGTGACTTTGCCGATTTCCGCGAACGCCTTCCCTTTCATTAACGTTTCAAACTCCTCTCTGTCTTTCTCTGTGACTTCTACGAGGAAACGACTGTTCGACTCAGAAAACAGCGCAAAATCATCTCGTTTCAGCGCTTCGCCTGGGACTTTCCGCAAATCCAACTCTGCACCGCAGCCGCCAGCAAGCGCCATCTCCGCAGCCGCCACAGCGAAGCCGCCTTCGGATAGGTCATGGCATGCTCTAACGAGCCCAGCGTCGATGGCTTTCGTGACAGCCTTGAAGGTTTTCTTGGCTTGAGCCGCGCGAACTTTCGGGACCGTCTTGCCCAAGTAGCCTTTTAACTTGTAGTATTCTGAACCGCCAAGCTCCTTGAACGTGTTGCCTACAACGTAGAGCAGGTTGCCAGGCGTTTTCAAGTCCATTGATACGGTCGAGCGTATGTCCGGGATAAGACCCACCGCGGTAATCAGCAGAGTCGGCGTGACTGTTCCCAGCGGTGACTCGTTGTATAAGCTGTCTTTTCCAGAAATGAATGGCGCCTTGAACGCGGTCGCGAAATCGTAACATGCCTCGCATGCTCTCACGAGTGAGCCTAAGCGTTCGGGCTTTTCGGGGTTTCCCCAGACGAAGTTGTCCAGCAATGCTATTCTGCGACCGCCCACTGCAACGTTGTTTCTTATTGCTTCGTCTATTGCGGCGGCTGCCATCCAGTACGCGTCGATTTTTCCGTAATTCGGGTTCATGCCGCACGAGATGACTATGCCCTTCCAACTGTTGTCTAGCGGTTTTATGACTGATGCATCATTGGGTCCGGCATATTCGCCTTGTAGCGGCTTCAGCGCAGTGTTTCCCTTCACTTCATGGTCGTAAGTGCGCACCACGCTTTCTTTGCTTGCGATGTTCGGTGCGGACAGCAACTGCAACAGGGTTTCGGTAAGGTTTTCAGGTTCAGGGAAGGCTGGCTCGTGAAGGCTTATTGTTTCGTATGTGGCGGTCTTCACGCTCTTTAACGGTTCAAAGAGGAATTGCATATCCATATCCGCAACGGTAGTGTTCTCGAAGCGGAGTTTTAACTGCTTTTCAGGGGTGAGTTTTCCTATGGCGGTAGCTTCAACATCTTCTTTCTCAAAAACCGCCAAAACTTTTTCAAGATTTTCAGGTGGAACGGTTAGGAGCATTCTTTCTTGTGATTCTGAAACGTAAATCTCCCATGGCGCTAACCCTGCATACTTCAGGGACACCTTGTCCAGGTCGACGGTGGCGCCGCAGCCGTATCTTTCTGCTGTTTCGCCGACAGCGGATGACATTCCTCCTCCGCCTAGGTCGGTTGTGGCTGAGGCGAGTTCGCGGTCTCGGATTTCCATTAGGGCGCGTTTCACTTTTTCTTCTTCAATTGGGTTCGCGATTTGTACTGATGGTCTGGAAACTTCTTCGGATTTCTCTGTGAGCTCCGCAGAGGCGAAGGTGACGCCGTGGATGCCGTCGCGTCCTGTTTTTCCGCCCGCCACAAGGATGATGTGTCCTGGTTCGGCGTTTTTCTTAAATTTTTTAAGCGGCAGGAGTCCGATGCAGCCGCAGTAGACGACGACGTTTCCGGTGTAGCTTTCGTCGAAGTATATGGCGCCGTTCACGGTAGGGATGCCCATGTTGTTGCCGTAGCTGCCTATGCCCGCGGTTACACCCATGTAAACGTACTTCGGGTGCTTCACGCCTGGGGGCAGTTTGGCGTAATCGTAGTTTAGGGGTCCGAAGCCTAAAACGTCGGTGCATGCGATGGGGTCTGCCCAGACGCCGAGTACGTCGCGGATTACTCCGCCTACGCCGGTGGCTGCCCCTCCGAAAGGCTCCACCGCTGAGGGATGATTGTGAGTTTCGACTTTGGCGGCTATGCCGTAGCCTTTGTCGAAGCTTATTATGCCCGCGTTGTCTTCGAAGACGCTGATGCACCAGGATGGGTTGATTTCTTTTGTGGCTTTTGCGATGTAGGTTTTGAATAGGCTGTCGATTTCTTTGCCGTTTATGCGTATTTTGCCTTTGAAGGTTTTGTGGTAGCAGTGTTCGCTCCAGGTTTGCCCGATGGTTTGCAGTTCCACGTCGGTGGGGTTTCGTTTTTTGGTTTTGAAGTAGGCTTGGACTTGTTTCATTTCTTGCAGGTTTAAGCCTAAGCCGAGTTCACTGCTTACTTCTTGGAGTTGCCGGTCTGTGGCGTCGCGTGTGTTGACTTCGTACAGGTTGAAGCTGGTGCCTTTGCGGGTGTAAAGGCTAAGTGTCATTTTTGCTCCTCGATTGTGATTGTGTAGTTGTCTTTAGTTGGGTTCGCAAGAAGTCTTTTCGCCATTTCTTCTGCTTTCGCTTTAGCATCCTTGGCTGTTGCGGTTTCGATTAAAATGTTGTAGACTTTGCTGACGCTAACAGCTGTCACGCTGTATCCTAATTCTTTTAGAAGGCGTTGGGTGGTTTCCCCTTCGGGGTCGGTGTGTCCTATTTTGAGGCTGACTTCGATTTTGGCGCAGTATTTCATAGCTTAAGTGTTGAAGGGTGAAGATTTAAACGCTTTCGCTATTTATTTGGCAAGTTTTACGTTAAGTTTAGTTTTTTGTTTTTGTGTTGGATGGTTACCTGCGGCGTACCAGAAACTTTGCCTATTTGTTCAGGGTGCGCGCCTGTCTTCTCCAGCGCGTCTAAGGCGTTGTCCTTGTCTTGTTTGTCCACGATTATGGCGAAGCCCCAGCCCATGTTGAAGGTTTTGAACATTTCCTCGTCGGTTATGGTGTAGCCGAGCTCGCCTGCGGTTTTCTGCAGTAAGCCAAAGATTGGTTGGGGTTTGAAGTTATTGAATTGGAAGCCTATGCCCTGCGAGAAACGCGCGAGGTTGTTGAATTTGAGGTATGCGTCTCCTGTTATGTGCACGGCAGCTTTGACTTTGACCGCTTCTGCCGCTTTAAGGAAGGATTTGACGTAGATTTTTGTAGGTTCTAGCATTTCGCTGGCAATTTCCCTGCCAAGACCCTCGGGTTTGTCGCCTAGCTGGAATTTCCCGCCCCACTGTTTGAGAAGAATTTTTCGTGCAAGTGTGATGCCGTTGCTGTGTAAGCCGCTGCTGGGTAAGCCGATTATGGGGTCGTCGGGTTTGATGCCGTGTCCCGTGACTATGTTTTGTTTAGCGACTTGTCCTATGGATGCGACTATCATGTCGAAGCCTGCGCCTTCCGAGATGCCGTTTATGATTTCGGCTACGTCGCCAATTTCGCCGCTGACCACGGGGCACATGGATTGTTTTGCGCCTTCCGTTATGCCTTCCAGCCATTCCTTGACAAGTTGCGGGTTGCTGGCTTGCGCGTGAATGTTATCCGAAATGGCAAGCGGGGTGGCACCTGAACGGATAACGTCGTTTACTGCCATGGCTACCGCATCGACGCCTATGGTGTCGTATTTTCCTGCAAGCTGTGCTAAGAGGACTTTGGTGCCGACACCTTCGATTGTCAAGTCCAAATAGGTGTTTTCTGTGAGTTGGAAGATGTTGCTGTAAGGCAGATGCATGACGGGTCCGAAGCGGCTGAACCTGTAGGTTTCTTGGAGTGTTTCGAGTGCTTTTTTGGATTCGTGGCGCTGTTCACGGTTTACGCCTGCGTCGGTGTAGGTGTAGTTTTTGGGCATGACGGTTTGTTTCTCCTGTGTGCTATTTGTTTGGTTAGTAGGAGATAACAATTACTGTTAACGGATATGTCTACTTCCTTACGTTGTCTACACAGAATGCACAAACGACAAAGAAGCACCGCGTTTATTTTGCCTTGCGTTTTTTACCGCAACGATTATGTCTTGTACGCTTAGGTAGTTTTGCCTTCCACACCATGAGCCATAGTGTATCGGTTGCTTGATGCGCAGCCCGTATCGCTCATACAACGCTCGGATGGCATCTTCTTCGTAGGCTACAGCGGCTTCGCGGAATCTTGGGTTGTTAGCGCGGTATCCTTCAAACTGGTACGGAAAATTGATGTAGCATTCTGTTTTTGCCTCAGCCAATTCTTTTGCTTCGTTGTTCAATAGGAAGAAGGTGATGAGGCATCGCCCATCGGTCTTGAGTACAAGAACTATCTCGGAGAGGTAGTGTTCCATGTCTCGCGGGAGCATGTGGGTGAAAACCGAAGTGAGAAACACGAAATCGAACGACTCGTCGGGGTACGGAAACTTGTACTCGGACGATAGGCTCTTTCCCTTCGGATTGTAGCTCTTGTTGTAGAGGTTAGAATGTTGAAAGTGAAAATTGGGAAATTTAGCCGCAATAATTTTGTTGTCCCATTCGATTCCTTCTTTAACAATGTCGAAACCTTCGTAGCGACCCTGCGGATTCAAATACTTGGTCAAGACGCACGCGATTCTGCCAGAACCGCAACCCACATCCAGTATGCTCTCGTTTGGTTTAAGCCCGCATATGTCTACAAAGTACTTGGTGAATTCCTCTCCAACCTCGCTAAAACCGACCTCGTCGCCGGCGAGTCTTCTCAGTCGCCTCGGAGGGTTAAACTCCGTGAACTCGCCTCGCTTGGCTGCGAAGTAGTCTTGGGCGTCAACTATGAAAGCGTGAATTCTGCGTCGACCCGATTCCTGAACTCTTCTTACTAACGAGTTATCAGCCATTGACGTCTGAAACCACAGAAGAATTCGGCTTTCACATATTTAGCGTTTGTTGGTTAGGCAGAGGTTCCTTCCAATTAGCAAAGTGATTACAGTTTGGTTAGAGTAGTCAGGGGTTGACTTTGGTACTGTGTGAATGAAAATCAGTGGCTTGAAGTTCTGCAGAACAGGGTATTAGTCTCATACCGCAAGGCGGTAGGATGGCAAAGTTTTTGTGTGTAGACTCACGTTGACTAAGCAGTTGACCAAAGTGAATCTGCCAAAGTACCATGTCTACATAGAATACGAAGACCCTGAGAAGTCAGGTATACGGTTTAACGTTTCTGAAGAGGAACTTGTGCGCACGTTTGTCACACCTTTCACGGCAGGTCAGCCGTTCTGGTTCATGGGCAGACTACTTAGCCCCTTAAAAGTAGCAAAAGTTGTCATCTTCTGGTCCTATGAAAACGCTGACAAACTAGTTTTACCCAACCAAGAAACCATAGCTACCTGTAAAGACAAAAAATTCGTCATAGACAACATCGGCAAAGGCAAAGTAAAAGGCGCGTATCTTTACACTGAAAAATTTCTGACCCCAACCGATAAGAAATCGGTTGCCAGCGGTTTGTCTTCTACAACCGATGCTTCGTTCGCGTCGGTGAATATGCGAAGAATAGTCGTCGTTCACGGGAGCGATGAAGAGATGAAGCAGGCAACTATAGGCGCTTTAGGGAAGCTTGGGCTTGCGCCTGTGCTCATGCGTGAGCAGCCTAGTCAAGGTAGGAAAATAGTTGAGAAGTTTGCGGATTATGCGGATGTTTCTTTCGCCGTGGTTTTGCTGTCTCCTGACGACTTCGCCTACGCCAAGGACGACCCACCTACAAAGCGGAAGCTTAGACCACAGCAGGATGTGATTTTTGAGCTTGGGTTCTTTTTGGGGCGCCTTGGCAAAGACAACGTGCTTGTCTTTTACAGGGAATTTGAGAATTTTGAGGTGCCCACTGATTTTGAAGGTGTTCGGTTTACTGCGTTTGATGACCGCGGCAGCTGGAAACTGTCCCTGATACGAGAATTAACTGCATGCGGCTACAGCGTGGACGCAAACAGACTCCTAAAATAAACCTTAACAGCGCGCCATCATTTTTTGGTCGTTTGAAGATTGTGGTAAGCTGGTTTTGCCAACCGTGAAGAAGTGGCGAATCACACAGACAAAAAATTTGTCATGGACTATATTCTCAGGGGAAAAGTAAAGGGCGTTCAAGTCTGCACAGACAAATTTCTAACTCCAACCCAGAAAAAAGAATAAACCCGCTCTAGAAACGGTAGAAGCTGGATTCATGACTTTGCTTTCGTTTCACGCCATTGTTGATGTGTTGTATTTTTTGGCGTGGACGCGGGTTCTATTGTCTGTTGTTCTCTTTCGGTGGTTAGCTGATAAACGATTTTGCTCGGTGGTAACGGATAAAAGTTTAAGTTATCATCTGCTTGTCTAATTGCCTATCTGCGCGGTCTTAGTCTAGCTTGGCTAGGACATCAGCTTCCCAAGCTGACGACCCGGGTTCAAATCCCGGAGACCGCACCAGCTTTCTCACACACCAAAATGAATTAGTGGCGCATCGTGCAAAACTTTATTATCGTTATGTCGTTTCTTTGCGTGACGCAAGGTGCACTACTTGAAATTCGGCTCATTTGTGTTTCAACCAGAAAAAGCGGAAGGCTTTGATTTTCATCTATTACGTGTTAAGCCGGAAACTGGCCTAAGATTAACGCCGCAGCCAGATATGTACAGTAACCTCGCCATTTTTGCAGACAACGTTGCTGTCCGCGACCACCCTGACTGGATTTCGCAGTCGCCTCTGGGTCCAGCAAAGATGGGAAACAGCAACTACAACATTTACTGGGATGTCGTCTGTGCAACGCAGCCCGAACACAGAGCCGAACAACTCGACTACATTGAAGATGTTGACAGGCATTCAATGGGCGTGTGGCTGAACAGCCAAAACAAAGAAAGAAAAAATCAGTTGAAGAAATGTTTACCTTCAACACATTCTAACTACCTGGATAGAAAGGTCATTTTGGTTTTTTCGCGATTGCCGCAATTCCTAACAAATGATTTATTTCGCTAGTCTATACTGATTATACGATGGCATGATGTTCATTTTCTTCTTCATTTGCGTGGCTGGCGTAATTGCTGTGATCCCCCTTCATTTCTTGTCTGTTGAACATATTAAACTGGAAAAAAAATATGGGCAAAACAGAGGCAAACGAATTGGCGAGATTTTTAGTTTATTTTCTGGATGGGGATTTTTCCTCTTTTGGGCTGGACTCTGGTTTTCTCCGCAACCAAGGTTTGTTTTGCCTCTCCTCTCAAATTTGTCTGTTGTTTTTCCGTTTGTGAACCTTTCAATTCCAGTAGTTCATTTGATAGTTTTTGTTCCTTTGTTTTTGTCAGGTGCTTGGTTAGGAATTGCGGGCGTAAGAGGAACTACTTTGAAAGTTGCTGAAACCCATCGAGCAAACGAGATTATTACCTCAGGTGTTTATTCTACAATCAGACATCCACAATATCTCGGAGGTTTACTAGCTCATATCGGAATCACTTTTCTGTTTTCAGCGTGGTACTCTTTGCTTTCCACTCCAATAGTGGTTCTGCTAGTTCTCCTAATTTCTAAGAAAGAAGACAAGGAGTTATCAAAGGAATTTGGCAAAGAATTTCAGGACTATGCTGAAAAAGTCCCAATGTTTCTGCCGAGATTTCGTCATCGCGGCAAAAAGGTATCCCCCTATCGCAAATCTCGGCCAATACACAAGATTATAGAGAAAACTTCAGATTAGCTTTCGCACACGCACTGCGTGCAACGGCAAGGACTTCCCCGAGATTGTTTTGGCGACCAGGTCATAGTTTGTGTTGGACTTGGGGACGAAGAAGGCGTTGGCGCGCGTCTAAATAAGCCAAAATCCGCCTCGGTTTCTCCAAACGAAACAATCCTTCGAAATCATGGCACAGGCTGTTTTTTCATTTTCTGGTTGGTTGGCATGAAACTGGCTACAATAGCCAATATTGGCCCGATGACGAGGCCGGCCCACATGAACAGTGCCGTGATGCCTAAAACGACGTAGTATATCCGTTTTTTCACGCTTGCTTTGTTGCTTTCCTTGACAGATAGCCTGGATGTCATGAGCCCGATGGCCAAGGGGACGATTGCGAAGATTAGGGTGATTAGTGCTTCTGCACCAAGGGCGACGCGTGCGGCGGCTGCGAGCATCTGGTAAAGAGTTGTGGCAGCTGTCCCTATGAAGGCGATCCCAGCTATGGCTCCAAACCAAGCCATCGGGTTTGCAAGGTTGCACTGTTTCTTGAATCGCCATGTGACTAGGCTGATACCCATAACTAGTGAGGCTATCATGGGTGCGAGTACGAGTGCGAGGCTTTGTCCTTCCCATTGGTATATGGTCATGAGGTTGAATGGGATGAGTATCCATTCGTCTAAGGTGTAGGTTTCGCGGTCTCCTATGGCTAAGCCGTAGTGTCCGCCTGTGGTTGCGTTGGATTGCTCGTAGACGACGATGTAGTATTTGCCGGGGGTGGGTGTGTCTAGGGTTTCGTCTGCTAGTCCTGTGAAGGTGCTGGGTGAGAATGGTTCGTAGGTATGTGTGGGTTGTGTTTGGCTTACGAGTCGAGCGTTGGAGCCTGGGGGAATAGTGATGTTTGTGGGGATGTTGTCCTGTGCTGTTACGTTTGGGCCGATGATGACTAGTCTGGGGTTGAAGGTTGCGTCTTCTGGGCGCATGGATTTGTACATGGTGACATGGATTTTTTGTCCTGACGTCACGGTGAATGTGTAGTATTGGGCGTCGCCGTCGCTGTTTAGCTGTGAGTATAGCGCCCAGGATTTGGTTGGGTCTGGGATAACGGTGGCTTTGCTGATGGATTCGTTGTTTCCCGTTCCTAGGGGGGAATGAGCCATTACTAATGGCATTGCCAGGAAAAATATTACTATGACTACTGTTGTAGAGGATAGAATTTTCCTTTTCAAAATTCTCCTTCTCCGGTTGCACTTTTGTTGTTTTGTGCTAATAAATTTGACGCTGGTGAGTCAGTTTAGGGTTAAATCCAGCAGTTCATTGGTTTTGTCCCAGAGTGCCTTTTGGAGTTGCTTGTCGTAGGATGTTGGGGCTGTGGTTGTTTCTTGTTTTTTGGCGAAGCATTTTCCGGTTGTGTCTTTGATTTCTTCTGAAGATGCGAGGTAGATGGAGGTTTCGGCGCCTTTTTTAGCGTTTGTTTGCATGGGTCGGACTAGTTTGAACATTATGTTGGAGCGGAGGCTACCGCTGTTTTTTCCAAGGTTGGTGGCTACGAAGCCGGGTTCCAGTAGGTTCACGGTTACGCCAGTACCTTCAAGGCGTCTGGCGAGTTCATAGGTGAACATTATAACCATGAGTTTGGCGTTGGAGTAAACTCCCATTCCCTTGTAGTTTCTTGCGCTTTGGAGGTCGTTGAGGTCTATTTTGCCGGATTTGTGTAGTCCTGAGCTTACGTTGATTATTCTGGAGGGTGCACTAGCCTTCAAAAGGGGTAGCAGTTCGTTTGTGAGCAGGAAGGGTCCTAGATAGTTCACGGCTAGGGTGCGTTCGAAGCCTTCGGCTGTGACTTCGCGTTTGTTGAAGACTGCTCCCGCGTTGTTAATGAGCACGTCGAGCCGAGTGTATTTTTGTTTGAATTCCGCTGCGAAGTTCCTTATAGACTCCATTGAGGACATGTCGCAGGTCATCAAATCGATAGATGCGGTTGTGGTTTGGCTGAGGATTTCTTTTTTGGCTTTTTCGCCTCGCTCAATGCTGCGCACGACCATTATCACTGTTGCGCCCATGCCCGCCAGCGCGAGCGCTGTTTCCTTCCCGATTCCCGAGTTAGCTCCAGTCACAATACAAACTTTACCTTTTATATCAACCAAAACAATGGTTCCTCCAACATAAAATCCCGAGAGCGATGTCTTTTCTCTTCGGCAGCTTTTCTTTCTGTGATGTTTGCAATAAAAGCTTTTAACCCTTTATGCTCGCTGACTCCCCTTAAAGAAGAAAAAAGAGGAATGTGCGGGTGATATCTCCATTGGGCAGGGGTTCAAATCCCCAGTCCACTACAACAAAATCCGGACACCACTGGTTCCCAGATCAGGGAAATGTTTGCGTTTTGTTTTTGCGAAAAATCTTTATTGCCAAACGACGCTCTCTTTAATTGGAGGTTTTTGTGAACATGAAACTTTCTGGAAAGGTAGGGTTGGTGACTGGCGCAAGCTCGGGCATAGGCAGGGCAGTTTCGCTTTATTTGGCTGAAGAAGGAGCCGACGTCGCCGTGAACTACCACTCAAATGTTGTTGAGGCTGAAGAAGTGGTTAAAGAGATAAACGCTTTAGGCAGAAAAGCGCTGGCAATCAAAGCTGACGTTTCAAGCAGCGCCGAAGTAAAGGAGATGTTTAGCAAAGTTGTTAACGAGTTTTCGACTTTAGACATACTGGTTAACAACGCGGGTATTGGTAATCTCATGCCTGCAGTGAGCATGAGGGATGACGCCTGGAATATCATGCTTGGAACACATTTGTATGGAACCATGAACTGCACCCGCGAGGCTCTAAAGATAATGCTTAGCAAGAAGTCGGGTAAAATAATAAACATCGCTTCCATATGTGGAACAACCGGTTGCCTTGGGGCTTCTCACTATTCAGCTGCTAAGGGTGGCATAATGGGCTACACTCGCGCGGTTGCAAGAGAAGTCATATCTCAAGGAATTAACGTTAACGCAGTGGCTCCTGGATACATTGACACACCTTTACTATCTAAAGGAGGATTAACCGAAGATATGCTAAAACTGCTGCTGGTAGATATTCCAATTGGTAGGCTGGGAAAAGCCCGTGAAATAGCCTCACTTGTGGCGTATTTGGCTACTGAAGATGCCGCGTTTATAGTGGGTCAAGTCATAAGCCCTAACGGCGGTCAAGTAATATAGGGTTAGAAGCATTTTCGACAAAATTCCAGTCGAATTGGATCGCTAACGTCGGGGTTCAAATCCCACCCCCGCGTCAATTCGAAAAAAGTTTTGATTAACGCTCTAACTTGCAGATTTATCAAAAAAACACATTTGTCAAATGAGTGTGAGAGTATGGTTGAAACAATAAAGTATGAAATAATAAGTGAAATAGGCAAAGTTGAGATACGCAGCTACCCCAAAATCGTAATTGCCAAAGTGGAAGACTCAGCAAACAGGTTCAATCTACTTTACCGATTTATTACAGGGGAAAACAGGCAGCAAGCAAAAGTGAAAATGACTACTCCGGTAGTTTCTCAACAGATTGAAATGACTTCACCTGTCTTTTCAGAAACGGGCACGATGGCGTTTGTGATGCCCGCAGAATATAAGCTTGAAACCACTCCTGAACCCTTGGACAACCGAGTAAAAATAGCAGAAATCCCAGCAAGACTCGTTGCCGCCCTGTGTTTCTCCGGTGGCTGGTCAGAATCCCATTTTGAAAAGGAAACACAGGAACTATTGAACGCATTGTCCGAAGCAAAAATCAAAACAAAAGGCAATGTATTCACAATGCTCTACAACCCCCCATATATTCCAGGATTCCTGCGAAGAAACGAAGTTGCAATCGAAGTAGAACAAACCCTATGAAGTCCTTTGCACTTCAAGTCTGGCGACAAACAAAATAACAAAGTTAAAAAATGTGGCATCATAACGGACTACAGAACATAAAAAGCACCGCGCAGTGCTTCAACCGGACTATAGTTGAAGGGCATTCAGCCAAGTTTTTATTAGCAAAACGAAATGAACACTAGATGAGGCAGTGTTCATTTGAGTTCTGAATCAGGTGACCAAAGAATTCTGAAGCGCATGGCACCCAAGGATTTGGAGAAGCGGATTATTCAATTTCTTGAAGGGCAGAATATGTGTGTTCTTGCGACATGTAGCAATGACGTTCCGCGAGCAACCCCGATTGAGTATCGTTCTGAAGGAACGACATTGTATTTCGTGGGCGAACCAGGCACAAAACTGAGGAACATGAAGAATAATCCAAACGTCAGCATCGGCATTTTTCTACCTTACATAGGTTGGGACAGTGCCAAAGGTGCACAAATCACTGGAAAGGCCAAGATAATCTCCAGAGATAACTCTACCGAATTTAAAGAAGGCTTGGCGGCATACCAATGGGAAAAAACCGCAAGAGAACTCGGCATTAAAACATTCCCCGAAACCGTAGAACTTGTAAAAGTTGAGCCTGAGAAAATCGAATTCATCGATATGTCTTTGAAAAAAATGGGCTACAGCCCACAGCAAACACTCAACGTACGCTGATTTATGCAAGTACGTTAATCTGAGTTTAAATGAAGCTGCGCTTGACCGAACTTGCAAATCCCATATCTGTTTGGGCGTGCTTAAGCGCGTTGCCTTGGACGGTTTGTTTATGATTTTAGTAATCTGTTTAGAATAGCGCACGCTATTTGCCTAAGTGTATGCCCGAATATGATCTTGCTTGAGTCCTCTTTGTTCTATTTGTTTGCATCCAGCTTTCCGAACCAACGTAAACGCCAGTTTATTATTTCCAGCATTTGGCGCTCCAATTCCTCATATCGATTCTTATATTCTTCAACAGGCCATTTGTGAGGTATTTCATATTCAAAGTCAATTGATGGAAAATCATTATTCGCCTCGTGCAAAACGTCTCGGATATACTCAGGAGGAACAATTTTACTGGGCAGATAGGGCTCAACAAGTTCCTTTTCCAGTTTCCCATTGGTCATTTCTTTTTTCTCCTCAATCAATGCTTACTAAATTCACTAATATTTCTTTTGTTTACGTTGAATAAGGTTAGGGTTAAAGGTGAAGAGTCAAGTTATGACACAATTTGAGAGTTCTCTTTTCCGCCCTTTCCTGACCCACCAAGTTCTTGGGTTGTCCAATCGTAGTGGCATATCGTGCAAAACTTTATTATCGTTATGTCGTTTCTTTGCGTGACGCAAGGTGCACTACTTGAAATTCGGCTCATTTGTGTTTCAACCAGAAAAAGCGGAAGGCT
>Ga0315284_10005711_pt1 | contig 17701 bp, 19 predicted proteins | sample YL17G09_16_MG_FD_203696 | JGI IMG/M metagenome (GOLD analysis project Ga0315284, IMG submission 203696) | Sediment microbial communities from Yellowstone Lake, YNP, Wyoming, USA - YL17G09_16 | ecosystem: Environmental > Aquatic > Freshwater > Lake > Sediment | place: USA: Wyoming | collected...
TCTCCCTGAATCTGATCCTGCTGGTGTTCAATCTGCTGCCCGTACCCCCGCTCGACGGCAGCGAGGTGCTCTCGCTGTTCCTCAGCGGCACTACCGCGGAACGATACCGGGAGTTTATGGCCCAGCCCTACGCGAGCATCATCGGCCTGATCGTCGCCTGGAACGTCATGGACTTTCTCCTTGGCCCCGTGCACACCCTCGCCCTGAACCTCCTCTACCCCGGCGCCGGATACCATTGAATTGACTTGACATGGCTGCGTGGCTGTGCTCCAATTCCACTCGACGAGTACGACGAGTAGGGAATTTGGCGCCACGAACGAGGGTTGGTCCATTCGACAAGTCCTCCGAAGGATGGTTCTCAACGCTTGATGCAGATAGGTCCTTGGATCGGCATTGTGGCCGGCCGGGGGTGAATCTATTCATTTCAGCCTGTACGAGGAGATGTGTCATGAAAGAGCAAGCTGTCACCAGGAGAACCAACCGGCGTGAGATGTTGAAGCTGTCGGGGATGGGCGTGCTTGGCGGCGCGGCGGTCGGCGCCCTAACGTCGGGAAAGGTCCGAGCCGCAGATGGGCCGGTCGGAATATCCTATGCATCGTGGATGCACGGCCACAGTATGCAGGTCGAGTATCCGGACCGGATTGCCTGGCAGCGGCGTACGGGAATGAGCTTCGACATCGAGGGCAAACCCGGAACCGGCAACTGGTTTCATTTCGCGATCCCCACGCCGGTGATCATCAACGATGTGCGTCTGCAGGCCGACTCGATCATGCTCTGCTTCAAGACCGGGTCGATCGATGCCTTCGTACAAGACGTACATGTCTGGGATGGGCGGACCAGGATCGCCGAGTTCAACAATATCAACCTGTCCGGGGAGCAGCCCTTTGTCCGTCTGGTATTGCCAGGTGCTCCGGCGATCTGGGGTGGGCTGGGAATCTCGGTGGGCGTCGGTTTTGGGGCGGAGGCGATGGACCATACCATGGAATTCTACTCCGCCGGCTGCGACTTCGTGACCCGGCCGTCTGCGTGAAGACGGGCTCGCCGGCCCAAGGGACAATTGGCAGGGCGAGTATCTGCTCTGGTCCGGCTATCGCAGCTCGACGGAGGCGGCCGGGTTGAAGGGGTTGGTGCGTACGGCCAGGGAGAAGAGGTAGGGATAGCTCGCCTGCAGATGTTCGAGATGGGAGAGCCATTCGCGAACCAGCAGCGAGTAGGCACGCTGGATATCGCCGCTGAGGTGGTCGTAGTCCCTCTCCGGCAGATGGTCCACGCTTGTCCTGTGGGACAGCTCATCGGCCAGGTGAAACACGGCCCAGAGCAGCTCCGTGAACCGCTCGTGCTCCAGCAGGTTCGGATTCTCGATTAGCGCGAGCAGGAATTGGCGCTTCGCGATGATGAACTCCCGCAGCCCCTTCAGGTCTCCCCGCCGGCTGTCGATTCGGTACTCGCGGCTGCCGAGCACGTGCCGTATCCGCCGAAAATGCTCGTGTGACCAGTCGGCGTCCACAGTCAAGCTCTGCGCGATCTGCTCCGCGTCCCCGTCAAAATCCCGGAAGTACGCCAGCAATGGAGTGCCTACCTCGCTGAAGAACGCGCCGATGACCATGTTCAGCTTCTTGAGCATCGAGCGCTTCTCCCGGCCGCTGAGGATCTGCTGGAGAATCACCGTCGCAAGCAGCACCTGGATGAACAGGAACGCAACGTCTTCCACGAGATAGAAGAAGATGTCATGGGCGTTTCGGAAGATGAGGTAGTTCAACACGTAAAACAGGATCGACAACGCGATCAGCAGGGCCGCGAACCCGATTCTATACGGCATCTCTCGATGTGCCTTCATGCGTATTCCTCCAAGCCCCGGCAGGCCGGTTACACGTAGATGGGCAGGATGACGAAGGGGATGCCCAGGCGGTGCAGCCGCCTCTGGATCGTGAAGACGAGCTGGTTGTGGAGCAGCCGGTTGATCAGGGTCTCGTTGAGGAACAGCAGCTTGCCTCCGAAGAACACGGCTCCGGGATAGCGTTCGATGATGCTCGGGACGATCCGGGTGATCTGCTCGGCGGCGTCGACCCCGATATCCGAGACGGCCTCCGCGTAGTACCCTTCCTTCTTCATCAGCTCCACGTAGCGGTTCAGGTCGCTCTGCACCTGCGTCTGCAGATGCTCCACCTCCTGCGGTCCCTTGAAGTTGCCGACGTCCAGGGTTCCGATTTCCAGGAAGACGAAGTTGCGAAAGACGCCGCCGAAGATGCGGATGACGGCCAGGAGGGTGTGCAGGCCGGTGCCATTGAAGCCGCTGACGAGCAGCACGGCGGTCTTGGCCTTGGGATCGAAGACCGGCCCGGCCCCGCCCTTGGGGGCGGACTGGCGGACGTAGGATTCCGCGCGCTCGGCCAGCTCGTCGAGCCGGCGAAGCTGCACGGCGATGGTTCGGTAGTGCCGTTTCACCAGCATCGCCAGGACGACCAGGGTCCCGGTGATCAGCAACGTGATCCACCCGCCCTCGAAGAACTTGACGATCACCATGGAGATCAGAATAAACGCGGTGAGCACCAGACCCACCCCGTTGACGAGCAGCTTGCGAAGCCAGTGCCCCACGTGGCGACGGTCCCGCCACCAGTGGCGAACCATGCCCAACTGCGAGAGAACGAACGTGATGAAGACGTTGATGCTGTAGAGGACCACCAGCAGTCTGACCGAACCTTTGGTGAAGAGCATGACGACCATCGCCAGTCCTCCCATGATCAGAATGCCGTTCTGAATCACCAGCCGGTCGCTGAGGACGGAGAACTTCGTCGGAAACCAGCGGTCGAGGGACATGCTGGCCAGCACCCTGGGCCCGCCGAGGAATCCGGTCTGGGCGGCGACAAACAGGAGAGTCGCCTCCGACAGGAGGCTGATGAAGATGAACGGGCGAGCGCTGCTTTCGCCCCAACCTGCCGTGGCTTTTTCGAACAGGATGGCGTTGAAGGTCTTGCCCGGTTCCGGCCGGACGTCATAGAGCAAATAGCCGAGGATCAGGCCCATGACCATGAACGCCAGCGAGATGGCCATGTACCGCATCGTCAGCCGGGCGGTCTGGACCCTCGGCTCCCGCAAAACCGGCAGCGCGTTGCTGACGGCCTCGATCCCCGTGTATGTGCCTGCACCCATGCTGTACGAACGCAGCACCAGGAGGATCAGGCCCCAAAGACCTATGGTGGACACCGTATTGTGCACGTCGGTCTGTAACGAACGGGCCACCGTGGGGGCCTGGGGCAGGTGAGTGAACAGCCCGTAGAGGACTATGAATATGTGCGTGGCCAGGAAGGTCAGGAAGATCGGCGCCAGGGGGATCACCGATTCCCTTACGCCTCTCATGTTCAGCAGCACCAGCAAAACGACGACAAGGATGGCCAGCTCAAGCTTATACTCATGCCACTGCAGGGGCATGAAGCTGAACACGGCATCGGCCCCGCTGGCGATGGAGACCGCAATGGTCAGCACGTAGTCGATCAGCAGGGCACAGCCGGAGACCATGCCCAGCCACGGCGACAGCAGCTTGCTGGCGACGAAGTACCCGCCGCCGCCCGTGGGGAACAGCTCGACGATCTGCGAGTAGCCGGCGGCGATGACAAAGATCGTGATGACGGTTCCCAGACCGACGAAAATGCCCAGGTACGGGTGCTCTCCCAATGCCAGGAATGCCTCCTGGGGACCGTAGCTCGATGATGACAGACCATCCGCTCCCAAGCCAATCCATGCGAAGAACGCCACCAGGGACAGCCGGTGAAAGACCGTGGCGTCGCGAGGATCGCGCGACCGGCCGATCACCACGTTCTTCAGTATTTGCCCAAACCGACGTCCAGACAGCGCCAACCTGACATCTCCAACATGCCCAACGAAAACAGTGGAATAGAATCGGAAAGGATACTATTGTAACCGGCTTGCGGTTCAATGGCAATCTGTTAACGGGGTGTTGATCTATCGTGGCGCCCGCTGTATCCTATTGCTTGCCGTTGAAACCAGAACTCGCCGGGGAATGCACGTATGCAAACGAAAAGACTTGGGGATACCGACCTGCACCTGACGACGGCGGGCCTTGGCACGTGGGCGATGGGCGGGCCATGGCAGTACGGCTGGGGGCCGCAGGATGACGATGATGCCATCGCCGCGATCCTGGCCGCCCTGGACAGGGGGGTCAATTGGATCGATACGGCCCCCGTCTACGGTCTGGGCCACTCCGAGGAGCTGGTAGGCCAGGCGCTCAAGATGACGAAGCATAAGCCGTACATCGCCACCAAGTGCGGCCTGCTCTGGAATGACAAGCGGGAGAAGGTGCCGAACCTCAAGAGGCAAAGCATCCGAAAGGAATGTGAAGACAGCCTCAAACGGCTCGGCGTCGAGACCATCGACCTCTACCAGATGCACTGGCCGGACCCGGAGCCCGACATCGAGGAGGCGTGGGGGGAGATGGCCCGGCTCGCCGAGCAGGGCAAGGTGCGATATCTGGGCGTGTCCAACTACAACGTTGGACAAATGGAGCGGGTCCGCAAGATCCACCCAATTGCCTCCCTGCAGCCGCCCTACAGTATGCTGCACCGGGAGATTGAGGCCCAGACCCTCGGCTACTGTGCCCGGCACAAAATCGGGGTCATCGCCTACAGCCCCATGCAGCGCGGGCTGCTGACGGGCAAGTTCAGCCATGAGCGGCTGGTCGCCCTCGCCCCCGGCGACCATCGCCGGCGGATGCCGGAATTTCAGGACCCGCAGTTCTCCGCCACACTGGTGATGGTCGAGCAGTTGCAGAAGATCGCCCGGCGCCACGGGCGGACCTGCGCGCAGTTGGCCGTCAGTTGGGTCCTGCGCCGGCCCGAGGTCACCGCCGCCATCGTCGGCGCCCGCCGGCCCGAGCAAATCATCGAGACCGCCCCGGCCTCCGACTGGACCCTCAGCCGCGAGGATATCGACGAGATCGAAAAGCTCCTGGCCGAACGCGAGCAGAAATTCGCAGGTAGATGACAGATGCAGGAGAGCGGAGGACAGAGAACGGAGAGTTGAAGGTGTCGCAGGAATACAATTCGTACACGAGTCCGCTGGTGGAGAGAAACGCTTCGCGGGAGATGGCAGAGCTGTTCGGGGCGCAGAAGAAATTCAGCACGTGGCGGCGGCTCTGGCTGGAGCTGGCCAAAGCCGAGAAGAAGCTCGGGCTGAAGATCAAGCAGGGCCAGATCGATCAGATGGCCCGCCACCTCGACGACATCGATTTCGCCAAGGCGGCGGCCTATGAGAAGCAATTCCGCCACGACGTGATGGCCCATATCTACGCGTTCGGCGAGGTCGCCCCGAAGGCGGCGCCGATCATCCACCTCGGCGCGACCAGTTGCTACGTGGGCGACAACGCGGACCTGATCATCATGCGCGAGGGCCTGCGGCTGATCGCGGGCAAGCTCGCCGCTGTGATCGATCTGCTGGGCAAGTTCGCCGAGCAGCACCGCGACCTGCCCACCCTCGGTTTCACGCACTTCCAGCCGGCCCAGCTCACCACCGTCGGCAAGCGTGCCACGCTCTGGTGTCAGGAGTTCGTCATGGACCTGCAGGAGGTCGAGCACCGCATCGAGACCCTGCCGTTCCGCGGCGTCAAGGGCACCACCGGCACGCAGGCATCGTTCATCGAGCTCTTCGAGGGCAATCACGCGAAGGTCCGCCAGCTCGACAAGGATGTGGCGGCGGCCTTCGGCTTCAAGAAAGTCTGCCCCGTCACCGGCCAGACCTATCCGCGAAAAATCGACACGCTCGTGGTCAACGCGCTGGCCCTGATCGCCCAGTCGGGGCACAAGGTCTGCAACGACCTTCGCCTGCTGGCCAACCTCAAGGAGATGGAGGAGCCGTTCGAGAAGTCGCAGATCGGCTCGTCCGCGATGGCCTACAAGCGAAACCCGATGCGCTGCGAGCGGGTGACGGGCCTGAGCCGGCTCGTGCTGAGTCTGGCAACCAGCCCGGCCATGACCGCTTCGGAGCAGTGGTTCGAGCGGACCCTCGATGATTCCTCCAACAAGCGGGTGGCGATCCCGGAGGCGTTTCTGGCCGTGGACGGCATCCTGCAAATCCTGCTGAACGTCTTCGATGGGCTCGTCGTCTATCCGAAGGTGATCGAGGCGCACGTCGCCGCCGAGCTGCCGTTTATGGCGACCGAGAATATCCTGATGGCGGCGGTCAAGGCCGGCGGCAACCGGCAGGAGCTGCACGAGAAGATTCGCCTGCATTCCCAGGCGGCCGCCGCCGAGGTGAAGAACTTCGGCCGGCCCAACGACCTGATCGGCCGGCTGTGCGCGGACATCTCCTTCGCCGAGATCGATTTCGACAAGGTCCTGGACCCCGCCGCCTACGTCGGCCGGGCGCCCCAACAGGTCGATGAATTCATCCGGGCCGTCGTGAACCCGATCCGAAAAAAGTACCGCAACGAGCTGAACCGAAAAGTGGAGTTGAAAGTGTAAACCGTACCGCATCCACATGGTGCTGAGTTTGTTCTCAATATGTCACCCCCGCGCAGGCGGGGGTCCACAACCATGCGAGGCGTCTATGGATTCCCGCCTTCGCGGGAATGACATGGGGATGAAGCGCGGCAGCGGTGGTGTTTGTGAAGGGAGACTATAACGTGACCAGGAAGGAACTCATCAAGCGAATCAAGGAGACGGCGTACCTGGAGGGCGACTTCGTCCTTCGCAGCGGCAAGCGGAGCAAGTATTACCTCGACAAGTACCTCTTCGAGACCAAGCCCGATATCCTCAAGGCGCTGGGGCAGGAATTCGCCAGGCACATGACGGACGATGTCACGCTGATCGCGGGTGCGGAGCTGGGCGGCGTCGCGCTGGCCGCGGCGACCGCCCTGGAGACCGGCAAGAACTGGATCATCGTCCGCAACAGCAAGAAGGACTACGGCACGAGTAAGCTCGTCGAAGGCGTGCTCAATCCGGGCGACGTCGTGCTGCTCGTCGAGGACATCGCCACCACCGGCGGCCAGGTCCTCGAAGCCGCCAAGGTCATCACCGACGCCGGCGCCATGGTCAAGAAGATCGTCTGCGTCATCGACCGCAAGCAGGGGGCCGGCGAGAACATCACCCAGGCCGGCTATGCCTTCGAGTCCATCCTGACCAAGGACGACCTGGGCATCAAGGATTGATGAGGGCGGCATCGTCAAACACCGCCTGGCGATGGTCCTTTGCGGATGTTCTGGAGCCGTCGCTCGACTTGACAAGCTACCAGGAATTTAGTCGCAAGGGATCGATTCAGATGCCCGATGATTCCACGATCAACAGGGCATCCTCCCAGCCGGCGGGCGTGGAGAAAGGCTGGACGCCTGCGTTCGTGACGTTGCCGGCGGGGGTGGAGTCGCCGGTTCGAGGGTCGATCCAGCGGACGGTCGCTTTGCCCGCGGCGAGCTTGTTCATGTTGATCGAGAAGGACGCTTTGTCGGCCAGATAGACCATGACCCATTTGCCGTCTTTGTGACGGGCGGCGAGGTTCAGGATCTGGCCGTCGGTCCGGCCGCCCTCGGCAAAGATCGACTGGTCTGGGAGGAGGTACCACCACTCGGGCAGGGCCTGGAAAATCTTTTTGAGGATGCCCAGTTGCACCGCGCCGGGGGCATCGAGGGCCTTCTTCCAGGTGGGCAGGACGCGCCAACTGTCGTTGTGGCCATAGGTGTGATGGGCGCCGGCCAGGTAGGAGTAATAGGCCTGCCGGCGAATCCACAAGGGCGTGACGTCAAAACCGTATTCCGAGCCCTGCTCGTATGCGCCCTCGCCCATCAAGACCGGCTTGACAGGTTTGAGGTTATAGTCGTGCGTCACCATGGGGTAGATCAGCTCGACGCTCTTCCACGTCTGCATCGAGTCGAAATCAAGCCACTTTTCGTCGTGAATGAAGCTGGAGGAGTAGGGGGCCGGGTCGGGCTTGAAGGTGATGAGATGCGCGCCGCCGTCGCCTTCATGCAGGCCGGCCGCCAGCTCGCGCAGGACGGGGACGAACTCCGGCTTGGCCTCCGGGGTCATGGACCAGACGATATTCGGCACGTCTTTGTACCGCTGCGCCAGCCACTTGGCCCACGTCCTGGCGTTGTCCGCCGTGATGTGCTTGCGGTATCGCTGATGGTAGAGAGTCATCGAGATGTTGACGTTGTTCTCGCCCGCGATCTTGAGGACGGCGTCCACGTTCTTGAAATAGGCCTCATTTGGCGTGAGCGGATTGTCGTCGATCCAGGGCTTCTGGCCATAGATGTTCGCCTTCGTGCCGTCGCCGACGCCCATGAGCATCACCTGGGCGAAGACGAATCCCTTGTCCGCCGTCTTCTCCAGGATCGTCCGGGCGTCCTCGACCGTGTACTCCCGGAAGAGCTGCCACTGGGTCGTGCCCAGCCAGAACACCGGGCTGCCCTTCTGATCGACAAAGTACCGCCCATTGTCGCTGACCTTGACCGGATACACCGGCCGCTCCGCGGCAACGCCCATCATCGACAAGGACAACACCAACAGAACAACTGTCTGAATCATCAGCCTCATTCTCGTATCTCCCATCTTCAGTCTCCATGTGCGTGGTGGTTCACCATGAGCGTACTTCCACAAAACACTTGTCTATCGATAGATGCCCGTATTCCTGTTCCAGGCCGCCTCAAGCGAGGCAGGAGTCTGCCACATTGGAGCCCTACCCCTCTGAGACAGCAACGCGATTCTAACAAACCATGCTGGAGGCTAAAAGCGGAAAACTCCCGCCTCGCAGAGGCGGCATACGACTGGTCTTGCTTCCTTCGTGTTCTCTACATCGCCGCGTGAGGTCAGAAGGAATCGCAAGTGTCACTGCGTCAGGCGTTCGATCATGCGAATGATGCGCCTCGCGCTCGCTGTCTTATGTGCGGCGCTGATCTCCATCCAATCTGCGTTGGCGGTCTTGATATGGAGAGTCGATGTGTCGGTCCCGATGGCGCCGGGGGTGTTGGCGACAACCATGTCGAGGTGCTTTTCTCGCATTTTTCGTTCGGCGTTGGCTCGCAGGTCTTGGTCCTCCAGCGCGAAGCCCACGATGATCTTCGGTTCATGGTGTGCGTTGCACACCCTACATTGCCTGCCGGCCCACTTCAAGATGTCGGGGGTGGGCTTGAGTTCCAGAGTGAGCTTGCCAGACTGCTTCTTGATCTTCGTTCTCGCCGGCCGGGCGGGGGTGTAATCACTGACAGCGGCGGCCATAATCAGGCAGTCACATTTGGGGAAATGCTCCTTCACGGCCTGGAACATCTCGGCGGCGGTCTGCACGGGGACGACCTGGGCGCCGGCTGGGGGCTTCAGGGCGGCGGGGGCCGTGATCAAGGTCACCTCGTGGCCTGCTTTCAGCGCGGCGCGGGCCAGCGCGTACCCCATCTTGCCGCTGCTGGCGTTCGAGATGAACCGCACCGGGTCGATGTATTCGCGTGTGCCCCCGGCTGTGATCAGAAAACGCATCACACGTCGCTCCTGCCTGCTGTTTCCTTGATGAACCATCGCCGGATTCTATCAGAACGCCGCATGAAAGCCAAGTCGAGCCAGCACCGTAGACAGGGCAAACGCAAAGTCACCCAACATGGTGGGTGGCGCTTTCAATGCATCCCTTTTCGGGACTTTGCGATTGCCCTGGCGCCAGAGATGCAAACGTTCCGGCTCGCGATGCGCGCTCAGTAGTCCTTGAATCTGCTAATCCATTTCGGCCAGTAATCGGGTTGCACGCCGCCGGCTTTGGTCCAGGGGCCGTGAGTGTCGTATTGGCGATGCCATTTCAAGGACCATAATTCCTTGAGGCCCACCTTTCGGACCGACCAATCCATGAAGATGCCGCACACGAATCCCTCATGGCGATTCATGCAACAGGGCAGCGACGTATCGGCCCAGACATCTTCGTAGGCAGGAGGTTTGGTTTCGGTCAATCGACACGACCACCACAGAACGCTGTCCAGCAGCAGGGGAACATTCGCCGCACCCTGGGCGGGGACAGTCTGCCAGTATCGTGGGTCGCGCGAGCCCCCCGCCCCAGACCCCGGCACGTATTGGGCCCAGATATTCAAGCCGTAGCTACAGTCCAACCGCGTGCGGCTGAAACCGCCTCGCAGGGACCAGGGCGAGAACGTGCTGCCGACGCGCGAATCGCTCGAATTAACGAGTCCCTTGGGCGGTTTCATGGCCACCGGGCACAGGAACAGATCGTTAGTGTCTTGGTGATACGGCCACAGCGCCTTGAGCACCTGCGGCCAGGGCTCGACCGATTCAACCCAATTTGGGAATCTTGAATTATTCTCGTTCGCGTACATCAGGAAGATGAGGCCCCATTGCTTCAGGTTGGACTGACAGCCGACCGTCCGCGCCTGCTTGCGGACCCGCGATAGCACCGGCATCAGGATTGCCATGAGCAAGGCGATGATGGCGATCACCACCAGCAGCTCGATGAGGGTGAAGCCTTTTGGTTTGTCTTTCATCGTCATAGCCGTGCTCCGCCTGTAAGGAGCCTGAACGGCGAACCACTACCGCCTGAACAGGATGTGTCCGTCGACGATACCCGTCTGTCATGATTGTATCCTCGACGGCAGAGCCGATACAAGCCTACTGTGGAGGAAGTGGTCTGCATCTCTCGTCGGACTTGTGAGGGAGGAGATCGTGGGGAGGCTATGCGAGAGGTCTCTATGTGCGAGACGCAACTCCCTTCTCGCAGGCCAGATTCTTCGCTTTGCTCAGAATGACAGGATTCTCACCCATCCTTTTCGATTTTGCCGCGGATGAGCTCGGAGCCGATCGCTTCGATGGTGGCGAGGATCTCCTGCGGCTCGGCCATTCTTCCGACGCCCTCGGCGCCGCAAGCCAGGCGTCCTGCGGCGGGGCCGATCATCTGCACGCCCATCTCTCGCAAGGTGGCGACGTTTTGCTGCACGGCGGGGTTCTCCCACATCCGGGTATTCATCGCCGGAGCGAACAGCATCCGGCAGGACCAGGACGTGCACAGGGTCGTGCTCAGCAGGTCGTCGCAGATGCCGTTGGCCATCTTGCCGATCATGTCGGCGCTGGCCGGCGCTACGACCACCACGTCCGCCCACTCCGCCAGGGCGATATGCGAGCTCTTGCGCCCCTCCGGATCGTTCCACAGAGACGTGAACACCGGCGCGCACGTGATCGTCTCGAAGCTCTTGGGTCCGACGAACCGGCAGGCGCTCTTCGTCATGACCGTCTGCACATGGGCGCCGGCGGCGGTCAGTTTGCCGGCCAAGTCCACCGCTTTGTACGCGGCGATCCCGCCCGTCACGCCGAGCAGAATATTCAGGTCTTTCAGCATCGGGCCATCAATAGCGGTGCTTTCCACGCGGCTCGTCATCGTCGTCGTCGCGCCGCTCGATGATCGTTGCCACCTTGCGCACATAGGTGGCCGTATCGATGGTGATCTTGTCCTGCAGGATCTCCTGCAGCACGATTTGCATCATGGTCATGTTCTCGGAATTCTCGATCAGGGGCCGGGAGCCCTGGAGCAATTCGGTCATCCGCCGTTGCACCAGTGCCGTCAGTTTGAACCGGCCGCCGACCTTCTTGACGAGCTCCTCACTCTTGAGTTCTTCCAGCATCATGTATCTCCAATACCGGGTGTGTGCTCGATGATCCGGATCACTTCCGCGATCGCCTGTTCAAGATCATCGTTGGTTACCATATTATCATAATACTGCCTCGCGGCGGCAATCTCGGCGTTTGCGCCGCCGAGGCGTCGGGCCGCGGCTTCGGCGGTCTCGCGGCCCCGGTGTCCCAGGCGCTCCGCCAGGGCCCCGGCGCTCGGAGGCAGGATGAAGATCATCACCGCCTGCGGGCAGACCGCCTTGACCTGCTTGCCGCCCTGGACGTCGATCTCCAGGATCACGACTTTACCGGCGTGCAGGGCCTCGTCGGTCTTGTCCTTCGGAGTGCCGTAGAGGTTCCCGAAGACCTCGGCGTATTCCAGCAGCGTGCCTTGTTCGATGCGTCTGCGGAACTCGTCGCGGGAGATGAACCAGTACTCCCTGCCGTTCTGTTCCCCGGGCCCTTTCGGCCGCGTCGTCACGGAGACACTCAGGAACGCATTGGCCAATCGCCCGGCGACCTTCCGGCAGATGGTGCTCTTGCCCACTCCCGAAGGGCCGCTGACGACCACCAGTTTTCCCTTGGCCTTCTCCTGATCGCGCGCCTGGATCATCCAGTAAGCCTAATCTCCATTTTGCAGAATGCCACTCAAAACCAGATACCGCGGGATATGCCGCACCACCCTGCTCTGTACGCGGAAACGGGCGGCGTGTTCCGCCGCTACAACGGTTTATTCAACGTTCTGGATCTGTTCCTTGATACGCTCTATGAGACACTTGACGTCCACCACGGACCTGGCAATCTGGGCGTCGCCGGCCTTGCTGGCCACGGTATTGGCCTCCCGGAGCATCTCCTGGCTCAGGAAATCGAGCTTTCGGCCGGCCTGCCCGTCCATCCGGCAGATTTGGCGAAACTGCTGCAAGTGGGCGTCCAGCCGGGTGACCTCCTCCGAGATGTCCGACCGGTCGGCCAGGATCGCCACCTCGCGAGCCAGGGTCTCTTCGTCGAGCTTGAGCTTGCCCTCGGCCAGCAGCTCATCGACGCGCTTGCGCAGCCGCTTGGCGTATTCCGTGACGACCGTGCTGCTGCGCTGGGCGATCACCTCCATCTCGCGGGCCATCGCGTCGCAATGCCCCGTCAGGTCCGCCTCCAAGAACTTGCCCTCGACCTCGCGCATCTGTTTGAGCTTGTCCACAGCTTCACGGGTCAGCCGCAATACGAGTTCTTTGACCTTCACGCGGGTCTCGTCGTCGGGCAGCACCGGACGAACGATTCCCGGCAGGGCCAACAGGCCGGCCAGATCGATCTGCCCCTTGACGCCGACGGAGGAGCTGACCTCGTTGAGTCGTGCCACAATGGATCGCAGAGCGGGCTCGTCGATCTCAAACAGGGCATTGGCCGAGATGCTCTTGAATCGAAGTACGCAGTTGATCGTGCCGCGGGAGAGGCTGCGCCGCAGCTCCTTATCGATGTCATCTTCGAGGAACGTGCATGTGTCCGGAAGCTTGATCATCGTCTTGAGGTAGCGGTTATTGACGGCCTTGATCTCAACGGCATAGGAGACGCCATCGAGCACGCCGTCCGCCTCACCATATCCGGTCATGCTATTGAGCATAGAAGTGCTCTCTCAAACCCGAAACTGCCGCCGTAAAGGAACCTGTCATGCGAGAATACTGTCTGCCACGGTTGCCCGCTTCTCCGGCGCTTAGCCGCCCACCGAATTGGCTTCGGGGCTCGGGGTCGTTGCCGCACCATCGCCCTGTGTCGCCGGGGGCTGACTCTGGGGGGCTGTCGCGCCGCTGGGCTGTTTGGCGGGCGCCGACTTCTGCAGTGCGGGCTGCGGAGTCTCGCCGGACGGCTGTGACGTCCGGGGCGCAGCGTCGCCGAACTCGCTGACACTGGGCCTGTAGAATCGGGCCAGCACCACGGCCAGGACGAGGAATACCGCCACCAGGGTGATCGTCGCCCAGGTCAGGAAGTCGCCCGTCTTGGAACCGAGCAGGCCGCTGGCCATGCCACCGCCGAACGCAGCACTCAGTCCGCCGCCCCGGCCCTTCTGAATCAGGATCAGAAGGATCAGGATAATCGAGACGAGAATGAACAGAACGGCTACCAGATTCATCAGAATCCCAACCGCCAGTACCGGTAGAACAGTCATAGATACGCCTCAAAACAAACCAGTCCATTGCGCCGACCTGAAAAGGCGGCTCCTTTCGTATACGATGCGACTCCGCTTCTCGGTGCGGGTCGGCCGTTCAAAACCAACTGCGTGCGGTTACACGCTCGCATGGATGATCTTCACGAAATCATCGGCCTTCAAGCTGGCGCCGCCGACGAGCAGGCCATCGACGTCCGCCTGGGCCATCAGCTCCTTGGCGTTGTCGGGCTTGACGGATCCACCATAGAGGATCCGAATCTCGGCGGCAAGGTCTTTGCCGTACATTTTGGCCAGCAGGCCCCGAATGAACTGATGGACTTCCTGCGCCTGTTGGGGCGTGGCGGTCCTGCCCGTCCCGATCGCCCAGACGGGCTCGTACGCGATGGTCACCGCCGACATCTTCTCGACGTCGAGGCCGGCCAGACCGGTCCAAAGGTGCCGCTCGACCACCTGCTCCATTTTGCCGCCGTCGCGCTCTTCGAGCAGCTCGCCGACGCACAGGATGGGCAGCAGGCCCCCGTGGATGGCGGCTGTCACTTTCTTGCCCACGAGCTCATCGCTCTCACGGATCACGTGCCGCCGCTCGGAGTGCCCGCACAGGACGTACGTGCAGCCGACGTCCTTGAGCATCGCCGGACTGATCTCGCCGGTGAACGCCCCCTTCGGCTCGAAGTAGACGTCCTGTGCGCCGACCGCCACGGCCGAAGAGCTCACCGCTTTCGCCACGGCCTGCAGGTACACGAACGGCGGGATCACCGCCACCGAGACGCGGTCCCCCGCAAGATCGGCCGAGCCCGCCGCCACGGCCTTCGCCAGCGCCACACTCAAATGACTATCGGTGTTTAGCTTCCAGTTCCCGGCCACGAACGGCTTTCTCATCGTTTTCTCCTATGTCCTCAAAAAAACCGTGCGGCACACGACGCCGACCGCTACAGCAGCTCGGTCGCGCGGGGGAAACTGCCCAGCACGGAAAGCTGCAGGCAATGCTGCCGGGCCTCTTCCAGCCCAGCCTGAACTCGCTCATCCGACCGATGCCCGAGGAAGTCGACCAGAAAAACATACTCCCACTCACGTTTCTTGCTCGGCCGGGATTGGATATTCGTCAAGTTGATCGAGTGTTTCCGGAACACTTCCAGCACGTCGGCCAAGGCGCCGGCCTTGTGCGCGGTGCTGAACAGGATGCCCGTCTTGTCCTCGCCGGTCGGCCTCGAATCCTCGCGGCTGACCACGAGGAACCGCGTGACATTGTTGGCGATGTCCTCGATGTTCTCGCAGACCACGTCCAGCCCATACAGCTCGGCGGCGACCTTCGAGCCAATCGCGGCGGCATAGGCTTCTTCCGCCGCCATCTGGGCCGCCTTGGCCGTCGAGGCCACCGCGATCGTGTTCGTCTCCTTGAACGTCGAGGCCAGCCAGTTGCGGCACTGGGCGAACACCTCCGGCTTCGAGTAAACCTTCTCCACCTCCTCCAGCGTGCAGTTCGCCAGCAGATTGTGATGGATCGTCATCAGGACCTCGGCACAGATCTTCACGTCGGTGTCGATCAGTGCATCGAGGGTCTCGATGACGCCGCCGCCGGTGGAGTTCTCGACCGGCACGATCCCCAGGTCGCAATGGCCCTTGCTGATCTCGTCGAAGATGGCCCGGATGTCGGCCAGCGGCTCATACTCGACGCTGCGTCCGAATTTGAGCATCGCGGCCGTATGGCTGAAACTGCCGCCCGGACCCAGATACGCGATCCGCAGAGGCTTCTCCAGCACGAACGACCCGCTCATCATCTCCCGCCAGACCGCCACCAGCGTCCGGTCGGGCAGCGGCCCCTTGTTCGCCTTCACGACCTTGTCCAGAACCTGCTTCTCGCGGTCCGGCGCATAGATCGGCCGGTCGGTCTGGGCCTTGAGCTTGCCTATATCCACAACCACGCCCGCCCGGTCGTTGAGCAGGTTCACCAACTGCTCATCGATCTCGTCGATGCGTTTTCTCAACTCTTCCAGAGACATAGAATCAACCCTGCATATCCTGCGAAGCCTGCCCGACTTCGTGAAAACTCCTTTTCTTAACAGAATCCCGCTCCCGCGTCAACCAATTTCGACGTATGGAGGATAACATTTTGCCTGCCCAGTCGTAGCACCGGGTCGTTCTCTCCCGGGTGGCAGCGGCAACTGGTAGAGACGCAACATCTTGCGTCTCTGCGAAACAGTAGCCCGTTGGATGCAGCACGCCGGGTGGGTTACTCAGCCGACGCGCAACCCGGCTGGAAAGGACGGAGACGCAAGATTTTGCGTCTCTACGGGCTGATAGCCCCCTGAATGATTTGACTATCCGTCGCCAAGAGCGTAAAGAAAGCACTGTGAAATGGGTTGTCCGCCCACGCCACGCAGGGTGGGCCTTCAATCCACGCGGTGCCTGTATGAGGAACCCGGACATGCAATACGCGATTTTCAGAACCAATTGGGGCTATTTCGCAATCGCCGGCGTCGATGGCGTCCTTTCCCGGACCTGTCTGCCCGTCGCGAATCGGCAGGCCGCCGAGCGGGAGCTGCTTAAACCCCTCCAGCCGACGCGCGAGGCCATGCAATTAGACGACAGCTTCCTCCCGGACCTCCAGGAGCGGATCGCCGCCTACTTCGAGGGCGAAAACATCGATTTCAGTACTGATCCTGCGGTCAGCCTCGACGGCCTGAGCCCCTTCGACCGCAAGGTCCTGCAAACCTGCCGCAAGATCACCCCCGGCCAGACCACCACCTACGGCGACTTAGCCGTGCGCATCGGCCACCCCGGCGCCGCCCGCGCCGTCGGCAGCGCCCTGGCCCGAAACCCCATCCCCCTGATCATCCCCTGCCACCGAGTCCTCCGCACCGACGGCAATCTCGGCGGCTTCTCCGCCCCCGGCGGCATCACCACCAAACAAAACCTCCTCCGCCACGAACGAGCGGCTCTTCCTGCAACCGCATAGACCGCAAGGGCTATGGGCGGGTGTCTGTGAAAATAATCTGGTAGTCGGGTGGCAGCGGCAAGCGGAGCTTGCCGCTGCTACCCAGCACAGTGCCCTAAAATCTGCACAGACACATGGGCGGCATTGGTGAGCTTGGCGGTTGATGTCGGCGTCTGCGGCGGTTACAATCGGGGCATGAAAGCCAAGCCGAAAGGACGAATCCGCAAGCCGAGCACAGAGCCGCCGCACGCTGTTCAGGAGGCGATTGACGACGGCATCGACATCGCCGCAATCCGCGACAATCTGGCTCTGACTCCGGCCGAACGGCTCCGACGCCACCAGATCGCCCTCGACAGGGTCCGCCGGCTCCAGAAAGCGAGATTCCTGTGACCGGCGGCTTTCCCGACTTGCTCGAGAGACTTGTCCACGCCGAGGTGGACTTTGTCATCATCGGCGGCTATGCCGGCGTCATCCACGGGTGCACGTACGTTACCCAGGATGTCGATATCTGCTGCGACTTCTCCGTGACGAACCTGCTGGCTCTGGAAAAGGCCCTCTCCGGCCTGCACCCTGTGCACCGCATGACGCCCGCCCGCAAGCCCCTGGAATTGACCTCGCAGAATGCCGGCGAGTTCAAAAACCTCTACCTCGATACCGACCTGGGGCACTTGGATTGCCTCAGCGAGGTCCAGGGCATCGGGTCTTACGAGAAGGTCAAACAAGCCAGCCTGCCTATCGAGATCGACGGCATGCGCCTGCGCGTACTCACGATAGACGCTTTGATCGAGGCGAAAGAGGCCATGCATCGCCCGCGCGATCGAGAAGCGATCCGTCAGCTCAAAGCCATCAAGACCCTCAAGTCCACCGACTAGGACCCTCACGAACGACAATAGACAAAAATGTTCCAAGAGAAATAGCCAGCAGAAAAAATGGGGTCTGTCCCGAATGGCCCGAATGGCGGTTCCTTAAGCAGCATATCGGCTCCTCCATTCGGCACGGGTTTCCTTGAGAGCGGGG
>Ga0315284_10005713_pt1 | contig 17699 bp, 16 predicted proteins | sample YL17G09_16_MG_FD_203696 | JGI IMG/M metagenome (GOLD analysis project Ga0315284, IMG submission 203696) | Sediment microbial communities from Yellowstone Lake, YNP, Wyoming, USA - YL17G09_16 | ecosystem: Environmental > Aquatic > Freshwater > Lake > Sediment | place: USA: Wyoming | collected...
TGCATGTCGGTGACTTTTTCGGGGGCGTGGTGGGCGTACTGATAGCCCTTGCCGTAGCCCAAGTTGGCCATCAGGCCGGTGACGGGATTGCGGAGGTGAAACGGGACGGGTTCGGCGAGCGTCTTTTGCGCGTCGCCTTTGACTTCGCCGTAACCCACGTAGAGGGCGTTGGACTTGGGCGCGAGCGACAAGTACACGGCAGCTTCCGCCAGCGCCAAGTCTCCTTCCGGCATGCCGACGAAATGCGCCGCCTGCATGGCGTTGACGGCCACGTTCAGCGCGTTGGGGTCGGCCAAGCCAATATCCTCGGAGGCCATGCGGATCAGGCGGCGCGCGATGTAGAGCGGGTCTTCGCCCGCTTCGAGCATTCGCCCCAGCCAGTAGAGCGCGGCGTCGGGGTCGGAGTTGCGGACGGCCTTATGCAGCGCGGAAATCAGGTTGTAGTGCTCCTCGCCGGCCTTGTCATAAAGCAGCATCTTGCGCTGGATGGCGTCTTCGATAATCGTCTCGCTGACGACGGCTCGGCCTTGCTCGTCGCGCGGCGCGGCAGCCACGGCCACCTCCAGCGTGTTGTAGGCGGCGCGCGCGTCGCCATTGGAGAAGACGGCGATCTGCCGCAACAGCTCTTCCGCGATCACGGCGTGTTCGGCGCCCAATCCTCGTTTCTCATCCTCCAGGGCGCGACGCAGCAGCGACAGAATCTCGTCGGTCGAAAGCGCCGAGAGCATGTAGACCTTGGCGCGCGAGAGCAACGCGGAGATGATCTCAAACGACGGGTTCTCCGTCGTCGCACCAATCAGCACGATGTCGCCGCGCTCGACGTAGGGCAGAAAAGCGTCCTGCTGCGCTTTATTGAAGCGATGGATTTCGTCCACGAAGAGAACGGTCCGCCGGCCGTACTGCCGCACCTTTTCCGCCGCGGCCATCACCTCTTTGATTTCCTTGATGCCTGCCAGAACCGCGCTGAAGCGGACGAAGTCGCTCTTCGTCCGGCGGGCGATGATGACGGCCAGCGTGGTTTTTCCTGAACCCGGCGGACCCCAGAGAATCATCGAGTGCAACTCGTCGCGCTCAATCTGCTTGCGCAGGGGTTTGCCCGGGCCGAGGATGTGGAGCTGGCCGACGAACGCTTCCAACGTTTCCGGCCGGATGCGGTCGGCCAAAGGCGAGCGGCCGCGGCGGTCACCTGCTGACGCGCTGGTGGACGGTGGTTCAAAAAGGCCCATAGGATTGACGCATTGTGTGATTGAGTGATTGAGCGATTGAGTGCTCTTGGGGAAGGCTCATCGATGCCCTCGAGGCTCTGCTATCGCCCAGACCTTCTCGTCGAAGCATCGGTCTTCCACTAACCCATTCACTCAATCACGCAATCACCCAATCACTCAATATCTGAACTCACGCTGCCGCGCGACTTCATAGAGAAAGACGCTGGCCGCGGCGGCTGCATTGAGGGAATCCGTCCCGGCGCGAATCGGAATGCTCAGCAATAGACTCGCCTCGCGCGAGATTCCCGGCGGCAGCCCGGCCCCCTCCTGCCCAATCAGAATCGCCACTGAGCCGCGCAGGTCCGCCTGGACCGCCGGCGCCGGGCTGTGCCGGTCCGCGGCCACGATACGGACCCCGGCGGCGCGCAGGCGCGGGAACAGCCGGCCGGGCTTCTGATCCTGAAAGATCGGCAAGTGGAAGACCGCGCCGGCCGAAGCGCGCACCGCCTTAGGATTGAACGCGCTGACGGTGCCCTCCAGGGTGAGCAGCGCCGTCGCGCCCAGCGCCTGCCCGCTGCGCATCATGGTCCCGAGGTTGCCCGGGTCCTGAAGCCCGCACGCCACCAGCAAGAGCGCGTCGCCCCGAGCCAGGACCGCATCCAGGTCGTCGGCACGGCGCTCGACCAGCACGGCAATTCCCTGCGGGCTTTCGGTCTGCGCGACCCGCGCGAACAGGTGGTCCGAGACATGAGTCACTTCCGCTTCTTGGGGAAGCCGGGCGAGGAGCACGGAGAATTTCCGCGCGCCGCTACGGGCCACCAGCACCCTCTCGACCGCGACGCGCGGGACAGCTTGGAGCGCCTCCTCCAGAAGATGTGGCCCCTCCACCGCCAGCCATCCCTCGCGCGTGACGCCCTCGGCCAGCGCGCGGCGGAAAACTTTCAGCAACGCGTTGCTGGGACTGGTGATTTCCCGCACCTCTCGCCGGTCGGCCATCAGGTCTCTCTCGGGTTGAGCTTAACGCCTCGCCGAATCAGAGTCGAGTGCTTTCCGCCCTGCACGCTCTGGCGACCTTGATGTGGTAGAATCCCGCCGGTTTTTGATCCGCTCTGTAGGCCTCGACATTTCGGAGGGACACATGCGAAGGCTGGGATTTCTTCTTGCCATCCTGGGATTGTCCGCGGGCGCGCTGGCCCAAGATCCGGGCGGCTTAAGCGGCTTGCTGCCGAAGCTGCCCGAGCCGCACGAGTACACATTGAAACGCGTCTCCAGCTACGACCGCTCGGGAGCCAACGCCGACTTCCGTCGGATCGCCCCCGGCGCCACGTTCACGCTTTTCGACGAACCCGGCCCCGGCATCATCACGCACATCTGGATCACCATCAACAGTCCCGAGGCATTCCATCTGAAGAAGTTGGTCTTGCGCATGTATTGGGACAACGAAGCCACGCCGAGCGTCGAAACGCCGATTGGCGACTTCTTCGGCCTGGGGCTGGGGGATTATTTCATGTACCAGTCGTTCCCTCTTGCCGTGGGTTCCACCAAGGCGCTGAACTGTTTCCTCCCGATGCCCTTCCAGAAAAAAGCGAAACTCGAGGTCAGCAACGAGGGCAAGTTGGGTGTGGACAATTTCTATTTCAATATCGACTACCGGGCCTATCCGAAACCTCTGCCCGCCGATACGCTTTACTTCCACGCCCAGTATCGCCAAGCCGCGCCGAACAAGGGTTGGACCAACAAGTGGCAAGTGAATTACGAGCCTCCTGTGGGAAACAAAACCAACCTGACAGGTCAGGACAACTACGTTTGGCTCGAGGCCACGGGGCGGGGGCACTACGTGGGCGTGACCATGTCGGTGCTGCAAAACCAGGACGGCTGGTGGGGTGAGGGCGACGACATGTTCTTCATCGACGGCGAAAAGCTGCCCTCCATTGTCGGCACCGGTTCGGAGGACTACTTTTTGGGCGCGTGGAATTTCGGCGAGCAGTCCTTCGCCTACGGCTTGTTTGGCGCGCCGGTGAAGGGCGAGGAGCGCGCCGGGGGGCGTTCCTCGGTCTATCGCTTCCATCTCGACTCGCCCATCACGTTCACGAAATCACTGCGCGCCACCATCGAGCACGGGCACGCGAACCATCGCTCCGACAATTACTTCTCGGTGGCGTACTGGTATCAGAGCGAACCCCACGGCGCGTTGCCAGCGTTGCCTCCGGCCGAGGAGCGCCTGCCACGCCTGTTTCCCGTCGGAGGGCCGGGGAATGCGGAGAAGTAGCCAGCTGCCAGTTGTCGGTTGCCAGTGGGCTGTTACGCAATCCTTCGGATTGAGGAGAAGGCCATGATTCATTTCAAGGTGCGCTCGTTGCTGCTTGTCGTCATTCTTTGTATCGCTCCCTGCGCTCTCGCCCAGTCGGTCGGCGACTGGTTGGGAGGCTTGACCGAGCCCCAGGACTATCGCCTGAAGCGCGTCTCGAGCTGGGACCAGACCGGCGGCAACGCCGACCGGCGCCAGATTGATCGGGGCCAGACGCTGACCGTGCTCGAGGAGCAAGGCCCGGGCGTCATCTCCCACATCTGGATCACGATAGCCAGCCCGGAGAATTACCACCTGAAGAAGCTCGTCCTGCGCATTTACTGGGATGGGGAAAGCGAGCCAAGCGTGGAGGCGCCCATCGGAGATTTCTTCGGTTTGGGGAATGGCGACTACTTCCTCTATCAGTCGCTGCCTTTGGCGGTGGGCTCCACGAAAGCGCTCAACTGTTTCTTCCCCATGCCTTTCAACAAGTCGGCGCGGGTCACCGTAACCAACGAGGGCACCCGGAAGGTGGACGCTTTCTACTACAACCTCGATGTGCGGGTATACGACAAGCCCCTTCCGCCAGATACGCTCTATTTCCACGCGCAGTACCGCCAGTGCGCGCCCTGCGATGGCTGGACCAACGACTGGAAAGCCAACGGCGACGACAAGGTGGATAAGAAATTGAACCTGGACGGCGAGGGGAACTACGTTTTCCTGGAAGCTGCCGGCCGCGGGCACTTCGTGGGCGTCACCCAGAGCATCCTTCAGAATCAGGACGACTGGTGGGGCGAGGGCGACGATATGATCTTTGTGGACGGCGAGAAGCTCCCCTCGATTGTCGGCACTGGTTCGGAGGATTATTACCTGGGCGCCTGGGGCTTCTACGGTGGGCCGACCAATTATTTGCTCTTCGGAAATCCCGTGATGGGTGGTTTCAGCGCCGGCAGCCGGTCATCGGTTTATCGTTTCCACCTCGATTCGGCGATTCCGTTCACGAAATCCATTCGGGTGACTATCGAACACGGTCACGCCAACCATCGCTCCGACAACTTCTTCAGTGTGGCTTACTGGTACCAGTCGGAGCCGCACGCGAAGTTCCCTGCTTTGCCTCCGGTGGAGACGCGTTTGCCGCGGATCTACCCCACGGGCGGCCCGGGCAACGCCGGGAAGTGATATAGCCAGCGTGCCGCCCTCAGCCCTCGCCTTAGATGCCCGCGGAAGATTCCATCGCGGGAACGCCGCTCACATCTGGTTAAATCCCGTGGCGCGGCGAAAGGCTTCAACGTAGTGCCCGTCTTTCTTGGGGTGTTCCCTCTTGAACTGTTCCCGGAGCGCCGTCAAGGCGGCGGGCTCCCAGTCGGGCCGGTATTTGTGAATGGCGGGCTCGAACTGGCTGACGTGCTTCGCCGCCGCCTCCACCTTGAGGTCGAAGGTGCCGTCGATGTCCACCCAATAGTTTGCCTCCGGCGGCGAGGGATAAAAGAAATACATCAGCGGCACGGTGTAAGGTTTGAGGCTTTGCTGCAATAGCTGATTGGGGAAGTAGAGCCAGAACTCCGCGGCGCGCACGGCGTCGATGGTGTTAAACCCGGCCATGCGGTGGTCAGTCTTGTGCCAGCGCTCGTACCACTCACCCGGGTCAATGCTCAGCAGCACGTCGGGACGCAGGCGGCGGATGAGCGCCGTGGCTTCCTCCACCAGCTTGGGTTGCGGCGCGTATTCCAGCATCCCATCGTCGTAGCCCATCCAGATGAGATTTTCTTTCGGCGTTCCCAGCACCGCCTCTGCCGTCTCTTCCTCCGCCCGGCGGATGCGCGCCAGGCGCTCCGAAGTCATCTCCAAGTCATAGGAGCCCTTGTCATCGTTCGTGTAAAGCACAACGAGGACTTTATTGTGATTGCGATTCAGCAGCGCGATGGTCCCGCCGGCGGCGAAAACATCGTCGTCAGGATGCGGCGCGAAGAGCAGAACGGTCTTGTCGCGCAGGTCCTCGAGCCGCGGCTCCTGCCCTCGACACCAAACCGCCGCTGCCGTCAGCAAGAGAAAGGCTAGTCCTAGTTTCCGCATGGCCTTAACCTCCCGGCAGACTGGGAAATCAACCTGATGGGTTCTTACACCTCTGCCCGCCTGAAGGCGGGCGCTACGTTGACGCCCGTTTGGTGCCGGCAATCTGGGCTTCCAGCTCGCCCATGTCCAGCACGATCACCTTGCGCCGCTCCATTTTGATGATGCCGCGGTCCACAAACCGGCGCAAGTTGCGCGAAACCAGGTCGCGCACCGTGCCGATTTCCGCCCCGATTTCCTGGTTAGTTTCTTCCAGCGGAAACTCAATTCCGCGTCTGGTGCGGACACCCGACTTCATCGCCCGGTCGCGCAGGAAGCGCGCCAAGCGGTGACTGACTTCCTTAAGCGAGAGTTCCTCCACCAGGCTCGTGAGATAGCGGAAGCGCCAAGCGAGCGTGCGGATCACGGCAAACGACACCGCGGAATTGTGCCGGCATAAATCCAGGAACTCGCGTTTGGGAAGGTAGAGGAGTGTTGAATCCTCTATGGCCGTCGCCGCGACCGGGAAGGTGCCGCCATCAAACAGCGGCAACTCGCCGACGGTCGAGCCGGCCCGCTCGATCACCAGCACCTGCTCGCGGCCCGTGTCGGCCATCTTGAAGAGCTTGAGCGCGCCCTCCTGGACTATGTAAAGGCCCTCGCAAATATCTCCTTCGGCGAACAGCATCTCGTCCCTGGCCAGCCGGCGGACCACGCAGTGAGTGGCCAGGGCCTTCAGTTCGTCCGGCGGAAGAACGGCGAAAAAGGGGACACGCCGCAACGTTTCGACCGGGTCCAGGCCTGCCATGGCACCATCCTAAGCTGCCGCGCGATAGGGAACAAGGGGCAACCATCGGCCGCCATGCTGCGGCCGGCGCGTTCGGCGGAAGCGCTGCGAACTGTTACACGCTGCGCACGACTTAAGTCGTCGCCCTGCGCGCTCGCGGCGGATAATCTGATGCTGCAGGGGCTGCGCCCCAGGAGGAATTGACGATGGCGTACGTGATCGCAGAACCATGCATCAATACGAAAGATACCGCGTGCGTGGACGTCTGCCCGGTCGACTGCATCCACCCGCGTAAGGACGAGGCGAATTTCGCCGATGCCCCGCAACTCTACATCGACCCGGTCGAATGCATTGACTGTGGCGCCTGCGTGCCGGTATGCCCTGTCTCCGCCATTTTTCCGTTGGACGACCTGCCGGAAAAGTGGAAGGACTTCACGGAGACTAACGCGGCGTACTACAAGAAGTAGCCGACGTGGGAGGGGACGGGCGCAAGGCTCTAGAGGCCCGAAAACCCCGGGTTTCTGGCCCTAGGGCGACATCGCACCCGCGCCAGCCCCGGCGGCTGTCCTGCCCAGAGGGCGTCACGCCCCCACCCAAGCGCGGCAGCGCTTGCGGACAGAACGCAGCTTCTATTGTCTAGCTGGTTGAAAAGCAAGAAGTTAGATGGCACCGCCATTTCGGGTTGACCACCCAACGACTGGCAAGTAGAATCTGAGCGTCCGTGCCCAGATAGCAAAGGGGCGCGTCAGAACCAAAGAACTTTCGGGTGCTGGGGAACGTGGGTGGGAAAGCCTAGACTCCTGGGTCTGATTGCTGCCGTTCTTGCCCTTGCCTCCTGCGGGACCGGAGGCAAGCGGAAGGCCAGTGTGCAGCCACCTCCGGCGGCTCCGCCTCCGGCGCAACTGCTTGCCCCTCCGCCCGAACCTGCACCTCCCCCTCAGAGAGCCCCTCAGCCGGACATCGTTGACTTGCTGATCGCCGACGCGGAGAACGTCTATGCCGCCGGCCTGCGCGACTACCGCGCCGGCAACCTGGACAAGGCCCGGCAAGAATTCGACCAGTCGCTCAGCCTGCTGCTGGAGTCGAAACTCGACGTCTCCAGCGACGAACGCCTGAGCGCCGAGTTCGACAAGCTGGTCGAAAACATCCACGGCCTTGAGGTGGCGTTGGTGGAACGCGGCGACACGCTCAGCGAGCACAAGTACGAGCCCGCGCCCATTGAATCCTTCGCCGGCCTCACGTTTCCCGTTGACCCCAAGGTCAAGGCACGCGTCCAGGAGGAGATCCGGTCGGTTCGCTCTGACCTGCCGCTGGTCTCCAACGACTATGTCGACGGGGTCATCACCTATTTCCAGGGGAGAGGGTCAGGGTTCATCAATACCGTTCTGAAGCGCGTGGGCCTTTACCAGCCGCTGTTTTCAGAAGCGCTGCGCAAAGAGGGTTTGCCGCAAGACCTGGTTTACCTGGCCGCGGCGGAAAGCGCCTTCAATCCCTTTGCCCTCTCCCGCGCGGGAGCCAAGGGCATCTGGCAGTTGATGTTGGGACGCGCCGTCGAGTATGGGCTGAAGAAAGACCGCTGGGTGGACGAACGCGAAGATCCAGTGAAATCCACCGCCGCAGCCGTCCGCCACCTCAAGGACCTCTACCAGCAGTTTGGCGACTGGTATCTGGCCATGGCAGCCTACAACTGTGGCCCCGTCAATGTGCAGAGGGCCATTGAGAAGACGGGGTACGCGGACTTCTGGATGCTGCGGCAATTGCATGCCTTGCCCGTAGATACCGAGAACTACGTGCCCATCATCATCGCCACCGCGCTGATTGCCAAAGATCCCCAGGGTTATGGGTTCACCATCCAGCCAGACCCGCCGCTCCAGACCGAGCAGATAGTGGTCAGCGTTCCCACTGACCTCCGGCTGGTGGCCCAGCTCATTGACCGCCCGGTGGAGGAAGTGATTCGCCTGAATCCGGGCCTCCTGCGCTGGACGACGCCGGCAAACGATCCGGAATTCGTTCTGAGTTTGCCTCCCGGCAGCCGCGACACCTACGAGCAAGCCATCGCCACGGTTCCCCCCGACAAACGGATCTGGTGGCGCATCCACAAAGTAGCGGAAGGTGACACGGTTGCCGAGGTGGCAAAGAAATATCGCCTCTCGCCGGTAGCTCTGGGGGCAGCCAACGGGCTGGAGCGAGGGAGCGTCCTAGTCGCGGGTTCTCGCCTCGTGCTGCCTCTGGCCCCTGGCAATGAGGCCTCGCTGGCCCGGGTCCGCGAGCGCGGGCCGCGCCGCCCCTTCTGGTACCGCGTCAGAGCTGGCGACACTCTGGAGCGCATTGCCGACCGCTTTGACGTCACCCCCTACCAGCTTCGCCGCTGGAACAAGTTGCAGAGTGCGCAGTTGGTGGCCGGCAAGAAACTGAAGATTTACGCCGCCACCGGCGGCAGCGGCGGCTCCCGTCGTTCTCGCGTTCGCCGGCGCGCCACCACCGCGCCCAAACCGCAGGCCGCCAAGCAAGCCTCCCCCGCCGGGAGCTCCCAGGCCGGAACTAGGTCCAAGGTCTCTTCCCCGTCAGCCACAGTTGCCCCCACGCCGCCGCGTTGATGCCCCATCCGACGGTAAAACCCACTATTGCCCTTGACAGGAGAAATCGTGTGGTATACATCTGCCTCGCTGAGAGAGCCACAGGCTGCGAGCCTGCGGGCCGAGCGCATCGTCAACTACACATTATTCGTTCTCAGTCGCAGAACTCAGGAGGAGGGATTCATGGCGTTTGATATACACAAAGAGCCGGGTGGCGATCTGGAGGACTACGGGGACGAACTCTCCTCCGACTACCGGGAAGAAGAGGAAGAGGATATCGGCGAGGAAGGGGAAGAATTGGAGGAGGAAATGGCATACGAGGCTGAAAAGACCGTACCGGCAGAGAAGCCTGCCGCACCAGCGCCCCCTGTCGAAGTACCGGCCCCCGCGCCGGAGGTGCCGGCAAAACCCGCCGCGCCGGCGGTGAAGCCGGTCAAGAAGGCCGCGCCCAAGAAGCCAGTGGCCAAGCGGGCTCGCAAGGCGAAGAAGGCCAAGCCCAAGGCCAAGAAAGCCGGCAAAGCCCGCAAGGCCAAGAAGCCGGCGGCCAAGAAGAAGGCCCGGCGCCGTTAGGCAAGCGCTCCCTTCGAGACCTGCTGGACTGCTGTAGTGGCGGACGTGGAGTTGTGACTGCCGGATGCTGGCAGAGGGTTTCAACCAAGATCTCTCTGGCGGCTCGGCAGTCGCGGCTGCCCAAAACAATGTCATCCCATAACCGGCTGGGCTGGTCCGGAAACGGCCCACCCATCCAGAGCGAGCGGCCAGGGGCCCAAGCCGCGGAGTGTCCTCAGGTGCTGCGGATCCGCGCCGTGGAGTTTGTGCGGCGCATGCGCGGAGCATCCCAGCCCCACCTTTTGCGCTGCGAAGACGGCGGGGACTACGTCGTCAAGTTTCAGAACAATCCTCAGCACGTCCGCGTTCTGGCCAACGAAATGCTCGCCGGCCGACTGGCCTTGCTCATCGGTCTGCCCGTCCCCCTCCCGGCCTTCGTGGAGGTTTCTCCCGAGCTCATTGCGGGCAATCCGCTGCTGGAGCTGGAAATCGGCTCCCGCCGCGAACGCTGCGCCGCCGGGCTGCAATTCGGCTCACGTTTCCCCGGCATTCCCAGCCAAACCTTGGTGGTGGATTTCCTTCCCGACCGACTGCTGCGACGGGTCAAGGATCTGGCACCCACTTTCCTGGGCGCATTCGTCTTTGACAAGTGGACCTGCAACTGCAATGGTCGCCAAGCGATTTTCTATCGCTCCGTGGACCAGGAAGGCTCGGCCTACTCGGCAGCGCTCATTGATCACGGCTTCTGTTTCAACGACGGGGACTGGAGCTTCCCCGACAGTCCTATCCGCGGCATTTATCCGCGTCGGCTGGTTTACGAAAGCGTCCGCGGGTTACAGTCTTTTGAGCCTTTTCTTTCCCGCGTGGAGAACCTGGAGACGTCGGAACTGGAGAGCTGCGTGCATGACATCCCGGCGGAGTGGTGCGGCGAGCAGCCGCCGCAATTGCTGCGCCTGATCGAACGGCTGTACGAGCGGCGGCGGCGGGTGCGGCAAGCGTTAATCGACGCGAGGAACAGCTCGCTTGCGCCCTTCCCGAACTGGGCGTGAGCTTGGCCCCGGCCTGCCTGGGGCATGAAGCGTATGGTAGAAGAAAGCAAGCCGAAGCAATGCTCGTTCTTCTTGGTCCGGTATGTTCCCGACCTGGTGCGGGATGAGTGCGTGAACATCGGCCTGCTTCTCTACAACCCTCCCGAGCGCTTTCTGGGCTGTCTGTTCACGGATGACTGGCGGCGGATCAAGCGCTTCCACCCCCAGGCCGACCTGGAATTCCTGCGCGAGCTTCAGGAGGATTTCGAGCAGCAGATCGACGCGCACGAAAGCGACTTGGAAGGGTACATCCGCGAGATGCAGGAGTCGTTCTCCAACCTCATCCAGTTGACGCCGCCGCGCACCTGCTTTCTCGCCGACCCGCAGGCGGAGATTCAGCGCCTGTTCGCGCGCTACGTCGGCCAGCGCGTCAGCGGCCCGCTGCCTCAAGACACGCGGCTGTACGTCAAGCAGCGGTTGAAGACGGCCTTCGTGCGTGCTGGGGTCTGGGATCTGAAACGGTTTGAGAAGAGCATTCCCGCTTCACGCTGGAATTCCGGCGACCCGTTCGTGTTTGATTACGGCTACAAGCCGAACGGTGTGGCGAAGTTCGTCCACGCGCTTTCTCTCAAGCGCGACTCGGAGCTGGCCAAGGTGCTGGTCTACACGCTGGATCGCGTGCGGGCGAAGGAGCGGGCTGAGCTGACGGCGGTCGTCGAAGCCTTGGCGGCGGAAGACGAAGCCGCCCGGTTCTCGCAGCGCATTCTGGAAGAGGGCCGGATCGCCGTCCAGCCTCTGGCCACGGTGGACGAGTATGCCCAATCCGTTCGCCGAGAGCTGATGGCGTAGAGCCGGAATCTCGGGAGTTGTGTCCATTCTGTTGACTTGCCGTTATGCCCTAACCATCTGTGTTTTCAGTAAGATATCGACTTTCCACACCTAAGCCTTTTTTTTCAATGACATTTCGGCTTCGTTTTGGAGATTCTTTGAGCCCGATCCTTTATTTTCAATAACATTCCGGCTTCGTTCGTCCATTTTCTAAAGTTACCAGGGCCCCTCTTCCAATGCTCAACTGAAACGCCGCGATCGCGCCTGTTCGCCAAGGCCAAGAAGAGAAGGTTCAGCGCTCCCTTGCGTCGGCTGTAGCCTGCGGGATCTCAACTGTTGCACCTCCGTTTGGAGCGCACTTCGGACAGACTTTGATGAATCAGTGGCACCGACAAGGTTCCTGCCCGTAAGCCCAAGTTACTAGTATACTATATAGTGTCCAAAACGTCAAGCGACATCATGCCCGGTTGCCTCTGCAGCGCTCACCCGCTCGGCCACTATCCGCCACCCCTAACCTGGGAAAACCCGCGGGGCCGAAGGGCGAGGCCTGCGTTACAATTCCCGTTGAGGTGGCGGAATTGAGTTTGCGCCTCAGAGTTGAATGTTATGCCGGCTACCGGGCGGACGAGCGGCCGCTGCGCTTCACGCCGCAGGCGCCCGGGGGGCGCACGTACGAGGTGAAGGAAATCCTTGACCGGTGGTATGGCGTGGGCTATCGCTGCTTCAAGGTGCGCGCCGACGACAACAACCTCTACGTCTTGCGGCACGACGAAGAGGGCGACGTCTGGACGCTGGATTCTTTCCGCCGCGCGTCGGATTAAGTTTCTGCCAAATACTCCCGCCGTTTCCTTCTTCCCTCTCATGACAATTGCCGCAAGAAATGATTAAATGAAACGGGCGATTTGAACGATATCTATTCTGCCCGTCACGGGTCGCCGCGCGGGTCACTAGCGGGACGTTATGCAGAAGGGGGAAAGCGTTATTTCGGTCGCGGTGGCCGCGGCGGTGCTGCTGGCCTTTCTGGTGGTGCAGCGCCGTTGGCAACCGGCCAGCCTCAAAGAGATGGCGTCTTCGGCCGGCGAGTTCATCCTGACCACCACCGGCCTGCGCGGCGAGGCGCCGGAGATTGCGGGCTATGCGAAGGTGAAGACGTTTCGCCTGGGCCGCTATCGTGCCGGCCTGTACCGCGCCAGCCCGGCCCCGCTGGTGTTTGCTCCCGGCCGCTTCGTCATTTACGACCGCGCCAACAAACCCGTCTTCAAACTGGAAACCCTGGAAGGGTCCAAGGAGCCCTGGACGACCCTCTACGATTTCGCCGGGCGAAACGGCCTTTCCGCCCCGGGCGGCCGCACCCGGCCCGACTATACGCGCAGTCTGGCGGGGACTCCCGAGGCCGACATCATCATTGGGCAATACTCCGGCGGAGAACACTGCTGCACGACGGCCACCGTGGTCGAGCTGGGGACAGACTCTGTCAAGGTGCTTGGCTCCCTTAGCGGGCTGGACGGCTTGCCCTTCGAAGGGTTGGACGTCCGCAAGGTGGACAAGGACCCCGCCTGGGAGCTGGTGGCCCACCGGGCGTACCGGACGCTCTGCGGCCTGCCCGCCGACGCCCCCGACGTACTGGCCGTCTTCGACTACGTCAACGGGCAGTACACCGACCAGACCTCCAAACACGCGGACTATCTTCAAACCCTGCTCCGCCAGAATCTGCAGAAGTGGTCGCGGCCACGCGAGCGCTCGCTCCAACTGCTGCAAACGGTGGCCGTCAGCTTCGCTGTGCTGGGCAGCCGCGAGGAGGGCAAGCGGTTCTTCGCGATGAATCTGCCGTCGGTGCTTCCCGCACTCCGGGAGCGCGGCGTGGATCCCAATGCCTGTATCGAGGATATGGAAGGTCTGGTCGCCCGACTGCCGAGCGTTATACCCTGAGTCGCGCGGGTTGTAGCAGCAGGCTTCAACCTGCCACCAAGACGTGCCGGCCTGAAGGCCGCCGCTACACCACCGGCTCTTCCCAGTTTTCCAGCAGCGCTTTGACGCGGCCCATGAACTGGTCGGCCAGCGCGCCGTCGATGATTCGATGGTCGAACGTGAGCACCAGGTAGACCATCGAGCAGATGGCCATGGCATCCTGGCGTACCACCGGACGCTTCTCGATGGCGCCCACACCCAGGATGGCTACCTGGGGCTGGTTGATGATCGGGGTTCCGAACAGACCGCCGAAGACGCCGGGATTGGTGATGGTGAACGTGCCGCCCTGAACGTCGTCCACGCTCAGATGCTTGGTGCGGGCCCGCTCGGCCAGGTCCTTCACCGCCCGCGCAATTCCCAGGAAGTTTTTCTCGTCCGCGTGCTTGATCACGGGCACGATTAATCCCGTTTCCAGCGCCACGGCGACCCCGATGTTCATATCGCGCCGGTAGATGATGTTGGTGCCTTCGACCGAAGAATTGACGATAGGAAATTCCCGCATGGCCTCAACCACGGCGCGCACGAAGAAAGGCGTGTAGGTGAGCTTCAGGCCGTGGCGACGCTCGAATTCCTCTCCCTGGCGGGCCATCAACTCGACGATTCGGGTCATCTCGACCTCGAAGACGGTGCTGACGTGCGCCGAGGTTCGCTTGCTCGCCACCATGTGCTCGGCGATTTGCCGGCGCATAGGCGTCATGGGCACGACTTCGGTGGGCCCAGTGAAGACCATGCGCCCACCCGCCGGCGCTTGAGGCGGCCCGGGGACGGCAGCCACAGCCGCCACCGGGTGCGCCAGATAAGCGAGGATGTCCTTCTTGCTGATCCGGCCTTCCAACCCGGTGCCCCGGACCTGCGTGAGGTCCACGTTGTGCTCGCGCGCGATGCGTCGCACCAGGGGCGAGGAACGAACCTTGCCGGCGCGCGGTGGCGCAGGGGGCGCGGGGATGGCGGCGGGCGGCGGCGCAGGTGCTTGCATCGCAGGGCCGGGGGCAGCGGCAACCGGGGCTGCAGGCGGCACTGGGCGACCGGCGGGTCGCGCCGCTGGCGGCGCGGCAGGGGGAGCTTGCACCTTGGCCGCCGCGGCTTCGCCGGCCGCCGCTTCCGCCGCTTCGCTATCAATCCAACCCACTACCGTGTTCACCGGCACCGTCTCGTTTTCCTTCACCACGATCTCGGTGAGCACGCCCGAAGCGGGCGCCGGGATTTCCGCGTCCACCTTATCGGTGGAAATCTCGAAGAGGGGCTCGTCGCGTTCCACGCGCGTCCCCACCTTCTTCAGCCACTTGGTGACCGTTCCCTCCGCAACGCTTTCCCCCATCTGGGGCATGATGACCTTGGTGGGCATGGAAAGACCTCAAATCAGTCGACAGTCAACAGTTGACAGTTGACAGCAAGAAGACAACCAGGCAAAAGACCTTCAGGCCGCAAGAGCAGATTCGACCTTGGTCCGCAGACCGCACAGCATTCGTGCAATTTCTGAAATCTCCGCCAAAAGGGGCTTCGACTTTGCCTCAGTGATGTACCCGAGATCGCGGCTCAGCAAAAGCAGATATTCTGTTTCTGCCAGTGATCCCTCCGCGATGTTAAGGAAACGCGAATAATCCTGGCTACCCCGGCGCTTCGAGCCCTCTGCGATGTTGGTGGGGACGGAAACTGCGGCGCGCCGAAGTTGGGAGACAAGCCCGAACCGCTCACCGGGAGGAAATGCAGAGGTCAGTCGGTAGATCGATAGCACAATAGCATGGCTGCGCTGCCACACCTTGAGATTTGAAAAGTGCTGCATGTTCTCTCCCTCGTCAACGATCTAGGGATTCCTGTCCACTGTCAACTGTCGACTGTCAACTGTTGACTGCTCTTCAGTACTCCGCGAGCTTCCTCGCTGCCGCGATCACTTTCTGCGCATTCGGCAAGAAGTAGTCCTCGAGCGGCGGCGCATACGGCACCGGGGTGTCCGGCGCCGTGACCCGGACGATGGGCCCGTCGAGGTCCTCGAAGGCCTGTTCGGCGATCAGGGCCGCCAGTTCGCTCGCCATGCCGCCGGTGCGTGTATCCTCGTGCAGCAGAATCACCTTGTTGCACTTGCGCACACTCGCGAGCACCGTTTGCTCATCGTAGGGCAACAGCGTCCGCAGGTCAACGATCTCCAGGGACAGGCCTTCCTTTTCCAGCTCCTGGGCTGCCTCCAGCGCCGTCCACACCATGGCGCCATAAGTGATGACCGCGATGTCTGTTCCCGCGCGTCGCACCGCCGCCCGGCCCAGCGGCACCAGGTAATCGTCCGCCGGCACTTCGTCCTTAATGCGCCGGTAGAGGAACTTGTGCTCGAAGAAAATCACGGGATTATCGTCGCGGATGGCGGCCTTGATGAGCCCTTTGGCATCGTAGGCGGTGGCGGGCATCACCACCTTCAGTCCGGGCGTGTGTACAAACCACATCTCGTTCGATTGGGAATGGAACGGCCCGCCGTGTACGCCCGCGCCCGCGGGCCCGCGGATTACTATGGGCACCGCCGGTCCCCAGCGATAGTGGATCTTCGCGGCCATGTTGACAACCTGGTCGAAGCCGCAGGCGATGAAGTCCATGAACTGCATCTCCGCCACCGGCCGCAGGCCCATCAGCGCCGCGCCCACCGCGGCGCCGACAATGGCCGATTCGGAAATGGGCGTATCAATCACGCGCTCGGGGCCGAACTTCTCCAGCATCCCGGCCGTGACCTTGAAGGCGCCGCCATAAGCGCCGATATCTTCGCCCAGCAGAAAGACCGAGGAGTCGCGCTCCATCTCCTCCCAGATCCCCTGGTGGATGGCGTCAAGATAAGTCATGAGGGGCATAATTGCCTCACCTAGCGATTGATCGATTGTGTGATTGAGTGATTGAGTAATTGAGCGAAACACAGGCCATTTGGCGGGCCGGCTCTTAATTCACACAATCTCTCAATCACTCAATGGCTCAATTCTTCTTCTCCCACCAACAGTCCGCGCCGCAATAGACGCCTTGCGGAGTGCTCGCAGGCTCCGGGAGAGGGCTCGCTTCGGCCAAAGCGACCGCCTCGTCGATTTCCTTCTGGATGGCCTGCTCCATCTCGCGTATACGGTCGCGCGTCAGGATGCGCCGCGCGAGCAGCAGCTTTTCCAGGCGCGCGATGGGGTCCTTGCGGGCCCACTGGCGGAGAAGTCCTTCAGGGACGTACTCCGCAGCATCGTGAGCCGAATGGCCGGCCATGCGAAACGTCTTGCACTCAATGAGGCTGGGTCCCCGGCCCGCGCGGGCGCGCGCGATGGCCTGGCGGGCCGCTTCATAAACCGCCAGCACGTCATTCCCGTCCACGCTCACGCCCGGCATACCGTAGGCGGGGCCGCGCACCGCGAGCGACTTCACCGCAAATTGCTTCTCGGCGGGGGTGGAATAGGCGAAAGCGTTGTTGTTGCACAAGAAGACGACGGGCAGCTTCATCACCGCCGCCCAGTTCATCGCCTCGTGGACATCGCCCTCGCTCGAGGTCCCATCGCCAAAGAAAACCAGAACCACGTTTCCCTGCCCGCGCCGCTTGAGCGCCATCGCCACCCCACAGGCAACCGGACACCACGAACCCAGGTGCGAAATAATGGCGACGACGCCCCGCTGCATGTCGCCAAAGTGCAGCGAGCCGTCGCGCCCGCGCGTGGGGCCGTTGGCGCGCCCCAGCCAGTTCGCGAACATCTCCCGCAGCGAGAAGCCGCGGATCAGGAAGGCGGAGAAATCGCGGTGCGTGGGCACCACAACATCGTCCGGGGTCAGTTGGATGGTAGAGCCCACGGCAATCGCTTCCTGCCCGCGCCCGACGTACACCCCGCCCACAATCTTCCCCTGCCGGTAAAGCACCTGGTCGATCCGCCACTCCGCCTCGCGCGTGAGCTTCAGGTAGTACAGCATGCGCTCGAGGGTGACGGCGTCGGGGCTGCGCGCCTTCGATGTTCGGGTAGCCATTGGGTCTTGGTCCAAAGTCAAAAGTTGAAAGTCTAAAGTCCCCGACTCTTCGACCTTCGACTTTCAACTTTCGACTCTTTCTGTCACGCCCAGACGGGCTGAGCCGCGGCGTTCGGCGCGGGGAATGGGCTCGCTTCGGCAAAAGCCACATCCGCGCGGATTTCGTTCTCGATGCGGGCGTCGAGGGCAGCCTTCTCCTCCGCCGTCATCAGCTTCTTCTGTGCAAGGTACTTCTCGAAGCGAAGGATGGGGTCTTTCTTGCGCCACGCTTCCAGCAGTTCTTTCGGCATGTAGCGCGCGTCGTCGTGCTCCGCGTGCCCCTTCATGCGCATCGTCTTGCATTCGATGAGTGTTGGTCCGCCGCCGCGGCGCGCGCGTTCCGCCGCCAGTCGCGTGGCGGCGTAAACCTTTAGCACATCATTTCCGTCCACGATCGTCGCAGGAATTCCGTAACCC
>Ga0315284_10005714_pt1 | contig 17699 bp, 18 predicted proteins | sample YL17G09_16_MG_FD_203696 | JGI IMG/M metagenome (GOLD analysis project Ga0315284, IMG submission 203696) | Sediment microbial communities from Yellowstone Lake, YNP, Wyoming, USA - YL17G09_16 | ecosystem: Environmental > Aquatic > Freshwater > Lake > Sediment | place: USA: Wyoming | collected...
TTCTGATTCTGCAGTATCTTGTCTCTCTAATAATACGTGCTGTTTTTGGATTGAGCGCGTAAACATTGGGTCCGTCGGTTCAAAAATTATTATAGGCATGTCAAATATTGATATTTACACTGGAAGAACAACATGTTTTGAATGCGAATCCGAAATAAATGCGCGCCATAACCAAACAACATATGATGAGTTGGAGAGATTTATTTCTTCTTTTCAACCCAATGAAGTCATTATTATTTCTAATCTCTCTGCAAATGATATTCAAGACATTATTAATTTCGCAAACATTCGCGCTTGTGCCAACCCGATTCACCTAATTGACATTGCAAATTCGGCACCAGCACAATCACAAACGCATCCATTTTATGTTCAAGCAAAAAACTGTCAAAAGCAAACCTATCGCAAAGAAATGTTAGGAAAGTTCTTTTCATTTCATGTTTGCAATTCCATTTTCCAATCTTATTCCGCGTATGAATTTGCAATTCAATCATTCACGTTTCTTCTTCATTTCATGCATGAACACAATCCGCATTTAACACATAAAATAACAGAGCCTGAATTTGAAAATAAATCAGACCGAATGGTTCTAGCAAACCACACGCTCGAACAGCTGAATATAATTGACGCCGTTGGCTCCGGTTCCAAACCCGGAAAATGCTCATCAGTGTACAGTTTATTAAATCATTGCAAAACGCCAATGGGAGCAAGGCGATTTTATCACCGTCTGCTGCACCCATCTTTCAACGTGGTTGCAATTCAGCGCGAATATGACATTACAGAATACGTGCTCAGATTAACATCAGAAAATACAACAAAAAGTAAAAAATATTTGAGTTGGAGAGCGGCGCTCGAAAATGTAAAGGATGTTGAAAAACTGCATCGTAAGATTTATTTGGGAAAGATTTATCCGAAATCTCTCCACATCCTTTATACAAGTCTTGAAATTATAAATGAAATGTATGAAGGTGTCAAATGCGACCAAACGCTGCTGAAATATGTAAATGCGGATGCGTGTCCAGAGAGAATCACAGAATTTTACGCAAAAATAAAAAAAGAGATTGATTCACATTTTATTATTGAAAAATGTAAAAACATAGATTCTCTCGACTTTGATTTGAAATACGAAGATTGTTTTATTCAACCGGGAGTAAGCAAAGAGCTCGATGCCACATTTGTTGCGCACGAAGACGGATTTTCCATTTTTGAAGCCATTCGCGCGCACTGTAATGAGCTTATTGCGCTTGGAGAAAAAACGGTTGCCGCCGGAGGAAAAGAAAAAGAATTTGTAAAAAGGCACGAAACTGAAAAGCTAGGATTAAGTCTTCAAACGACTGACCGGCGCAGCAAAATCCTTCTCGACCAAATTGCAAAACGAGTCAAGGCAAAACAGTGCGTTTCCACATTGAGTTATAAGTCAATTGATTGCGCCACATTGAAAACATTCGATTTCGATTTGTCGTTGTTACAATTTGTCAAGGGGGGAAGCAGCACTGTTACGTTTATTCATGAAAAAATACACGGCGTGTGTAGCTCCATTAGTCAAACGAGGGGTAAAATTCGGGATGAAATCGGGGTTGTTTTCGGCGCATTTATTAATGGTTTAAAGGAACACCAAGAGTCATTTCAAACGGTTATTTCATTTGTCACCGATGTCGACTTGATGCAAAACCAGGCACATATTGCGTGCACCTACAAGTACTGCAAACCTGCGATAAAACAAAACAGCGGTGAAAAAGAAAAAGAAAAAGCAGTCTCATTTGTGGACGCGCGCGACATTCGCCACTGTTTAATCGAGCAAATCAATGAGGACGAGCTGTATGTTTGCAACGACGTTTCGCTAGGACTCGGCGAGCGCGGCATGCTGCTTTACGGAACAAATGCTGTTGGGAAAACGAGCCTCATTCGCGCTCTAGGAATTTGTATCATTATGGCTCAAGCAGGGCTATATGTTCCGTGTTCGTCATTTACGTATTCTCCATACACGAATATAATGACGCGAATATTGGGAAACGATAATTTATTCAAAGGGATGTCAACATTCGCGGTGGAAATGTCGGAACTGCGGGTTATTTTGAAATGCGCTGACAAAAACAGCTTGATTTTGGGAGACGAGCTGTGTTCAGGGACAGAAATCGACTCGGCAATCAGCATATTTGTTGCCGGTTTACAAAAGCTGCACGCGCTAAAAAGTTGTTTTGTGTTTGCGACCCACATGCATGAAATCGTTGATTACGAAGAAATCGCGCAGATGCAATTGGATAGAGGCCTTGTTACAAAACACATGGCGGTAACATATGACAGGGCGCACGACGTGCTGATATATGACCGAAAGTTGCGCGATGGAGCTGGACCAAGCATGTACGGGCTGGAAGTGTGCAAGTCACTGCATTTGCCCGACGATTTCTTGAAAATGGCGAATGACATTCGGCTGAAATATCGCGACAAAAAACAATCCGGAGATTTGAATTTTAAACCGAGCCACTTCAATGCGCATAAAATAAAAGGAATGTGCGAATTGTGCAAACAGAACTTGGGTGAAGAAGTGCATCATTTGCAGCACCAAAAAGAAGCCGATGAAGCCAATTTTATTCAACATTTTCATAAAAATCATCCTGCAAACTTGATGACGGTTTGTGAATCGTGCCATTTAAAAATGCATGGAACGGGTGGCGGCCAACAATTAAGGCGCGTTTTAACGACGGGCACCGACGGTTATATTCTTAGGGGAACCCAAGGTATCGAATTATAATTTATTCAATTAAAAAATACATTTATTTTTGCTTTTGCAGTATTATTTATTTGTATAAATAAATTATTTGATTTTGTTGTATATTTATTACCAATTATTGTATAATTTGACATTAAATCTCTTATATACATATTAAAAACTTTATTTTTTACAAGATTTATTGTCAGGTTAATTTTCAATGCGCCTTTTTCAATAAAAACATTAGATACATTTGTATTACTGAAATTTAATACTGATATTGTAGAAGCAACATCTTTTGGATAAAATCCCCAATCTTTTTCAAGTACACGATTATATTCATATACAATCGGCTCAATATTACTTGTCGTAATTAGCTGGTTTGAAAAATAAAATGAGATATTTTTACAATTTAGGCCAAATGTTAATGTTCTATTCGTTCCAACAATTGTTTGGGATTTATTTTCTGTAAGAGTCGGATTTATAGTAGAAACCCCATAATTTGTTAAATAAGTTGTGGATGTTCCAGAAATATTATATAACCATCGGAGTGCTAATAAATCTAATGGCATTAGTGTTTCAGGATAACCGATAAGAGCTGAAAGAAAATCGCGCATTTCAGGTAGAAAAAATAATGTATCATTATATGACATAACTGTATTGAATACATTATTTTGACCATAAGCAGAAAATGATGGATAATCATAACTAGAATCGGGATTTATTCCCGGAATTATTTTTGATTCAAACCCATTACTGTGTGGATGACCTAAACCAAACCCATGTCCTACTTCATGTATCAATGTTAAATACATTGCTCCTCCTTTTTTTATATTATCAATATTTGTAGATTCATTGTCGATAAAAATAATAATCCGACTATTTACATAATTTGAACTATTATATAAAGAATATGGTCCATAACATGCTCCTAAAAAACTGAATAAACCTAAAACACATACAATATCACATGTTTCATAGGTAGATACAATCGATGATGGTTTATTTACGAATGTTGAATATTGTTTTAGAACATTCATTGTTTGTGTTTGATAAAAAGATGGCCAATTTAGAGCAGTTGTGTCATTTTCTAATAACATATCTTCAATCGCCTTATTTTTTATTTTTACATTATTAATATCAGTTGATTTCCAAAAATAAACTTTAAACGATGAAATTTTTGATAAATCAAACGCGTATAATCCAGTTATTGAAGAACAATATGGATTTTTTGGAAGAAGACTTTTTTTTATAATAGAAGTTGAAGGAATTGATTTTTCCTTTGTTGTTGTTGTGTGTTTTTCAAATAGTTTTTGAATAACATCATCTCCGCATTTACACTTACACTTATTCATCACTATATAGTAATATAAATATATATAATAAGATTTAGCTAAAAAATAATGTATTTTTTAGGATTTTATATACTTTCAATAATAGTAAAAGAAAATAAGATTATGTTATTATATATATAATCTTATATATACAAAAAATCATCATTATGATAATTTTAGGCAACAGGGTTCCATATGAATATTTCATGACAAAAGGAAAAGGAGAATCAGATGCTGGGTCAGAAGGGCTACCGTATGAAACCGGTTCTTATGACGCCGCGTTGTTTGAAGCGGGAATCCAAAATGCAAATATAATTGAATATACGAGCGTTATGCCGACCGAATCAAAACAAATATCAAAAGAAGAGGGACTGAAACGACTTCAGTGGGGCGAAGTGCTTGAATGCATTAAAGCGCAATCAAACGGCAAAAAAGGTTCAAAAATAAGCGCCGCCGTAATGACCACATCCGTCATTGACCCCAAGGGGAAATATTTAGGTGGTTTTGCTGTAGAATATTCAGGTTCAGGAACAAAAGAAGATGCCGAAGCTTCTTTAGCCGAATCTGTTACTGGTATCATTGAGAGAAGAGGATACGGGAAATTAAAAGGAGGCGGTAATCTTATAATGTATAAGGATAATATAACAGACAATGGTTACAAAATCCATCCAGGTGCAATTTTTGAGTATGAGAATTTAAAGGTGACAAAAAAACACGGGTCGGTTTTTACGGCGATATGTTTTGTGAGCTACAAATTTCCCACATTGAAATCAAATAAATCAAAGGCAAATAAGAATGTGAATACAAAAACGAAGCGTAGAACAAAATCAAAATCGTCAAAGTCAAATAAATAAATAAATATTATTGCGATTGTTAAATAATGTTATATAATTATATATAAGTGTCAAATAATTATATAACAGTGCAAATAAATGGACAACATCAAATCATTTTTTTCGTCTTCTTCGCAAGAACAAGAAGAGCCTGAAATTTATGACAACATATTTACATATTTATTATCATTCATCGTGTTTATATTTACATTCGTTTACAATAATTTTGCATACATTTTTGGAGTCATGCTTGTTATGTTTGGAATACTGGTTTATATTAAAATGACCAAAATTGATTTGAGTTCTCAACCGATGGGCAGGTCTAAAACAGTCATCATTGAAGGAATGGTTGATAACAACAATAATAGCAGTAAAAATGACGACAATGCGGGTTTAGCAAACGATTTAATAACCCCACCCATAACTGCCGACCTTGAAACTAAATTAAAATCCGGATTTTGTAAAATGCACGCGTCAAAAAATAGCCCGATGACCGACCTCGACAGTGAGTGCGGCGCTTTTCAAAAATCGTCGTGTTTAAATACAGACTGTTGCGGGTGGGTAGTTACAAGCGACAATCCCGACGGAAAATGTCGCGCCGGAGATAAGAGCGGCATTACGTTTAAATATGATGATGCCGGTAAAAAAATAGACATGGATTGTTATTATTACAAGGGAAATGCGGGGACAGGAAGCAAGTGTTTAGAATAAAATAAAATAGTTAGTTATAATATAATTGAATATTTTCATTTAGATAAAAAAGAACCTGCCATGACTGAATTGGAATCTATAGGAGATAATAAATACAGAATACAGTATCCCAATGGTGATGTTTATGAAGGCGAAATGAAAGAGAGCAGTAAAAATGGTCAAGGCATTATGACATATGCGAATGGTGACACTTATGATGGCAATTGGGTAAACGGCAAAAAAGAAGGACAAGGTAGGTTGACCTCTTACAGTGGTAGAAGAGTTTATACTGGCAGTTGGTCAAACGACAAAAAGAATGGAGAAGGCACGATGACCTCTCGGGTCGGTGAAGATGCCAGAGTAGTAGAAGATGTTACTACTTACAAAGGAATATGGGTAGACGACAAATTACCAATTGGCGAGATTTACTATGGAGAAGGTGATGGGAAGAGTGACACGTACAAAGGCGAATTAAGACAGAGATACCATCCGACTGTTGATGGATTGACGATTTTTGTTCCTCACGGAAGAGGTGCATTTTATAGAGATGATGATGGTACTAAGAGGTACGAAGGCAATTTTAACCGCGGTACTGAGTATGGACAAGGCACCACATATTATCCCGATGGTTCTAGATTAACTTCAGAAAATTCAGTAAATAGACCACACCCTTCTCCTTATTTATCAAACCAAAAAACAGTGAGAAGAGAAGGAACATATGGCATGACACCTGATAATATGAAGGAATTAGACGATATTTATTTCAACGATAGGAACTTAGGCGGAAGTAAAAATAAAACAAAGCGACGACGACATAGTAAAAGTAAATATAAATATCAAAAAAATAAAAAGAGATATAGTTTCAAAAAAAATACAAACAAAAAACGCCGATAAAGTCATAGAAAATAAATAAATAATTATTATTTATTATTTAACATTTTTGATTGAATAAAATAAAAATTGATATAAATATATATATAGACTTATATCAATAACTCAGTCAACCGTTTATAAAAATGATAATCCCGGTAAAATGCGTAACGTGCGGAAAAGTAATTGCCGACAAATATAGGTATTACCTGAACAAAGTTCGAGAGAAGAAACTCGAAGAACAGCCTGGCGGCGACGATGTAGCCATTGACAAGGTTCTTTATTTAACAAGGCATAATATAAAAAAAACACCCGAGGGACAAGTGCTTGATGATATTGGATTCACCAAAATGTGTTGTAGGCGCCACTTTTTGACTCATGTTGATATTCAATAATCTATTACGCCAATGCAATAAAATAATGTCCAATAGAACTGATTACATGCAATGCGGAATGAAACAAATTGGCTCGTTTTTTTTTCTTGTCGAAGCAGTATTTTTGAACCTTGTATCCGTACCCGTATAAAAAAATAGTCATGAGAAATGTTACTATAATTATCATTGCCATTTCAATTGAAATAGAATCCAATTTAGTAAAAAATAAATATCCGCCATACACCACCACTCCTAAAATACTTAGTTTGTCTAGTATGTAATTGGTGGCAGAAGGAGCAGAGTGGTACAATGTCGATGTAAGCCACAGACATAAAAACAGAAATGCGTAAAATGTATATCCTAAATACAAAAACAGTGTAACATTCGTTAGAAAAATAAAACTAGAATAAAAACAAGAATTTAATTTATGTCGTTTTGTTCTTTTTTTTTTCGTAGTATGCGTGAATGTGAAACTTGATTTTTCATTCATGTAAATAAATAAAAACGTTTTTTATTTATTATTATTCTGTCATTTAAATAATAAATAAAAAATTGAATTAAAATTATACAATATATATTTATATTAAATCGGAGACCACGCAAAAAAAAACGATGGCATCAAATGCAAGCAAAACGATATCTCGACTTTATACTGCAAGAAAAACATTATTACAGCTGCTCTCTACAAGAGGGTATGATGTAGAAGGATACGCAAATTTCGGTGTGAATGAAGTCAATGCCATGTATACCCACAAACAACTTGACATGTTGGTTGAAATGAAAGGAGAACCAAAATCAAAGGGGTCGAAATCAAAGGGCGAAAAGGGCAATAAAGATAAAGATGATGAAAAAGAAAATAAAAAAACATATGTTAAATTTCATTTAGAAAAAACATTGAGTGTGAGTCACATCAACGACTTAATCGAAGACTTGTTTGTTTTAGGAGTTGGAGGAGATATTGGCGGAATGGGAGTTTCTGCAAATGCAAATGACACCGTTCTCACGGAAAAAGACACACTTATTATTGTGACAAAACAAGAAATCAAAACCATGAATCAAGTTTCAAATCAACTATTTTTACAAGGGCGGTTTATTGTGCTGCTATCACTCGACCGCTTGCAATTCAACATACTGAATCACCAGTATGTTCCCAGTCACACCATTTTAAGCGACCACGAAGTTGTCGAGATGATGAAGAAATACAATGTCATGGAAAAGTCGCAGCTTCCGGATATTTCAAGATACGACCCTGTCGCATTGGCAATTGGAATGAGACCGGGCGAGGTGTGCAGTATCGACAGACCAAGCAAATCCGCAATAAGTTCGCTTTATTATAGAGTGTGCACGCAATAAATAAATTATCAACTCATTAATGGGTTGCAACGCCGAAGGTATAATACAGACTAAACAACGTCGACACAATAGTCAATATTGAAATGTTTTTTATATATTTTTCATCTTGTAAAAAGAAACGAATGCTCAAAAGTGCAAATGGACTTGATAGTAGTAACACAAGAGTATAAATAAAATAAAATAAATATCCCATTATATTCATGACGCTCCCATCATTCCTTCGTTTAAACAAATAATACATCGGGGACAATATCCAAAAAAACAATATAAAACTTGCTACAAAAGAAAGTAAATATTCAATGTATAAAACCGAACTTGTTGGGGATGTTGATATTTGTAGGTCGTTTATCAATAGAATAATCAGTATAACTCCTGATAAAAATACGGGCACAACTTGCCATTGACTTTTAAGTTTCGATAATGCAGAACGTTCACCTGTATTTTTCATATATATTATGATATGTTGTATGTTATAATATATATTATGATATTATTTAAAAATAACTAAAGATGATAATAAAATGACCGCACCATTTGAAATAACATTTACTCCAATTTCAGTATCAAAAAAAAACCACATATCCGTGATTTACTACAATGAACTTCTTTCCAAAAATATATGGAGGTGGTCTGATGGGCAATACAACAAATCCAAAATCGGAGATTATTTTGCATTTTATTTTCACAAAAATAAAATAATTTTTCACAAAATACTTGACATTAAAGGTCCTGAAAATAAGTATTTGAATTGGAGTTACAATGATGATAAATCCAGAGACATTTTGATTTTATCACAACCATTACATGAAGTTAAATGGAATGAATGGGAACTGTTAAATGGTCCTCAAAGTAGAATGTCAACTTACACCACCACTAATTTAAAAAACAAAAGACCGTTGGTTTACAATTATTTAGAATCAATGCAATGCACACTCTGACACAACATATTTTTAACGATGACAATTGTTTTGGATTTTATTATAATTAAATAATTGATAACAACAGCTATTTGAACTATTATTTCCAAGTAAATTTATATCCTGTGGTGTCCAATTTGTAACATAAGTGTATATGAAAAAAACAGATAATACAGATAAAATATTAGTGCCAATTAAAAGGCATCTAAAATTATACTTTTTTGTTCTTTTATCCCGCATAAATATCAAACTAATTATTAGTCCAAATAAAAATCCTAACCAATGAAATAAATAAGCAACATTATCAGCTTTTAAAAAAAAGAAACTTATTACTTCAAAAAATATAATTATAAATATTATCAACAATAACAATTTTTTCATTATACCATCCATATATTTATAATTAATTAAATAATCAGCTAATAAACTTCCAGTAAAAGCAAACGCTATATGAGAACAACCTATTACTTTAATGTATGGGTTAAAATAACTATAACTAATACCAGAATAGAGAGATACTAAACCATAAATTAATAATACTATTTTATAATTATAAGTAGATTCTACAATATACATCAATGGAAATAATATTAATGTATTGCAAACAATGTGTTTAATATTTGCGTGAACAAAAGACACTGTAAAAAATCTCCAAAATTCTAATCTTAAATCCTGACAATCAGGATAGTATGACACTGTTCCAAAAAAAAATTTATTATAATTTGGTGATACTTTTTCTATGCTTATTTCATCTAAATAAAATAGACCAACAGTATAACTACTCCATATCAACAGATTGAAAAAAATGTAAATAAAATTATTATTTCCACTATTGATATTATAATAATATCTCAAACTATTTCTATTAAATGTGTAGTAAATCATATTATTTGATGATGATTCTACATCTATATTAACTCTATTTGACTGGTCACTCATTATTGTTGTATTGTTAAAACGTTAACTCAATATAATAAATAAATTTTTTTAAATCGATTTAATATTCTATTTATTGTACGCATATTGATTGATATCCATTATGATGGTTATTTGGTTATTCAAAAATTCAAATAAATATCTCTCGGAATAAAACTCAATATGTATGTATATAACGAATGCGCTTGAATAAACAGCCAGACCATGAAAAACGGATACGCAAATGCTATTACAAATATAATTATGGAACGAGTATTGAATTGGCGATAATATAATACATACACGAGCACCCAGACAATCACGCATATCCAGTATAAGTTTCTTACCAAGTAATACCACCAAGATAGCGACTGTATTTCCTCTTCCATATAATATACTTTTCGATTGCTAACGGCGGAATCCTTTAGTGCATTCGCGGTTTCAGTTTTAACACGGGCTTCCGTCGACACCAACATATCATTATAATTTCTTGAATTTTCAATCTGAACTTGTTGATGCTCAATTTTTGCATTTCCTAAAGAAACTTCTTCCATTATCCTATCGTGTTCATCGTCAAGTTTTTTAATTTCATTATCTGCATTTTTTCCATATCGTTCTATCAATAACTTGGTGTATTGATTTGGACCGTCTCTATTTAACAAATAATTGTGTTCCGCTTCAGCAAACTTTTCGGGTGCAGTTTTTAAATTTCTCTCTGCATCCAAATATGCGTTTTTTATTTCACTTTGTTCTTTCGCCATCATGCAATCATGATCACAAGAATTATTCGCTTTCGTTATAGTTTCATTTATTGCTTGAATACTTTGAAGAATAAAGGCATTATCTGTCATAGTGTATAATAAATAGTGTTTGAAGTTTGAATGCTATTATAACTAAATATTATTTTATTATTTAGTTATTTAGTTAGTTATTTTATAATTTTTATTATAAAATTGAATTTGATTTTTTATATTTTAATTTTGCAATCATAGTTGATGCAATTGTGAAATGATTCCACTCAAAAAGATTGATGCTCGAGACCTTTGTATCGGAAAACAATACTTGATTGAATATGCCGGTTCCCACGTGGTTTCAAATCCACGAATAAAAGGCACATTTATTGGAAATATATTACCCGAGTGTGAATACCAATGCGTACTTTCTAAATTTACCGATGTACTGCAACAAGGAAATGCGAGTATTCCCGATTTAAAATTACAAGACTGTTTTTATAATTATTATGAAGCGGATGCGCTAACACGCGCATACACAAGACACGTTTTGCGACAAATTACAGGTGATGAAAATTTTACATACATTTGAAATAATGTGAAATTTCGCATATAAAAATCAAATTATTTTTACCTTTTTACTTTTTTGAAACCACGCTTTTTAGAACCACGCTTTTTAGAACCACGCTTTTTAGAACTACGCTTTTTAGAACCACGCTTCTTCTTAGAACCACGCTTACTTTTTCTTCCTCCAAATCTTTCAAAAAGATTCATATATTTTTCTGCTGTTGATGTTTCATCAAACTTTTTAGATAATTCGTCAAACCAGTAAAGTGTTTCATTTTTCATGTCGTTAGAAAAAGCAGCATCACATTTTTTATCAAAGTCAAATTTTTCTAATATTTCACAAATTTTTTCAAAATCATCTTTTGATGCAGTATCATATTTTAACAAAGAAATAAACTCTGCAACCTCGTTACATGTTAGCATATTTGGAAGTTCAACATCGGACATTTTTATTGTATAAATATTATATATATATTATTTTATCATAAATGTAAAATAATATATAAAATGACAAAAAATCGCGGCGCTTATTTTTAATTTAAACACATAAAAGTTTAAATTCATTTTTAAATTCATTATTTAGATTTTACCATAGCTATTTTCAGAATCATATGCCATAGGTTGTCGCGCATCATTTGAATTAAATTGTCTTCTATCCATTCTTGACATTAGTGGTAAAAAACTCTCAGACAGTTTTGATTGAACGGACGGAAGAGTTGTCCCCAATGCATTTGCGCTTGCACCCGCATTTGCGCTTGCCGACAAAGACGACGATGACTGCGACGGGTCTGGTGTGCCTGTCAAATCATTTTTTAGCAACGTTGCCTTGCTTGAAACTGAATCTTCAATGTCCGCAGCTGTTGACGCAATGGAAGAACTATACAATGACGACGAACAAGACCGGTCTGTCGACGCTGTACTTTGAAGTTGTGAAACAGGAAGTGAAATTTTAGAGCCTAAATTAGAATCAATTGGAAAGTCATACTCGTCAAAGTTTGTATCACTTCTTCGGTACATGTCAAAAATCAAAGAACCAGCGTAAAACAATCCGCCAAATAATGTAACTACAACCAACACAGTTACAAGTTCTTGAGGCAACCAGCCAAGATGCAGTAACACGATTAAAAATATAATTATAAAACAAATAAGAACAATAAATTTCATTATTTTAACGCGAGCTGCATATTGCTTATCATAATACGTGTTGATGTCAACCATTCTTCTTGAATCTGCTATTGCTCCAGATGCTGCCTGTAAAGCAGCACGTTGTTCACCTAGAGCCGTTTCTTTAAGCGTTACGACCGTTTTTTTGGTTTCTAAATTAGAATTCATTTGTTCATTTACTTTCAAATTATTGCTGGCATTATTCAACATGGTATCAAATAATTTTGACCGAATTGTTGCAATCTCTGTTATATCATTTATAATTGTTTTTTGTTGAGCAATATTATCCGGTGATGGATTCGATTTCAATAAAATATCTAAAGTAGTATACTTTTCAGTTTCTAATTTTTGTAAATTAGAAATTTGATTTATCAATGCATCGGCTGCATCGGCTGCATCGGCTGCATCAGTCATGACTGTCGGAACCGTTGGAGCTTTGATAGATGCAGCTATTTGTTTGGGCGAATTCGGAGCAATTATACCACATGTTGCATAATCTTGATTTGGAACTTGCGTATTTGTATCATTTATACTAAAACATTGTTTTGCCCAAGCAGCGAAATCTATATTTTTATCATTGTGATAAGTTATTGCTTTTGCATTTTCTGGTATATTCGGTGATTTTGCACATTCTTCATATGAATTAAAATCACCCAAGTATTTATAATCATTTCCATTTGAGCCTGGACCACCTGTGATACGCCCAGCTACACAATTAGTATTATCTAGTTTTGTAAATGTAGTCATTTATTTGTTTGATATTTATTTAGTTGGTTAAAAACAATAATAATATATACATACATAAAAAATAAAGTATATATAAATATTTATTTACTAAAGCAATGGATTAAAATCGTTGAATGGAAATTTGGGTTTTGATACATTAAAATAAACCATAAGATATTGAATTATAAAATATATAAATATTATTATCATGAATACCCCAATTATTAGTATGGTTGACGATGATGAACTTTCTCCGCCTTCTCCGCCTTCTCCGCCTTTATCTATGTAAAATATACTGCTAAATATAACAACAATTAACACAATGGCAATTACAAACCATACAGTATAATATTCATATCTTGATTTGAATTGAATTCGCGTGTCTTCTTCTTGAGCAACAAATGACTCTTTCATTGAAGAAGAAGGTAGAGAAGGTAGAGAAGATAGAGATATTGAATTTGCATCTGCACTATTATCCAGCATTTGTTTTTGTGAATCAAGTTTTGATATTTTTGACCGAACTGCGCTTATTTTTTGTTCGATGGCTTTTCTGTCTGCCGCTGTTGTTGATTGTTGTGATGAAACTGCCCTAATTAGTCCAGTTGCAGCATTCATCATGTCTTCGCGTGCAGAAGACAGCGTCTTCTCAACCGTCGGAGAAAATACCAAAGCGCTTTTTGCTTTATTCGCATCTTGCAAATTTGAAAAAGAGTTAATACCAGAAGGGTCGCCTAAATTACACATCCAAACGGGAATGCTGTTCATTTTCGCAAATGGAAGAATATTATTATATGGAACGCCGGCATCATTCGCAGGTTCTTGCGTTGTAACAAGCACGAAATTATTTGCATTTTGGCTCCAGTAGTTCAGCGATATTCCAGTTCCTTGACAATGCTCGTTTGCAAGTGTAATTTTCTGGGTTATTTCTTCTGGAGGTGGAGGCGTAATACATTCACCCACCCAATTATTCATTTCGTTTTCTTTGTAACCAGCTAGACCAAACCTCGTAATACAAACAGGTTGCCCGTTATAGATGGAGATGTTGCAACATTTTTGTCCAAGCGGTGCCATGCAAGAGCCGCTATCATTCGGGTCTGCACCCCATCCTGGAACTGTTACGCCGGAAACCACGCACGGTAACAAGTTTGCAGTCGGAGATGTAGAATTTGGAAGGGCGGTTCGAATATCGCCATTTGAATTTGAAACGCCCATTGCAGCACAATCAGTTCCACCTAAAGATGCATCGCAATTAAAACAACTATTAATTGGCACAAGTGATTTTACTGGAACAACAAAATAATTTTGACTTTTCAAAAGTTCCTTGTTGAATTCGGAAAGAGCGCTTGAATATGCAGCCATTTTGGAATCAAAAGCGTCATCCATTTTGTCTAGTTGTCCGAGTTCACCTGACGAAATTAAAGAAACGGCTTCGGGGGCAGAAGAAGCTGATGCTGATGCCGATACCGCTTCAGGCTGTTGTTGTCCATCATCAAACCCTTCAACATTCATTCCAACAATTTGGCTGTTCCCGGTATTTTGTGCTAAATAAGTATTCGTGCGATTCAACTTTTTTTCATCTTTTAAAAACGCGCGTCCCTGTCTCAAACTAATATGTTTCAAATCATATTTGTCACTGTCATTATTATTACTGTCACCAGCGCCATCACTTGTTCCGTTTATATTATCAAAAAACATTTGTATAATGTGTCTATATTAGTGGTATATATTATTATCAACTAATTTATAACATATGTCCAGAAAATCTTGTAATTAAAAAAACATTAAATGTATAAATAAATAATAAATTATATCAAATTAATTATTTATTTATGATAATAAATTTTATATTTTTTTCATAAATAAATTCACACGCTCTGTAGTTTGGGTTTAAACATTAAATACAATATGGATGCAGACCCGACCAGATATGTTAAGATGCTAAAAAAGGTAACTTTATATAATTCATTATAATCGTCCAGCGATGCAGTTGCCGCCGATTTTGTGCTATCAAAATTATTACCCAATTCTAGTATACTTAAATATTGTGTTTGAATCGGTACTATATCAGAATTTATTTTTGAAATCGTCCTTGAATTCGAAGCCATTTGAGACCGAACATGTTCCAGTAAATTATTTGCAGCATACCTATAATTAGATAATAGTTCTTCGTTTGGGTCTTTTTCGTTCGAATTGGAACTAGAAACAACATTTTCTGTTTTTGTATTTGTCGGAGTCGTTGTTGGCATCGACAATGTTAAATTCTTGTGATAATTTACATAATTTATTTTATACTTGTCAATCATGTTACTAAATAAAGAATTCACATGATCTATTTTATTTTGAGTATCTTCCATTAATAATATAAAATATGTATATATAAAATTATTATATATACATCACACATATCACACGACGACTCTATTTATATCCATCCATTCATTCATCCATTCTAAAATATTAGAGAATCTTACTGCAATTCTGCTTTTGGTCCGCCGCCACCTCCACCACCTCCACCAAACATTGACGACATTCCCGGAATCTTTTCAAATAATTTCCCCATTGAACTTGATTCAAATTTGTCTAAAAATGACTGCGCCGTTTTCAAAAGCGGTTCCATGCTTTTCATATTTTCCATCAATTTTTGCTGCTGGTCCATCAACGTGTTTGTTTGAGATGTGAGACCTCTAACGCCATCTTGCCCAACAATATTTTCTAAATTATCGTATGCCTTCTCCAGCGTTTTGGCATAGTCAACGCGATTATTTACGGGGAGGTCGTCTTCATCATTAATACTTGCCGGGCTGAGCTCTGTCATGGCTTCAACTTTCAAAGAGGGTTTCAAAGGATCATTTGTGGAAGAAGCAGACGTTGTTACTTTTTTCAACGCCTTGCCTCCTAAACCAGCCCCCATTACTCCTGAGGGTGCGGCGGACACTGGCTTTGCTGCTGCTGCTGCTGGCTTTGCTGCTGCGGCGGCTGATGCGGCTGGCTTTGCTCCTGCTGCTGCTGCTGCGGCGGCTGCTGCGGCTGCTGCGGCTGGTTTTGCTCCTGCTGCCTGCGTGTCCGATTCGGCATCAGTTGAATCAGGGGTCGCTGCATCAAATCCTTCTTTCCCTCCTACAAGGTTTCTCGAAACCACAGTTATGAAATTCGTTAATATTAAAGTTGTAATTAACACAATCGTCATATTTTTACTAAAGTATGTTGATATGAACCCTATCGATAAAAATATCAACATGGCATAGCTATCTCTCAACACAATGTAACCAAAAAAATTAATAACTGCTAAAAATGCAACAACGTATAATACATTTTTATCTTGCAACAAGGATTCAACCACTTTTGGAAGTTTCATATGAACATTGACCATTTTATAAAGATGTCTATAAATATAGTATATATAATTAACACAAGAAAATAATATATGTATAAACAATTTACACACATCTCCAAATATATATTATATTTTTCTAAAAACATAATTATTTAATTAAATAAAATAATATCTAATGGAACATACAAACAACCGTTCAAAATACTGTTTGGCATATTGTGAAATTTTTAATTCAAAAATTCACGGAAAAGATGATTCTAGTTCAAAAAACATCGATTCACACCATTTAATCTTCATGACACTGCACAATGATGAATTTCATAATGATGCATACTTTATCGAAATTTCAAATGATATTTGCATCATAAGAGAGAATTTAAAAAATCGTTATTCTCATGATTCGAATCATCCAGTCATTAGAAACTACAGCGAAATCCTGATAAAAAAAGAATATATTTCTTTAGAAATTGTAGAGTGCATTGAACTCGAAGGAGGAGAACATGTGGCGATTTATAAAACATTTTGGCTCCGCATAATTCAGCGTAAATGGAAACGTTACTGCGAGTCAAAAAAAAAACGCATGGCTGCGTTACTACAACCTTATGGACTATTTATGAGAGAAATTGGAATTACTCTTAAAAATCCCCCCCCCCCCCCTTAAACAATTGCTCGTTTCCAACCTAAAATTGTATAATTCCCGTCAATAACCGAACACCTATTATTATTTGTTTTCAACGTTAATATTCTTGAATACGAATCCGGCGGCGACCTTGTCCATGCATCATTCGACCAATTTTGTTCCCCAATATAAATTTTGTCTCCTTCTACTTTCAAAATCACAGCAATGTGACCGTATGGTGTGTCATGGTTGTTTCTTGCCCAAATAATTACATCATTGTCTTTGGGCATATTATTGCTTCTTTGACAATTAAAATTGTTCTTGTATGTTTTAAATTTATACTTTTTACCATCTTGAATTGACTCGACTGTTTTTAGCGCAAACACATCTTCAGCACCATCTACTGAACTGAATGTGACACCGAGTTTAGTAATTAAGTATCTTCTGGCGTACTCAACACACTGCCACTGCATTCCAGAAAATACGTTTTCATTTTTATAGTTTATGAAATTATTCAAGTCCGATTTAAATGAATTATTACAGTTCGAAAATGCCGGAACATTTT
>Ga0315284_10005715_pt1 | contig 17699 bp, 13 predicted proteins | sample YL17G09_16_MG_FD_203696 | JGI IMG/M metagenome (GOLD analysis project Ga0315284, IMG submission 203696) | Sediment microbial communities from Yellowstone Lake, YNP, Wyoming, USA - YL17G09_16 | ecosystem: Environmental > Aquatic > Freshwater > Lake > Sediment | place: USA: Wyoming | collected...
AGCGTCCACCAGCAGGCGTGGCCTGTGTGGGAGGAGCCCGGAGTGGCCGAGGAGACGATCACGCTGATCGTGCAGGTGGACGGCCGGGTGCGGGACAAACTGACGGTGCCTGCCGGCATCGGCGAGGACGAGGCCCGCCAGCGGGCGCTGGCGTGCGCCGGCGTGCGCCGCCAGTTGGACGGCCGCCGCGTGGCACGCGCGATCTACGTGCCGGGCCGGCTGGTGAACGTGGTGACTGAGGGCTAGCCATCTCCCTCAAGACTCAAGGTTTTCGTTTGACACAGACAATGATCTGTCGTATGATGATTGTGCGTGACGACATGACCCGCATCGCAGCCGCGCGATGCGGGCTTCTCTTTTTGAACGCAAGCACGAGGAGGTTCGAGCGATGGACAAGATGCGTAACCTGGTCTCTGCCCTGCTGGGGCTGCTGGTACTGGCGGGGCTGGTGGTAGGACTGGCGTGGCTCTTGGGGCCGTACGGAGCACGGCCGGACCAGGTGGCGTCGCCACTGCCCACGCCTGTCTCTCCGCTGCCGACGCCGACGCCGATAGAACCTGAGCCGACCGCTCCGTCCGAGGACTGGCCCACGCTGACGCCACCGCCCACGTGGCCGCCGCTGCCGACACCGCAAGGGACGCCGGTGGTCAAGCCCGGAGAGACACCAACACCTGCTCCGACACGCCCTCCGGTGTTGCTGACACCTATACCCGAAGGCACCCCGCCATCTGACCTGACGTCACTGTACTACGTGGCCGACACGGGCAGCGGGCCGGAGCTCCGCGCGATTGGGATGGACAAGCAAGGCAGAAGGTGGTCGGAGTCCGAACTGGCAATTGGTCAGTTTCCTGCGAACCTGGTGGGCCTGCATCTGTCGCCAGATGGCAGATACCTGGCCTTGGAATTTATCGGCGACGGGTATGCCGAGGTCGAGATCATGGAACGGTCGTCGGGGCGGACCTGGTGCCCACTCGGAGAGCCTGCAAGGTGTGGGGGGGGATTCTGGGATTGGACGTTCGACAATCGGTTGCTGTTTGCGCCACTCGATGCACAGTTCGGAGATGTGATCCCCTGGGGCGTTATGGTGGTAGACTTGGAAACAGGTCAATACACTCAACCGCCAGATTTGCCAACTCGCCGGAGTGGTACTTCGCGTGTCCAGAACGTAACGGCTAGCCCGGACCGTGCCGTGCTCGCTTACTCCATCGTTGAAGTGGAAGATGGGAAGGCGATTACAGAAATCTGGACGACGCAATTCGACGGTGGGGATAAGCAATTGGTGTGCAGGGTGAAGGGGGCGATTAACACTATCTCGTGGTCGCCTGCCGGTGAGCAGTTGATCTACGTCTATCAAAGTGAACCTGGTGAGTTCTCTCCAGCTGAGTTGTGGCTCTTGGGCACAGATGGAGGCAGTGCAGGATTACTTGCTACCGACTTGCCCACGTCTTGCGAACCGCGCTACCGCCCTGCCTGGTCCCCCGACGGTCGTTACGTCGCCTTCACGCAGTTGGATCAGCCTATCGCCTTCTTCAGCGCTTTCGGACTTGCGCGCAGCAACATGTGCGTCGTAGACACGATCACGGGCCAGATTACCAGACTCTCTTCCTTTGAGAACCGAGAGGTTACTTTCCCCAACTGGTCGCCGGACGGTCGGTTCGTAGCCTTCGTATCTACCACCGCTGCCGGTGAGGGGATGCCCTACGACGAAACGCTCTACAGCGAAGTGTGGGTGGCCAGCGCCGATGGCACCCAACTCTACGCCGTTTCAGGCACGACCAGGTGGAACTATGCCCTGGCCTGGCTAACTCCCACATCTGTCCAAGAGGAGTGAAGCACCATGAAACCGAGAGCCCGTTTCTATCTTACCCTGACGTTTGTGCTGATGGCGACTATGGTGCTACTTGTCATTGTGCTCGTTCGACCTGCTCGCGCCGGTGGAGGCATCGTGCTGCGCCCTCCGTTCGATGGGACATATCGGGTCACAGCCTATTTCGACCATGAAAAGCCAAATTACGGCTCCGGAGCAGATGGCTTTATCTGGATTTACAACGGAGAACGAGTGCCCGCATCTTACCCTAACAAAACTGGTGAGCCATATCCGTACGACGGGCACGATGGCTGGGACTGGTCTATGATAACTGGAACGGATGTTCTGGCTGCTGCTGCGGGTACTGTCGAAGTTTCAGTTGACAATATGCAGGGGGGGTATGGGCACACCATTATCATTGCTCATGGTAACGGCTACTACACGATGTACTCTCATCTGAATGCACGCTTGGTTGAGGAAACAGACCCAGTAGCAGCAGGGCAGCACATTGGAGAGAGCGGAGAGAGCGGGGGCGTGCCTCCGCATCTGCATTTCGGTGTGCGTCACGGCGGCTATCTTTCCACCACCTACGCGGTTGACCCCTTTGGCTGGCGCGGCAGTGGGCGAGATCCCCTGTTCAACTTCAACGGCAAGGAGTCTTCCTGCCTATGGGCTGGTGTGCCGGGCGATGACGTCAGTTGCGCCGACATCATTGTGGAAGACGCCGGCCAGGGATGGGAACAATACCCCACATGGGACAATGTCTGTTCACAAAGCAGCAGCAGCTGGGCACGCTGCGAGCGGGGAAATGGCTATTGCTATCACTGGACGAACGTGTGGAGCCCGCCTTCTTTCTGGGTCCAGTGGCGACCCTGGTACAGCAACTACGGCCAGTTACGCTACCCTGGTTACTACCAGATCCACGCCTTCGTGCCGACCGCCGACGATAGTCCGAAGGCGAAAACCAGTAATGCCACGTACGAGGTGCGCCACGGGCGCTCCTCCCCTGCCATAACCTATGTACCGGTGGACCAGAGTGATTACAGCGACAACTGGGTACCGTTGGGTACCTATTGGCTCTGGCCAGGGCAGTCAGGCAGCAGCGTCTCGATGGGCGACTACACTGGTGAAGGCGCGGGAACCAGGGAGATCGTCGCCGACTCGATGAGATTCAGCGCCAGCATCGCCAATCTGCCGGATATCAGGAACTCAGATGGGTGGACTTCTTCGATCGCCATCCGCAACAACAGTGCCACAGCGGCCAGTGTAGCCATCAACTACTACAACTCCAGCGGTGACAGGGTAAGTGACGACATTATGACAGTCTCGGGCAACAGCGTCGTGGTCCGGACGCCTCTGTCCGGTTTCGTCGGCTCAGCCACAGTCGTCTCCGGCCAGGACGCATCAGTGGTGGTGGAGACAAAGAAGGGGTCCGGCAGCGATTTGAAGGCCGAGGGATACTCCGGTTTCTCGGCAGGCCACACCAGGGCCTATTTCCCCACCGTGGCCGAGCGCAGTTCAGAGTGGTCGAAGATATCCGCCTCGAACGTCAGTGGCGAGACGGCCACCACGAAGGTCCGGCTTTTCGACCGCTATGGCAATGAGATCACTGCTGCAGAGCAGAACTTTACTCTCAACCCCAACGGACAGAACACGGTTGACCTCCGATACGTCGGAGGGCTGCCAGCGGACTTCCTGGGATCGGCCTACGTTACCTCGACCGGCAGGATCGTAGCAGAGACCGTGACTCACTTCCCCCTCAGCCCGATCAACGACACCGCTGCCTACGAGGGACCGGCCACTGGCTCTACCGGCAGCCTGTATTTCCCTCAGGTGAAGCGCCGTATGTTTGGGGGTAACTGGTACGACTACTCAGGGGTCGTCATCCAGAACCTGGATAACACCTACCCCGCCTCAGTCTACGTCTATTTCTACGACCGTAATGGCACCCTGAAGACGTCTTTCTCCGATTCCATCCCTCCCAAGTCTTCTCACGGGTACAATACCCGGTACTATGGTGAGGCACCGCCGGACAAGATGATAGCCCTGGGAGACGACTTCAATGGGTCGGTGCGGGTGGTGAGTACTGGCGGTCGAGAGATCGTAGGAGTATGCAAGACGTGGATCGAGGGGGGTGTGGATGCCATCGAGATGCACGTTGGCGAAGCAGGCGGTACGGCTGAACTGGTTGTGCTGCTGGTGTACCGCCGGACCTATGATGGACAGTCGGCCGACCCACAGAATAACGCCGCCTGGCTGGCCTACAGCGGCGTCATCGTACAGAACCTGGGCGCATCTACTGCCACCGTCACGGTCCGCTTCTATCGCCAAGATGGCTCTGAGGTCACCGGTGCTGCCTTCAGTGATTCCATTCCCTCAAACTCCCCTCACGGCTACAACACTCGGTACTATGGTGATGCTCCCAGCAGCAAGATCAATGCCCTGGGGTACAGCTTTACCGGCTCAATGCACATCGAGTCTACCAATGGCCAGGCTCTGACCGCGGTGGTGGATACAGGGCGGGAGACCAAAGCCATCTACTACTACAACGCCGCCTACAGATGATCCGTGCGGCAGCGTGCAACCAGATGCCCCGCATCGCGCGGTTGCCATATCGCGGGTCGCCGACCGGGGTAGCGCTGACGGCGCTGGCTTGCCTGGGTGGGTGCCGTACCAAGATCATAGCCCAGGCAAGATCGCCTTGCTTCGAGGACCCCGTCGTCTGATGGACACGTTCACCACCAAGTGGCCTGTGTGGGAGGAGGCCGATGTGGCCGAGGAGACGATCACGCTGGTGGTGCAGGTGGATGGCCGGGTGCGGGACAAACTGACGGTGCCTGCCGGCATCGGGGAGGACGAAGCCCGCCAGCGGGCGCTGGAATGCGCCAACGTGCGCCGCCAGTTGGATGGTCGTCGCGTGGCGCGCGCGATCTACGTGCCGGGCCGGCTGGTGAACGTGGTGACTGAGAGCACAACCACGTAATGCAGCGCGTTCGTAGTGGCGACTTCAGTCGCTCTTTCCGCCGCACAACGACTAAAGTCGTCACTACGAGGCTGCTACAGGGCGGCGGGCTTGCGTCTCCCGCCGCTTCCCCTATAATTGCCGTCGTGATCGAAGTCCACGCACTCACCAAGCGCTTCCAGAGGCTGGTAGCAGTGAACGCAGTGTCCTTCACCTGCTACGACGGAGAGGTCTTCGGCCTGCTGGGCCCCAACGGCGCCAGCAAGACGACGCTGCTGCGACTGCTGGCCTCCGTACTGGAGCCGACCGCCGGCACCGCCCTGGTGGATGGGCTGGACGTACGTAAGGCGAGCGCCCGCGTGCGCGCCCGCGTGGGCCTGCTGGTGGAAGCGGCGGGCCTGTACGCCCGCTTCACTCCCCGTGAACACCTGCGCTTCTACGGCCGCCTACACGGCCTGGATGGCCCGCCATTGGAGCGACGGGTGGCAGACGTACTGAACATGCTGGAGATGGCCGATTTCGCCGACCGGCGCACGGAGGGCTTTTCCGCCGGCATGGGCCGCCGAGTGATCCTGGGGCAGGCACTGGTCCACGACCCACCCAACGTCATCCTCGACGAGCCCGCCGGTGGCCTGGACGTGATGAGCACGCGCAAGGTGCGGGCGCTCATCGCCCGTTTCCGCGACGAGGGGCGCTGCGTCTTGCTCTCTACCCACCTGATGAGCGAGGCACAGCGGCTGTGCGACCGCGTCGCCATCATCCACCGGGGGCATTTGCAGGCGGTGGGGGCACCGGCGGACCTCGTCGCTCAGACCGGGGCGGGCGACCTGGAGGAGGCATTCGTGCGCATCGTGGGCGAGGAGCGGCTGCAGGCCGACTTGTGGGAGGAGAAACGCCCGCGCCGCTGGTACCAGTTCTGGCAGCGGGAGCGTCCAGGGAGCCGGACCGATGCTTAACGTGCTGCGCACCATCTTCGTCAAGGAAGCGCTCGACCTGCTGCGGGACCGGCGGGCGCTGCTCTTCCTGTTCGCCCCACCGTTGTTGCTGCCGCTGCTGGGGGCGGTCGGTGGCGCATTCTTGTTGTGGCAGGTCATCCGCCAGACCCGTGGCGGCCTGCCGGTGGCCGTCGTCAATGGAGAGCAGTTGCCCGCACTGGTCGCCAAACTGGAGCACCGGGGCGTGCTGCGATTGGTCAGCGAGCCCCTGGACGTGGAAGGAGCGCTACAGCGCGGCGAACTGATGGCGGTGCTCGAGGTGCCACCCGACGCTGCGGGGCGGCTGGCAGCCGAAGAGCCGCTCACGCTCACGCTGACCAGCAGCCGCAGCGGGTGGCTGCCCGACCTGGCCGTCGCCTCGATCCAGCAGGAGTTGAATGTATACGGCGGCGAGGTGCTGGCGGAGCGGCTGGCCCGGCGCCGGTTGGACGCGGGATGGACCAGGCCGGTCCGCCTGGAGCGGAAGGCCGCCGCGCCGGCAGGCGTAGCCGCGGCCCCGCTTGCCGCGGGCGGGGCGCTGCCTTCGTCCATGGGCAACGTCTTCCTGCTGCTGGCTATCACCACGTGGGCCGTTACCGGCGGGTTGAGCATGATGGCCTACATGACCGTCGGGGAGAAGGAGCGCCGCACGATGGAATCGTTGCTCATCACCCCGGCCAACCGGGTCGGGATCGTGGTGGGCAAGATCGCGCTCAGCATCATCGTCTCGGCCATCACTATCGGGCTATGGTCGCTGGACAGCCTGGCCTACACGCTCTTGCTCTCGACTATGCCGTCCGGCTTTGGCGGCTTTGCTGTCCCCATCGTGCCTGGGCTGGGAGACCTGGGCCTGGCCATCGTGTGGTTGATGTTGTTGATGTTGCCCCTGATGACCATGGCGAACGGGCTGGTGGCAGCAGTGTGCACCTTCGCCAGGAACTACCGCGAGTCCAACCTCTTCCTGGGCCTCCTGCAATTGCTGCTTCCGGGATTGGCTGTCCTGGCGACCTTCGGCATCGGGGCCACGCCTCCGTTGGTCGTGTATGCGCTGCCGGTGGTGGGCGTGTTGGTGGCCATGCGGGACCTCCTGGGGGGCGGGGTGGCGGCGGGAGCACTGGCCCTGGCGTGGGCGGCGGCGGCCGTCTACGCGGTAGGGGCCATCCTGCTGGCAGCCTACGTCTTCTCGCGCGAGTGGGCGCTGATGCGGGGGGTCTAGGCGCATAGCCTTTGCGTATAGGTTGGTGCACCAGATACAGCCTGGCGGCTCTACCTATCAAGTAGTCCAAACAAACTGGCAGAATTCAGCACATTGAGGTATAGTTAGGGTGGCTGCTTCTGTTGAGGCTCAGCCATCGCGGTGTGGGAGAGAAAAGCAGAATGTCAGATCATTCAGTCAGCGCACAATCTACCGCTGTCCTCAGAGAGCAATTGCGGCTATTCGCATTCAGCGGCTCTCCGCTTCCTCCACCTGCGGCCGTTCTGCGTGCCCAGCAAGAGTTGAGTACACGTGAGAAACTGGTCACATTACTGGAAGGCGAGTTGAACTTTCATGGTGAGCATAGTGGCTATGCTTCTCACGATTTTCACGCCTTCGCAGCCAAGTTTCCACCCCAGCTACCCCGATCCTTTATTCGTGGCCTGACTGCGCCTGGAGAGATCGTTCTTGATCCAATGATGGGATCAGGCACGACGATAGTTGAGGCCCTGCTTGAAGGACGGCAAGGTATTGGCTTCGACCTCGACCCCTTAGCGCTGCAACTGAGCCGTGTCAAGACAACGCCATTAGACCCAGATGCCCTACGAGGTGCAGGGTATGAAGTCCTTTCGGCAGCCAATGCTCTATTGTCGAACGGGGGACCAATTGACCAGGAACTGGTCCGGCAATTTGACGATCGGACACGAGACTTTATTGACTATTGGTTCCTGCCGACAACCCAACGCGAGTTGATGGCCCTTGTATTGGCTATCCGGAGTGTGACAGATCCTTCCATTCGGCGTTTTCTGGAGCTGACCTTTTCATCTACTATCGTGACCAAGTCAGGCGGGGTTTCTCGCGCACGAGACCTGGCGCATAGTCGGCCTCATCGAGTTGAGACCAAAGTGCCCAAGAATGCACTCGAGCAATTTTCCCTCCGCCTGCGCAAGAACCTGATAAGTATCTCACGGCTCGAGACAAATGGCTGTGTGGCCCTCCCATTAGCTGGCGATGCGCGGGCTATGCCACTCGCAGATGGCACAGTGGACCTCGTAGTGACTTCGCCGCCCTATGCGAACGCTATAGACTATATGCGAGCCCACAAGTTCTCACTGGTGTGGCTAGGCAAGCCTATCGCAGACCTTTCAGAACTGCGTGCCGAGTACATCGGCTCCGAACGAGTTGGCAATTCACTCGCTCTAAGTGTTGCGTTGCCCGACCACCCGGAGAAGATCATTCAGCAATTGGCGGGATGTGACACTAAGAAAGCGGCAATCTTGCGCAAATACTTCACCGAGATGAAGGTTGTGTTAGCAGAAACGTACCGCGTCCTGCGTAATGACTCAGCTGCCATATTCGTGGTAGGGACATCCATGATGCGCGGAATTGATGTGCATACACACAGTTGTCTGGCTGATATTGCAGCCAGTGTGGGCTTTGGAGTGGTTGGAATCGTTCAACGCATCCTGGATCGAAACAAGCGTATGATGCCAGCACGCTTTGGCAAGAAAACGGACTCTATGATTGAACAACGTATGCACGAAGAATATGTCATCGGACTGTACAAACATCCTCAGGGGGATCAACATGCCAACTCGTGAGCAGACGATTACCGATGCCATCCACGTTTTCGAGAATGCCTTGTATCCGTCTGATTTGAGCCCGGCCACTGCATGGCTGGGTATCTACCAAGCGCTCCTGTGGTATGAACCTGTTAACTGGGTGGGTTTCATTGATTTGCCCCACATCATTGACGCTGACAAATTGCGGCCAGCCTCGCTTGCGAAGAAGCGTACCTGGACGAGGCCTAATGCCTGGCAACGTCGAGCACAATTAGTTAGCGAGTACTTAGCCCAACAGTTGCAGTGCCCAGTTCACAGTGTAACAGACAAGACAGATTTGCTGATGAAGCAGCCCGACTATGAAGGAATGCAACGACAAAATACTCTAGGCATTGCTTTTGCAGGCTTAGGTAAACACATCCTGGAGAAGTTTGGCGCTGAGATGCTTTCATACGGTACTGAGGTTGAAGCAGCTACGGTCTTCCCAGGTATCACCTTTCCGGGCCGCAGTGTCACACCTCGTGTTGATCTACTCGTCAGGCGCAACAATATCCCTAAAGTAGCTATCTCAGCCAAGTGGAGTGTGCGCCACGACCGACTGAGTGACATTACGAACGAATGCCCGGTTTACAAGGCTGCCTATGAGCGCATCTACCGTCAGGTACGCCACGATCATTTGGCGTATTATGTGCTTACGAACGAGTACGACCCATCACGTCTCAACAAAATGTTGGATGATTCGTGCGTGGATGGTGTAGTTCATGTTCACAAAGCAGCGGTCGTGGACGTATGTCAATTGAACGGTCGCCTGATACGTTTGATGGACCTGGCAGACCTCATCAACGCGACGTTTACCTGGTGATGGATCTTTCATGTTCCAGCAACTCGGCCTCTTCGGCTTTCAAGGCTCGACCTTCTCCGAGCCATATACCGTCAGCCAACTCACCGGCACCATCCGCCGCCTGATCGAGGGGGAGCCAGACCTGAACGACGTGTGGGTCGAGGGAGAGGTCTCCAACTTCAGCCGTCCCATCTCCGGCCATTGCTACTTTACGCTCAAGGACGCCAGTGCCCAGCTCGGCTGCGTGATGTGGCGCAACGTCGCCCAGGCGCAGACCTACCTGCCGGCGAGCGGAGACCTGGTGCTGGCCCACGGGCGGGTGGGAGTCTACGAAGCCGGGGGCCGCTACCAACTCTACGTAGACCAACTGCGGCCGGCCGGCCTGGGCCACCTCTACCAGCAGTTCGAGCGGCTCAAGGCGCGCCTGGAGGCCGAAGGGCTGTTCGCCCCGGAGCGCAAGCGACCCCTGCCTCCCTTTCCGCGCCGCATCGGCGTCGTCACCTCCCCCTCCGCCGCGGCGCTACACGACATCCTCACGATTCTGAGCCGCCGTTACCCGCTGGCCGAGGTACTGCTTGCACCCACGCCGGTGCAGGGAGACGAGGCTCCGCCCCACATCGTCGCCGCGCTGGAGGCGCTCAACCGGCGGGACGACGTGGACGTCATCATCGTCGCCCGTGGGGGCGGAAGCCTGGAGGAACTGTGGGCCTTTAACGACGAGCGGGTGGCCCGCGCCATCGCCGGTTCCCGCGTCCCGGTCATCTGTGGCGTGGGGCACGAGACCGACTTTACCCTGGCCGACTTTGCCGCCGACGTGCGCGCCCCCACCCCCTCCGCCGCCGCCGAACTGGTGGCCCCCGACTGCGCGGACCTGCGCGCGCTCGTGGCGGGGATGGCGGAGACGCTCCAAACGACGCTGCGCGGCAGGCTCGAGGAGCAGCGCTGGAAGCTGGCCGGGCAAGCGCGGGCCCTCAAGCACCTTTCCCCGGCCGCCCAACTGGCCCAGGCGCGCCAGCGGGTGGACGACCTGCTGGGCCGGGCGCAGGTGGGGTTGAACCACAGCCTGGCGCTGCGCCGCGAGTGCCTGAGTGGTCTCGCCGGGCAGTTGGCAGGGGTCAGCCCGCTGGGAACGCTGGAGCGCGGGTACGCCATCGTGCGCCACCGGCGCACAGGGGCGGTCGTGCGCTCGATGTCCCAGGTCGCAGGGGGCGACGTGCTCGGCATCCGCGTCGCCGATGGTGAGTTTGAAGCAGAAGCTCTGTCATTCTGAGCGTAGCGAAGAATCTCAGGCGATTCGCGTATGAGGTGGCTGCGGGCGGCGAAAGGATGGGGACCGGTTGAGGGAGCAATACTGCTCCTCGTCGCCCCGTTTCTCCTGTTCACTACCCCCACCCGCGCGGTCCTGTTGCTGGCAATCCCCGTGCTGTGGGTGCTCCGCCGGCTGCTCCTCGGCCGCTTCGTGCCCGCGACCCCGATGAACCTCCTCGTGCTGCTCTTGCTGCTCTCCGGCGGCGTGGGGTTCTGCGTCTCGCCCAACCCGACCTGGAGCCAGTTGAAGATCAATGAGTTGCTACTTGGCGTGGGGTTCCTGTACGCGACAGTGGATGTGTTGCAGGCCGCGGGCCGGTGGCACTGGGTGCCGGTAGGGGTGCTGGCCATCACCACAGGGTTCCTCGGCCTGGGACTCCTGGGCACGCGGTGGGGCCTCAAGATTCCACAGTTGGCGACGCTGGTAGCAGGATTGCCGGGCCGGATCGGGTGGTTGCCAGAAGGAGAGGCCTCTTTCAATCCCAACGTGATCGGCGGAGCACTGCTGTGGGTGCTGCCTCTCCACCTGAGCCTATTCTGGTGGGCCGTGCGGCGGCGAGTGCGCCGGTGGGCCATCGTGCAGGCGCTTCTGGCCACCCTCAGCCTGGCACTGCTCGTGCTCACCCAGGCGCGCGGGGCCTGGCTGGGCTTTGCAGCCGGCGGGCTCACGTTGCTGGCAGTCGCTGGTGGACGGCCGGGGCGGGTCGGGGCCGTCGTGCTCCTGGTGGCGTTGCTCGCGCTGGTAGCGTTTGGCCCTCCAGCACTCAGGCTTGCCTTGCAGGTTGGCGGGCAGTCCGCCCGCATCCTGAGCACGATCACGATGGAGCAACGGCTCGAAATCTGGTCGCGCGCGCAATACGCGATTGCCGATTTTCCATTCACCGGGCCCGGACTGGACGCCTTCCAGTACGTGATGCCGGTGATGTACCCCCTGTTCCAGGCTCCCCCTGGCGCAGTCGTTCCCCACGCCCACAATGAATTCCTGCAGGTAGCGCTGGACCTGGGGCTCCCTGGACTGGTGGCCTGGCTGGCGTTGTACGTCGTCGCATTCTGGATGCTGGGGCAGGCCTACTGGCGTTGCGCGGATCGCTCAAGCCCTCCACCTCCAACCTCCAACCTCCAACCTCCAACCTCCAACCTCCAACCTCCAACCGGCCTCATCCAGGCCCTGGCGTTGGGTAGTGGTGGAGCCCTGATCGCCCACCTGGGATATGCGATGACCGACTGCGCGGTGTTGGACGCCAAGCCCAACGTCGTGTTCTGGATGGTAGTTGGCCTCAGCGTCGCGCTGTACCAGGCGGAGGATGCCTGGTAGGGCAAGTTGCCAACTTGCCCAGCCGGGCAAGAAACGCGCAGGCAGACTGCGATGTAGGGGGATTGTAAGACCGCTATGGTGGATTGGGCTGCTCTGGCTTTCAACGGGTTGTGGGTGCTGGGTGCGGCGGTGGTCCTGGCGGCTGTGAGCCTTTCCTGCTACGAGGCCCAACGATCCGGCGACCGGTGGCGGAACCGGCTGGCGGCGCCCGGTTTTCAGTTGCCAATCCTGACAGGCTGCCTGCTCATCAGCCTGGGGTTAGCATTAGCGCCGGCCAGCGGGCCGCGCTGGTGGGAGCGCGTGCTGTGGGGGCTGTGCGGCATCGTGAGCGCCTGGCAACTCTGGATTACCTGGCGCGAGCGGAAGAGTAAGAGCGACTGAGGTGGCCGGACGGCGCGCTCGTTGGACAACCCTGCCCGCCTGCGCTATAATGGCGCTGCACATAGCAGCGGCACTGCACATAGCAGCGGCGCGGCCACCTGTTGAGGCCGGTCTCCGACCTAGCCACCAGGCGCGGCGCTGCTGCTCGCAGCGCGCTTTCGTGAATGGGAGGAGAGGCGTACCGATGCTCAAACGTGTGGGGACCCGCCTGGGCCTGATTCTGCTGGTGGCCGACGTGGGCCTTACGGCGCTGGCGCTCTACCTGGCCAAAGTACTGCGGTTGGCGCTGCCTTTCGGCGTCTCCCTGAAAGGGCCCCTGGCCTTTGGCTCCTGGTTCTATCTGCTGGTGCCTGCCATCTGGGCACTGGCCTTCCTGGCCCTGCACGTCTACGACCCGGCACGCGCGCTGCGTTACCTGGGCGACGCGCAAGCCGTGTGGAGCGCCGTCACCTGGGCCACGCTCGTCTTCGCCGGCGTCGCTTATCTCTTCTTCCGCGAGTTTTCGCGGCTGCTGTTTTTCTACTTCTACCTGCTCGACCTCGCTCTCCTGTTGGGCTGGCGCGCGCTACTGCAGTGGCTGTTCCGCCTGGGATTGGGGCGGGGCCTGCTCGAATCTCGCCGGATACTCGTCGCCGGCGCCGGCCGGGTAGGACAGGAACTTGGCCAGGCCATCCGTGCCTACCGCTGGACGGGCCTGGAACTGGTAGGCTACGTAGACGACGACGAGGCCAAACAGGGGAAAGAATGTGCCGGCCATCCCGTATTGGGGGGGCTCGAGGACGTGGCCTCCACCGTGTCCCGGTACGCGGTGGACGAGGTTGTCCTGGCCCTGCCACCGTGGGCACAAGAGAAAGCCAGGCAAGTCATCCTGGCGCTGCAAGCGTTGCCGGTCAACGTGCGCATCGTGCCCGACGTGTTCGACCTGGTCTTCATCCGTGCCTCGACGGAAGAGTTTGCCGGCATTCCCCTGGTCGGACTGCGCGAGCCGGCCATCGAAGGCCCCGACCGCGTGATGAAGCGTTTCTTCGACCTGGTGGTCGGTAGCCTGGCGCTGGTGCTGCTTTCACCGTTGATGCTGGCCGCGGCCTTGGCGGTACGGGCAGATTCGCCCGGCCCGATCCTCTTCCGCCAACTGCGCATCGGTGAGGGCGGGCGGCCTTTCGCGATGCTCAAGTTCCGCACTATGCTGGTAGGGGCGGAGGCCGGAGAACGGCGGCTGGCACAGGAAAACGGGGCAGGTCCTCCCCTCTTCGTGAAGAACCAGCACGACCCCCGCGTCACCCGGGTGGGGAGTGTCCTGCGGCGCTTCAGCGTGGACGAGTTACCGCAACTCTTCAACGTACTCAAGGGCAACATGAGCCTGGTCGGGCCGCGGCCAGAACTCCCATGGCTGGTCGAAAAGTACGAGCCGTGGCACCGCAAGCGCTTCGCCGTGCCCCAGGGGATGACGGGCTGGTGGCAGGTCAATGGCCGCAGTGACCGCGCCGATTATCACCTGCGCGTGGAGGACGATCTGTATTACATCCGCAACTGGTCCTTATGGCTCGACGTGCGGATCCTGTTGGTGACGTGCGTCGCCGTGCTCCGGGGCCAGGGCGCGTACTAGCGTGTGCGCGTGTGCGCGTACGCACCAAGTCATTCTGAGCGCAGCGAGGAATCTCGCGCAGCCAAGTGGTAGTCGTGAAGCCTAACCTGTACCGTCTGGCCATAACCAAACTCAAATCCCCGCTATTCTGGGTCGGCCTGCTCACGAGCCTGGTGTGCGTGTTCTTGAGCATCCACAACCTGGACTGGCAGCGGCTGTTCGCGCTGTGGCGCCACATAGATTATCGCTGGGTCGCCCTGGCCGCCATCATGATCACGACACATACCATCGTGCGTGCCGCCCGCTGGCGGGCACTGTTCCCCCCCCCGAGGCCGTCGTTTGAGGTTACCCTGACCGCCATGCTCATCGGCCAGACGATGAATTACCTCCTGCCGGCCCGCAGCGGGGATATCCCGCGTATCTACTGGCTGGGCGAACGTGCAGACCAAAGCAAGGCCCGTACGTTGGGGACGATGGCCGTGGAAAAGGTCCTGGACCTGGCCTTGCTGGTGCTGGTGTTATTTCTGGTCCCGCTCTGGGCTCCCGCCAGACCGCCCTGGCTGGCAAAGGCCACGTGGGGAGTGGCGATCGGGCTGCTCCTCTTGTACGTCGGACTGCGGGTCATCCTGGCCTGGCAAACGGCTCTCGCCGACCGGCTGGGACGCCTGGCCGATCGCTACAACGCCCGCTGGTGGCCCACGCTCCGGGAACAACTGGCTCGCGTCGCCGAGGGTATCGAGGCGCTGAACCGCTCCCACTTGCTTGGATGGGGGCTGGCTCTGTCGTTGCTGGCGTGGATCGGGGGAGCGGCGGCCAACCTGGCGACGTTGCGCGCCCTCGGGCTGCCCGCCTCCTGGCCGATGGCGCTGGCCGTGTCGGCGGCATTGCGGGTGGGCATTTCCCTGCCTTCTCTGCCGGCGAGCGTCGGCGTGTACGAAGGCACAGTCGTACTGGCGTTGAGCGTCTTTGGCATTGACCGGGAGACGGCGCTCAGTTATGGAGTGCTGATGCACCTGGTGGACTTTATGCCGCCGGTGGCAATGGCACTGGGACTCGTATGGCGAGGCCAGTCGAGAGCCAGGCTCATCCATGAGGCTCACCAACGTGAGGGCTGATACTCCACTGCGCATCTTGCACGTGATCGAAGCGACGACCGCTGGCGTGCGGCGCTACGTCACCACGTTGGCGGCCGGCCTGCGTGCGCGGGGCCTGGACGTGGCGGTGGCCGCTCCCTGGCAACGCAGCGAACACTATGGAGACACCGCCTTCGTCGAGGATTTGCAGCGCCAGGGCGTAGTGTTCCATCCGGTGCCCATGCGGCGCCAGATTGGCCCGTGGGATGGGAGCGCACTTCTCGCTCTCTACCGGCTGTTGCGAGAGGGGCAATTCGCCCTGGTGCACACCCACAGTTCCAAGGGAGGCTTCCTGGGCAGAGTCGCGGCCCACGGCTGCCACGTCCCGGTGGTTCACACCCCGAATGGCCTGTACTTTCTGGAGAAAACGGGGGTCAGCCGCCAATTCTACCTCAACCTGGAGCGGTTGGCAGGCTCCCTGACCACGGCGATGGTGGCAGTTTCGGACGGCGAAAAGGAAGTCTTGATCGGCCACCGCATCGTGGCTGCGGAGCGCGTGCGGGTCATTCACAACTGCGTTGACGTCGCCCGCATTGACCAGCACGCAGGCCTGACGAGAGCGTCCGCCAAGGTACGCCTGGGGATTCCCCTCGATCAGCCGGTGGTGGGGGCGGTGGGACGGCTGGTGCCCCAGAAAGCCCCGCTGACGTTCGTCCAGGCAGCCAGGCAGGTGGCTGCCGCAGCGCCAGGGACGCTGTTTGTGTGGGTTGGATCGGGGCCGCTGCAAGCCACAGTGGCAGATCTGGCCAGGGCCGAAGGAATCCCCCTGCGCCTGTTGGGCCACCGCGAGGACGTGTGGGATTGTCTGCGGGCGTTCGACGTCTTCGTACTGGCCTCCCGGTACGAGGGATTGTCCTTTTCTCTGTTGGAAGCGATGGCGCTTCGATTGCCCGTGGTGGTGACCGACGTGGTAGGCACCCGCGACGTCGTGGATGACCAGGTGTCCGGCCTGGTGGTGCCGGCGGATGTACCGGCGGCACTGGCCGACGCCATCCTGTCCCTGCTCCGAGATCCACCCCGCGCGGATAGGCTCGCACATGCCGGGCGAAAGAAAGTCGTCGCCCAGTTTTCCGTGGAGCGCATGCTGGACAGCCACCAAGCGCTGTACGAGGAGTTGTGTGCCAGGTGAGAAACCGGTATCTCAACTCGCGGCCTCCGCGCGCGTTGGCCGGGGCCGGGGCGATTGGAGCAGCATTGGCAGCGCTGGCGCTGCCAATGCTGGTCTACCTGTTGACGATGGCTCCCACCATCACCTGGGCCCACGACGGGGCCGACGGTGGCGACCTGATTACCGCGGCCTACACGTTGGGTGTGCCCCACCCTCCAGGCTACCCTGTGTACTGCCTGCTGGGTTGGCTGTTCGCACACCTGCCGCTGCGGGACGTGGCCTGGCGGCTCAATCTCATGTCGGCGGTGGGGGCAGGGCTGGCCGCGCTGGGGCTGTACGCGGCGGTGATGGAATGGACGCAGGGAAGACACGAGCCAGGCGGGGATGCGGCGATCGCGGGGCTGGGTGCGGCGTGGGGGTTGGCCTTCGTCCCCGTGCTCTGGTCCCAGGCCCTAATCGCCGAGGTCTACGCGCTCCACGCCGCCTGCGTGGCGTGGACACTATGGCTGGCACTCCGCGTACGTCATGCCAGAGCCTGCCCTGAGCCTGCTGAAGGGGCCTGGCCTGGGGCCTTGGGACTGGCCTGGGGACTGAGCCTCAGCACGCACCTGACGAGCCTGGCCTTGCTGCCGGTGGTCATGTGGGCCGGGTGCCCGTCCCGCCTTGCTCCCGCTGCCCAGCAGCGGGAGCGCCTATTCCGCTCAGTGCTCCTCCCCACCCTGTTGGGGGTCATGCTGGGCCTCTCCCCATACATCTACCTGTCATGGCGGGCCGGGCGGGGGGCTGTTACCTGGGGAGACCCCACCACACTGGCAGGGTGGTGGTGGGTCGCGTCGGGGGCACTCTACCGGGGCTACCTCCTCTCGCTGCCCCTGCAGGCTATCCCCGCCCGCGTGCTCGCCCTGGTGCAGCACACGGGTGAAGGCTTTGGACCGACGGGGATGGTACTGGGCGCAGTTGGCGTAGAGTCGCTGGCACGCCAGCATCGGGCACTGCTGCTGGCGAGCGGGCTGAGCGCACTCCTGGTCGTGGCCTACGCCATCGGCTACGACACTGCCGACTCCTACGTCTACCTGATCCCGGCGTTCGTCATCTTCGCCTTCTGGCTGGGGGTGGGGCTGGCAGAAGGGCTGGGCTGGTTGCGCAGCCGCCTGGGCGGGTACCGCCGCCTGGCTGCCGCAGTGGGCCTGGCCTGTGCGGGGCCGCTGTTCGCCTTGGTCCTGAACTACCGGGGAATGGACGTGCACCAGGACGCGGCAGCGCGAGACTTTGCGGCAGGGGTGTTGGCCGCTGCCCCCAGGCAGGCGGTGTTGCTGAGCGCCCGGGACGCCCATACGTTCACACTGTGGTACTATCAGCACGTGGTGGGACAGCGCCCCGACCTGGCCATCGTGGACACGGGCCTTTGGGAGTATGATTGGTACCGCGCCGGCCTGCGGCGTGCCTATCCAGGGCTGGTGGTGGCGGAAGGGGACGTGGCGGACTATGGTCCGAGGGAACTGGGCCGGGCCAACCCTACCCGGCCGCT
>Ga0315284_10005716_pt1 | contig 17698 bp, 15 predicted proteins | sample YL17G09_16_MG_FD_203696 | JGI IMG/M metagenome (GOLD analysis project Ga0315284, IMG submission 203696) | Sediment microbial communities from Yellowstone Lake, YNP, Wyoming, USA - YL17G09_16 | ecosystem: Environmental > Aquatic > Freshwater > Lake > Sediment | place: USA: Wyoming | collected...
GTCCCCCGCCCTGCCGCCGCAGATGGGGCAGGGCCTCGCGGACGGTGCGCACGACGCTCAGGAGGTTTTGGTCCAGCGCCGCCTGCCAGACCTCATCCGAGTGCTTCTCAAAGCTGCCGGGGGGAGGGCCGCCAGCGTTGTTGACGACTATGTCCAGGCGCCCAAATCGCTCCACCGTCTGCGCCACAAATCGGCGGATGTCATCGCCGCGGGCCATGTCGCAGGGCACCGCCAGCACCTCGACGCCCGTAGCCGCCTTTATCTCCTCCGCTGCCTCCCTGAGCTGTCCCTCGCCGCGGGCGCAGACCGACACGCGACACCCCTCTTGGGCCAGGCTAAGAGCAACGGCCTTGCCTATGCCGCGACTGGCCCCGCCCACAAGAGCCACCTTTCCCGCGAGTCCCAAGTCCATAGCGCCTCCTCTGCCGTCGATTCTCTCAAGGTAGGAGTGAGAAGGATGTTACCCTCTTCGCGCCCGTTGTCAACCGCATTCTCACGGCCTGGGAGAGACCGGAGTCCTTGAGGGACACTAGCCGGCGGCAAGAGGGCGCACGAGAGGCGCCACCCTCTCCCAGATCCGCTCGCCGATCACCTCCGCGGGAAGGGTAGCATCTACCACGAGCCAGCGCCCCGGCTCTCTCGCTACGAGTTGCCTAAAGCCGGCGTGAACGCGCTCGTGGAACTCCCGGCCCTCCTGGCCGATGCTGTCCCACTCTGCGTTTGCCGTCTTGCGCGCCAAGCCGACCTCCACCGGCAGCTCCAACAGGACGGAGAGGTCTGGCCGCAGACCACCGGTGGCCAGCTTGTCGGCCGCTGCCACCGCCTCTATATCCAGGCCGCGTCCATATCCCTGATAGGCAAGGGTAGAATCGCTGTAGCGGTCGCAGATAACGATCCCTCCGCGTTCCAGGGTAGGGCGAATGACCTCAGCGACCAGCTGCGCCCGCGCTGCCAAGAACAGTAGAACCTCCGCCTCGGGGAGCAGGCTTGAACGGGAGGCGACGTCGGGGTCAGAGGAGGTCCCAGATGCAGGAGGATTCGGCCTTAGCTCGGCTGAGGGCCGGAGGATAATACGACGGATCTCTTCGCTGAGATGCGTCCCACCCGGCTCGCGGGTGACCACGACTTTGTGCCCAGACTGTTCCAGTCGCCGGCGGAGCAGCTGTGCCTGTGTGGTCTTCCCCGCCCCCTCACCCCCTTCAAGAGTGATGAAGATGCCGGGTCTCTCTCTATGGGATGTCGTCACTGCCATCTCCGGTCCCGCCCTTGGTCCCCAGGGACGGCGACTCGTCCTCCCGGTAGATGCGCACCCGTCGCAGGGGCTCGCGCCCCCGGCTCCGCGATGAGAGGCTGTACTTCTGAGCCAGTTGGTGCTGGAGGCGCCGGATGAAGGAGTTCTGAGGGGAGAGCTCCACATCTCGATCGCTGGTCATGACCTCAGATATGGCCTTCTCAGCCTCCTGCAACGCAGCCGCAACCGGATCGAATCTCTCTTGGTCGCCCTGCATGGCGATCAAGCTCTGCTCCATCTGCGATATGGTGTTGTTCTTGAGCACATAGATGGGAAGACCGCGCGCCTCCGCCTCGCGAAGGGCCTGGGGCTTGCGTCGATAGAAGGTTCGCAAGGTCAGCACAAGGTCGGCGTCGCTCAGGTGCTCGCTGACCGCGGCGGGCGAGGCCGTCTGGCGGATGGCCTGCTCCAAACGCTTGCGGGAGATGCCGAAGGGATAGATGCTCCGGGTGAGACTCGCTGGGCCACGTCGCGTCTCGCTGACTGCGGGGACGAGCGTTTCCAGAGTAGACTGCTCCCGCGCCAGGTCGGCCTGGCTCAGCCGGTGCACCTCCCCCCTCTCGCCCAGCTCGCGGACCTCCGCCGCCACCTGATACCCGCGCAGGATAGCGTCGACGGTCTCGGCTACGTTCTGATGGACGGCCACCCGGTCGTACGTCTGGATCTCTACCACGATGTTGAAGGTCGGAGGGGCCTTCCTCTCCAGGATCGACTTCTGGGTGCGCCGCCGGCGCGCCTCCTCATCGCCCAAGGTCACCGACTGGATCCCTCCGATCAGGTCAGAGAGGGTGGGGTTCATCATCAGGTTTTCCAGGGTGTTGCCGTGGGCGGTGGCGACCAACTGCACCCCTCGCTCCGCGATGGTACGGGCGGCGGCGGCCTCCAGCTCTGTGCCGATCTCGTCGATGACTATCACCTCCGGCATGTGGTTCTCCACGGCCTCAATCATCACCGCGTGCTGCATGGTCGGGGTGCTCACCTGCATGCGGCGGGCGCTGCCGATCGCAGGGTGCGGTATGTCGCCGTCGCCTGCTATCTCATTGGAGGTGTCGACGATCACCACCCGCTTGTTCATGTCATCGGCGAGGACGCGGGCGACCTCCCTCAGCATAGTGGTCTTGCCCACGCCGGGCCTGCCCAAGAGGAGGACGCTCTTGCCCGACCGAACAATGTCCTCGATGACGCGGATGGTGCCGAAGACAGCGCGTCCCACGCGGCAGGTAAGCCCCACGACCCGACCGCGGCGGTTGCGGATGGCGGATATGCGGTGCAACGTGCGCTCGATCCCTGCCCGGTTGTCGCCACCAAACTCGCTGACACGGGCTACCACGTAATCGACGTCCTCCCCATTGACCTCGATATCGCTGAGGACTACCTCCCGGCCGGGATAGCGGGCCTCCGGCAGGCGCCCGAGGTCAAGCACCACCTCCAGGAGGTCATGGTTGTCCATCTGCTGCCTCAAGGGGCCGCAGATGCGCGGAGGCAGCGCCTCCATGAACTCATCCAGGTCATCGGTTACCTGTCTCTCCACCACAACCTCCAATACAGCCGCAAATCCTACCCTCAGATGGCAGGCGCCAACTGAGCGGTCTTCACTGCCAGGGCCGTGCGCCTCACCAGCACGGTGTACTCCCGTCCCCGCTCAAAGCCGCGACGCAGGAGGGCGCGCCCCAGCCCTTCGGCGTACTTCGGCACAAGTGTAAGGACCAGACTACTCTCGGCCAACCGTCCCAGGGCTGCATCAAGCAGCGCATCCTGCCGTGCTCGCTCCACCGGGTGAATCATCAGATCAAAGCGGCCGATATTGGCGTCGCCCGCCGAGCGGAGCCACGCGGTTATCCGACCATCACGCTCCAACACCTGCTGAGATACGCGGCTCGCAAGCCAGTTGCGCTCCTGGGCAGCCCGCCATTCACCAAAGGTAACGGCCTCCGCACGGCGAATGGCCTCCGGCGCCACCGCGTTGTAGAGCAGGAAGAGGGAGTAATCGTCTGCACGAACCCTCTTGCGTAGGGGAAGCTCCCTTTCAACGCTCTGCACGCCGATCTCGGGTGCCCGACAGGAGAACAGCTGCTCCGTCAAGAACTCCCTGAAGCCCGCCCTGCGAGCGAACGGCAGGATGCCGCTGTCGCTGGCCAACCGCAAGAACACCTTCTCGACGCCGCTGCGCGCCGCCTCGGCGACGGCCTGATCGAGCAGGCTTAGACAGACCGCGTCATCGTCCTCCGCGGCGTTGATCAGGCAGTCCACCTCCCAGGCAGCGCGGGAGCCGCGACGACGCGCCGAGACCAAACCCCGCAGCGTGGCCCCTTTGACACTGATCCAGGTATGGCGCCCGGTGGCGAAGGAGAACCACTGCTCAAGAGCGCTCTCGAGAGGATGGGGGGCTGATTCTGTCTTGCCGATACGCTCGCGGGTCTTGGCCTCGTTGGGATAGACCCGGCCGTCGAAGGAGACGAGGGCCACCAGATCGGTGGGACGTACGGTTCGGACAACTGTCATGACGCGACCAAAGCTATCTATGGCTTCCTGTCGCCGCCTTGGCAGCGGCTGCAATCTCCAAGAAATGGCGATGAAACCGCAGATCGTCGGTGAGCTCGGGATGGAAGGCGGTGGCGAGCAAGTGTCCCTCCTGAGCCGCCACTATCGCCCCCCCATTGAGACACGCCAAGACCTGCACCTGAGGCCCTGCCTCAACAATAACGGGAGCGCGGATGAACACGGCAGGGAAAGGGGAGTGACCGAGAGCGGGAACATCCAACTCCGCCTCAAAGCTGTCCACCTGGCGTCCAAAGGCGTTGCGCCTGACGGCGATATCCATAACCGCCAGCGTCGGGAAGGTAAGGTCTTCCCCTCGCTTGGCAAGCATTATCAGGCCGGCGCAGGTGCCCCAGACCGGAAGGCCCTGGCTTGCCATCCGTTGCAGCGGGGAGAGAAGCCCATACTCAGCCATGAGATGACTGACAGTCGTGCTCTCGCCGCCGGGAACGACGAGGCCGTCCAGACCTTCTAGGTGCTCTGGTAGACGTACCTCGATAGCCTGAGCGCCGAGCCGGGAGAGTATCTCTACGTGTTCAGCAAACGCCCCTTGCAGGGCAAGTACGCCGATTCTGGTCATCTGCCCACTACCAGCCTCGGGTGGCCAGAAGCGCTTCTTCGGGGATATCCTTCATGTCCAGGCCAGGCATAGCTCCGCCGAGGCCTTTGGATACCTCGGCGATGATCTTGGGGTCATTATAGTGGGTGACGGCCTTGACAATGGCGCGAGCGCGACGATCAGGGGCCTCTGACTTGAAGATGCCCGAACCGACGAACACCCCATCGGCGCCCAGGAGCATCATCAGGGCAGCGTCGGCCGGCGTAGCGATTCCGCCCGCCGCGAAGTTGACCACCGGCAAAACGCCGCTCTCCTGTATCTCCTTCACCAGCTCATAAGGGGCCCCGAGGGCCTTGGCCTCGGCCATCAGTTCATCCGCCGGGAGGCCCTTGACACGCCGGACCCCGTCCATCACCGCCCGCATATGCCGCACCGCCTCCACCACGTTACCCGTCCCGGCCTCCCCCTTCGTCCGGATCATCGCCGCCCCCTCGCCGATCCGGCGCAAGGCTTCTCCCAGGTCACGGCAACCACAGACAAAGGGGACTTTGAACTCATGTTTGTTTACGTGGTGGACCTCATCGGCGGGCGTCAGCACTTCTGATTCGTCGATGTAGTCGACGCCCAGGGCCTCCAGCACCTGCGCCTCGGCCAAGTGCCCTATCCGGCACTTGGCCATGACGGGGATCGTCACCGCGTCCATGATGCGGAGGATGACATCGGGATCCGCCATACGCGCCACCCCACCGGCCGCCCTTATGTCGGCGGGCACCCTCTCCAGAGCCATCACCGCGCAGGCCCCCGCTGCCTCGGCGATCTTGGCCTGCTCCGGCGTTACGACGTCCATGATCACGCCGCCCTTGAACATTTGAGCCAGCCCCTTCTTCACCACCCAGGTGCCCTTCTCCTCAGCCATCGTACCTACTAAGTCTCCTCGGCCTCGAACATACTCGTATCGTCTAAATTCTACTACCGCACCAGAGGGCACGCAAGGCGCTCGCCCGTTCAGCAGCGCTCGTACCGGTGTCCCAACGCCCCGTCCAAGACCGCTCCTTGAATCAGGTCATTCGCGCCGAGAGCACTGGGAATTGACAGCCTGCCCCCTGAAGCCTTACGATCCTCGAAGCCGAAACGGTCTCGCCGGTCGAGCCGAGGTGCTGGTTGGGAACCTTGGGGCGCGAGGTTCTCTTTTTGCTATATGAGAAAGATCCGCTGGTTTCTGGCGATATCCTCTTTGGTGCTGGGTGTTCTGGTACTCGGGTTCACCCTCCTCCAACCCGGCCGACCCACGCTGGGAATACTCTTCGGCGTCCTATTGATACTGAACGGGATCATCAGACTCTACATAGGTCAGGCGGGATGAAACCCATGCCCGCCACGGCCTAGCTCGACCCCGCTTGCCCATGGCAGGTCTGAATAGCGGCGGGTCTGCGCTATTCATCACATCAAGCAGAGGTTTGCCTGTTGCGGCTTCTCCGAGGAGCAACCTATAATCTATAGGTTGTGGTGTTGAGCCTTCGGCAGGTCAGTCTATGTCCTTGAGGTAGCTGCGCAGTGGCGCGAATCGACCCGACCGCCCAGATGAAAACGATTGTGGTCCCAACCGACGGCTCACAGGCAAGCCTGGAAGCCGTGGCCTTGGCCTGCAACATCGCCAAGCGCAACAAGGGGAAGGTTTACGTAGTGCATGTGATTGAGGTGAAGCGCTCCCTCCCCCTTGACGCCGATCTGTCGCCCGAGGCTGAACGCGGCGAGGAGATCCTGTCCCAGGCCGAGAAGGTGGCCCACGACATGGACTTTGAGGTGACGGGAGAGCTCCTTCAGGCCCGGGAGGCCGGCCACGCTGTGGTAGACGAAGCGACCGAGCGGAGAGCGGACCTCATCCTCCTCGGCGTCGAGCATGAGAGCCCCTTCGGGGGGTATCAATTGGGGGGGCTCCCCCAATACGCTCTGAAGAATGCTCCCTGCCACGTCTGGCTCTGGCGTCACACGGGAAGAGAATAGGATGAAGATAATCATCATGGGTTCCGGCCGCAGGGGGTCAGAGCTGGCGGCGCTCATGGACCGGGAGGGGCATGACGTCACGGTTCTCGATGTGGACGCCGCGGCCTTCGGCTTCCTCCCCGATGACTTCCGCGGCACCAAGATAGTGGGAAACGGCATCGATGAGGATGTCCTCCGGCGGGCTGGTATAGAGCATGCCGATGCCTTTGTCTCCACCACCCGCGGGGACAACCGAAACGTTATGGCCGCCCAGATGGCTAAGCACCTCTTCAATGTGCCTCGGGTGATCACCCTTGTCCATGACCCTATTAGGGAAGAGATGTATCGGTCCCTCGGCCTGCGGACTGTGAGCCCCACACGCGTGGTGGCCCGCTTCCTGAAAGAGGCCTTGGAGGCGGACGGCACAAAGCCAAGCGGGGGGTAGCGTGTATATCATCATCGTCGGCGGCGGCAAGATAGGATACTACCTGGCGAAGCAGCTCCTCGAAGATCAGCATGAGGTGCTGATTATCGAGCAGGACGCCGAGAAGTGCGCCCAGATCGCCGATGACTTGGGCGAGGTCGTGATGCTGGGCGACGGCTGTGAGGCGGCCACGCTGGAGCGCGCCGGCATGGCCCGGTCCGACATGGTGATCGCGCTGACAGGCGATGACGAGGATAACCTGGTCGTTTGTCAGGTGGCGAAGCACCAGTTCGATGTGCCCCACACGGTGGCCCGCATCAACAACCCCAAGAACGAAACAATCTTCAAGAAGCTGGGGATCGATGCTACCATAAGTTCCACTTCCGTTATCCTTGCCCATATCGAGCAGGAGCTCCCCTCGCATCCCCTCATCCCACTGATGACTCTCAAGGGCGGCTTGGAGATCGTGGAGATCAAGATCCCACCGGAGGCTCAGGCGGTGGGGAGACCGATCAAGGGGATCCTGCTGCCCCAACAGTCGCTGATAGCCCTTATCGTGGGTCCTGACGGGCAACCCAGGCTTCCCACAAACGACACGATCATCCAGGCCGGCGACGAGGTCGTCGCTGTAACAGCGCTCGAGAACGAAGAGGGTCTTCGCTCCGCCCTGATTGGGATTCCCACTCCCCCGCGGCCCTAAAGGCAGATCCGATGGCCAACCGTGTGGCGTATCTTGGCCCTCCTGGCACCTTCACCGAACAGGCGGCGTTGCTTCATGACCCGCAGGCGCAACTCATGCCCTTCGCTACCGTGGCTGCCGTGGCATCCGCCGTCGATTCGGGGATGGCCGACGAGGGCGTGGTGGCCATCGAAAACAGCCTCGAAGGCTCGGTCACCGATACTCTAGATATCCTGATCCACGAGTCTCGTCTGGCGATCCGGCGGGAACTGGTTCTGCCCATCGAGCACTGCCTCCTCGCCAAACCGGGGACGAGCGCGGGCCAGGTGGAGACGATCTACTCTCACCCCCAGGCCCTAGGCCAATGCCGTCGCTTCCTGGAGCGCTGCTTTCCTAAGGCGCACTTGGAGGCGTCGCTCTCCACCACCACCGCCGTAGAGCAGATGATGGAGCACGAGAGGAGTGCCGCGATAGCTACCCTGCGTGCCAGCGAGCTCTACGGCATAGCGGTGCTCGCCCAGGGCATCCAGGACAACCGCAGCAATGAGACCCGCTTCGTAGTCTTGGGAGCCAGCGACAGTCCGCCCACAGGCCGCGATAAGACATCCTTCGCCTTCTCGGTGGCCCAAGACCGGCCGGGAAGCCTGGTGGATGTCTTGAAGGAGTTCTCGCAGCGCCAGATCAACCTCGCTAAGATCGAGTCCCGCCCCACCAAGCAGGAGCTGGGCAAGTACGTCTTCCTGGTAGACCTGGAGGGACACCGCAGCGAGCCGGCGGTGGCAGAGGCGCTAGAGAAGGTGGAGGCCCAGGCGTACTTCTTCAAGGTCTTCGGCTCCTATCCCCGTTTCGAGGCAGCGCAACCCTCTCCACCAGCGGGCTAGTCCCGACAAGCAGGGAACACCGATGCCCGAGCTGCCAGACCTAGAGGCGATCCGCGGCTTTCTCAACGAGCGGCTGCCAGGCGTCCGCATCGAGCAGGCGCAGGCGCTGATACCCGTCGTCTTCCGCATCCCCAAGGCGGATCTCCAGGCGGTCCTGGAGGGCAACACCTTCGGCGAGACGCTGCGGCAGGGGAAGTTCCTCCTGTTCCACTTCGATAGCGGCCATCGCATGGTCGTCAACCCCATGCTCACCGGCCGCTTCCAGTACTGCCTGCCTCAAGAGAAGCGACGCGCCAAGACCTGCATAGCGCTGACGCTGGCAGACGGGTGGGAGCTTCGCTACGTCGATGAGCGGCTGATGGGGAAAGTCTACCTGGTCGGAGAAGACGCCCTTGAGGAGATACCCCAGTTCGTTGAGATGGGGCCGGACGCCCTATCGCCGGAACTCACGGAGGAGGTCTTCGCCCAGAGGTTGCGGCGCCACAACGGCCAGATCAAGAGCATCCTCGTCAACCACAGGTTTGTGGCCGGCATCGGCAACGCCTACGCGGACGAGATACTCTTCGCCGCCGGGACCCATCCCTACCGCAAGCGCCCCGCCCTCTCCGAGGAAGAGGTAAGCCGCCTCTACCAGTCCATCCGCTCCGTATTCCAGTGGGCGATCCCCATAGTCGCCGAGCGGACGAAGGACGGCCTCCCCCTAGAGGAGGTGCGGGACTTCCTGAGAGTGCACCGTCGCGGCGGGGAGCCCTGCCCCAACTGCGGGAACCGCATCACGGAGATCACGGCCGGCCAGCGCATCACCAGCTTCTGCCGTCACTGCCAGAAGTAGGCGCGGCGCACGCAACAAAAAAAGACCCTCGCGGGCCTCCTCCCTCTCCGGGCCGCCGAACCCTAAGAATACCCGTTCGGCACCTCCCAGCCGGGGATGAACTTCCGCCACTCCACTTCCCGTTCCAGGTAGTCATAGAACAGATAGAACGCCGTAGCGGGCGGCCGCGTCGGCTCGCGGAGGAGGCGCATGCGGGCCTCTTGGGGCATCTTGCCCGCCTTGCGGTGATTGCAGGGCTTGCAGGCGGAGACCAGGTTCTCCCAGACATGCTGCCCGCCCTTGTTGCGAGGCACCACGTGGTCAAGTGTCAGGTCATGGGTGCGCTTGCCGCAGTACTGGCAGGTGTAGTGGTCACGGCTGAATATCTCCTTGCGTGTCAGACGCATCTGCGGCCGTGGCCTCCTTATTAGATAGACTAGGCGGATGACTGACGGCAGCAGGAAGCTGTAGCTGGGGCTGCGGAGATAGCCGCTGTTGTGTTCCAGGACCTCCGCCTTGCCCCGATCGACAAGCACGAAGGCGCGCCTGGCGTTGCAGACGTTCAGGGGCTCGTAGTTCTGATTTAGGACTAGGACAGCGGAGTTTACCATCGACGGCCAATCCAAAAGGCTTCTTTAGGGCCATGATAGCAAACGGCCTGTTGGCGGGCAACGATTGCAGGGAGACAGCCCGGCGGGCAGACTAGCTTAGAGAGCTTGCACGGCGCTGTCAAACTCGGACGGCAAGACCTTCAAGAGGAATGGGATCCCGTCGAGTAACAGCGGCCCGAACATCGACTCGTCGATGGTCTCCTTCAGTCCAAGGGCAGGGAAGGTGACGAAGACAATCATGAGGAGCTCCACTACGATGATGCCCTTAGCGAAGCCGACGACCGCTCCGAACAGGTGATCGAAGGTGCCCAACATCAGGAGGGCGGCTGTCTGCTTGAGCACCATCGCCGCCAACTGGCCGGCGAGAGCACAGGCGCCGAATATGAGCAAGAAGGCAATTATGGCCGGGGCGTTGTCTACATCCACCACCAGCTTCACGTCATCGGCCAGGTCCTGATAGAAGAGACCGGCGAGGACGATCCCCAGGGCAACACCGACGATCGTCACTATCTCGCGGATCACCCCCGCCCAGAACGCAGAGAAGATAAACCAGGCGATAGTGACGATTACTACTACATCCAACCAGTTCATCGCCTACCCTCAGAACATCAAGACGCCGGATGGACCGGCACTGTCTCCGCCAGGGCCACACTCAGCACTTCCGCCATGTCGCTGGCAAAGACGAAGTGCAACTCCCGCCGCACCCCCGTCGGGACCTCGTGGAGGTCCTTGGCGTTCTTCTTCGGCAGGACGAAGGTTTCGATTCCCGCTCGGTGGGCCGCCAGCACCTTCTCCTTCAGACCCCCCACAGGCAACACCCGCCCCCTGAGCGTTATCTCCCCAGTCATTGCAACCTTACGGCTCACGGGCCGCCTAGTCAAGGCCGAGACCAGCGCCGCGGCGATGGTAACGCCGGCCGATGGGCCCTCCTTAGGCACCGACCCGGCGGGAACATGGATGTGTATGTCGTGCTTGTCAAACAGCTTGGGGGATAGGCCAAAGCTCTCTGCTCGAGAGCGGGCATAGGACAGGGCGGCCTGAGCCGACTCCCGCATGATCTCCCCCAACTGGCCGGTAAGGATCAGATTGCCCTTGCCGGGCATGAGGGTCACCTCCACCCCCAGGATATCGCCCCCCATCTCCGTGCGAGCGACGCCGGTGGCCACTCCCACCTGATCGACCTCCTCCGCCGCCCCCCAGAAGAACTTCTGCGGCCCCAAGTACTTGGGTATCATACTGGCTTGCAGGGTCACGGGGCGGGCGTTGCCCTCAGCCACTTGACGGGCCACCTTTCGGCAGATGCCCCCGATCTCCCTCTCAAGGTTACGTACTCCTGCCTCCCTTGTATATTCTCGGATGATGCGGCGCAGGGCTGGCGCCGAGAATCTGAGTCTATGCGACGAGAGACCATGCTCCCTCAACTGCCGGGGAGCGAGGAACTGCTGGGCGATGTGCAGCTTCTCCTCCTCTATGTAGCCCGGGAGTTCTATGACCTCGAGACGATCGCGCAGCGCCGGTATCACCGTTTCCAGGAAGTTGGCCGTAGCGATGAACAACACCTTCGACAGGTCGTAGGGCACACCCAGATAGTGGTCGGAGAAGGCGTGGTTCTGCTCCGGGTCCAGCACCTCCAGCAGGGCCGACGAGGGGTCGCCGCGGAAATCCACCCCCACCTTATCCACTTCGTCCAGCATGAACACGGGGTTGATGGTGCCCGCAGTGCGCATGGTTTGAATAATGCGGCCTGGCAGCGCCCCGACATAGGTGCGACGATGCCCCCTGATCTCAGACTCGTCGCGGATGCCCCCCAGACTTATGCGCACGAACCTCCGGCCCAATGCCTCGGCGATCGAGCGGCCTAAGCTCGTCTTGCCGACCCCGGGGGCCCCCACGAAGCACAAGACGGGGCTACGCAGGCGCTCCTTCGCCAACTGACGCACCGCCATATACTCAAGTATCCGCTCCTTGACCTTGTCGAGACCGTAGTGGTTGCGGTCGAGGACCCCGGCCGCCTTCTGAATATCAAGGCTGTCTTCGGTTTGAACGTTCCAGGGAAGCGCCGTCAGCCAGTCGAGATAGGTGCGTATGATCGAGACCTCCGGCGAGAGGGCGTGCATCTGCTCCAGGCGACCCGACTCCTCCTCGGCCTTCTGTCTCACCTCGGCGGGCATACCGCTATTAGCGATCTTCGCCCGGATATCGGTGGCCTCGCGCGCCTGGGGATCGGTTTCCCCCAGCTCCTTCTGGATCGCCTTCATCTGCTCTCGCAGGAAGTACTCCCGCTGGGTCTTGTCGACCTCCTCCTGCACCTGGCTATGGATCTTCGACTGGAGCTCGAGGACGTCAAGCTCCTTAGCCAGGATGACGCTGAGGCGCTGAAGCCGCTCCTCCGGATCGATCGCGCTCAGCACGTCGTGGCCGATCTCCCCTTCCAGATCGAGGGAGGAGGCGACGAAGTCGGCGAGCCAGCCCGGCTTGTCGATGTTCATGGCCACCACATAGGCGTCTTCAGGGATGTTTCCGGATAGGTGCACGCACTTCTCGAAAAGAGTGAGGACGACCCGCATCAGGGCCTGCGTCCCCATCGACTCCGGCTCCGGCTCTTCTATCGGAGTAACGCGCGCGCTGTAGTAGGGCTCCGAACCTACTAGCTCCTCGATGTGGAGGCGCCTTTGCCCTTGCACCCAAACCTGAGTCGTGCCGTCGGGCAGCTTGAGGGCACGGCTGACCACAGCCTCGGTTCCCATAGGGTAGAGATCCCCCAACTCGATCTCCGAGATGTTGGGGTCTCTCTGGATTGCCACCACCACTACACTATCGCGTAAGGCGGCCTCTTCTATCGCCGCCACGGAGGTGCGCCGGCCTACCAAGATGGGATTCGCGGTGTTGGGGAAAAGGATGCCGCGGCGACGCGGCAGCAGAGGCAGCTCAAAGGATAACTGCTGGCGCTTTCTCTGACGGGCCAACTACCCATACCCCCTTTGGAACAACCCCACCCGCCCCGTCAAGGACAGCGTTAGTCTAGCACAAGGCTGGTGCTCCGACAACCGAGCTTGCGTACGCACCTAGACCATCGTATAATTAGCGTAGCAACATCTGTTCCCACCCAATGCATTGGAGACGGATTTGAGCTTCGCGGATAAGGCCTTGGTTTGCCGCGACTGTGGCGGCAGTTATGTTTTCACCGCTGGCGAGCAGGAGTTCTACGCGAGCAAGGGCCTGCAGAATGAGCCCGTGCGCTGCCCCGCTTGCCGCACTGCCCGCAAGACCGCGCGCACCAATGAGGTAGAGGACGGCTACGTGCGCTATGGGGCGTTTGCCAGCTTCGGCGGCCGGACGCCCCGGCAGATGCATCCCGCCACCTGCGCCGAGTGCGGCATGATGACGGAGGTGCCCTTCGTTCCCCGCGGCGACCGGCCGGTCTACTGCAGCAACTGCTACAACAAGATCCGCGCCCGCGAATCGGAAGCATCTTCCTAGCATCGCGACCAACTGGGGACGCTCATCTTCCCAGGAGGTAACACGTCCGCTCCCGCCACGGGTTTGATTGACCCGCGATGACGGGGGCTCTATACTTGACAGACGTCAAAGGCTGTGACGGAGACGAGTAGGCCGGTGGAGCCGGACAGCGAGTCCGGTCCGGTGGAAGCGTCCCGAAACGGGATCCCGACAGCGTTGGGAGACACGGCGGCGCCGGTCGAAAATCCCTCCTGAGCCGTCGACCGAATGGCCAGTATCGCTGGCCCAGTAGGCTCGACCGGTGTCGCCTACCGTTATCAGAGGCGGGGGCATGAATACGTGCCCCACCGAGCGCCTCGGCCGTCGAGGAATTGGGGTGGTACCGCGGGCAACACAAGGCCCGTCCCTAGTGGGGCGGGCTTCTTTGTTGGAGAGAAGCGTATGTTTAAGCCAGTCCCCACCAAGGTCGACTTTCCTGCCTTGGAGCGCGATATCCTGCGCTGGTGGCAGGAGCAGGAGATGGTGGAGAAGTACCTCCACCGCAATCAGTCATCCCCCAAGAAGTGGTCGTTTATCGACGGGCCGATCACAGCGAACAACCCGATGGGGGTACACCATGCTTGGGGCCGCACCTACAAGGACATCTATCAGCGCCTCAAGACGATGCAGAGGTTCCGGCAGCGCTACCAGAACGGGTTCGACTGCCAGGGGCTCTGGATTGAGGTGGAGGTGGAACGGGAGCTGGGCTTCCGGTCGAAGCGGGAGATCGAGGAGTTCGGCGTCGACCGCTTCGTGGAGGCGTGCAAGGAGAGGGTGCGCAAGTTCTCCGCCGTCCAGACGGAGCAATCTATCCGTCTCGGCTACTGGATGGACTGGGGCAATTCCTACTATACGTTCTCCGACGAGAACAACTACACCATCTGGCACTTCCTTAGACGTTGCCACGAGCAGGGCTGGCTCTACAAGGGCCACGACGTCATGCCCTGGTGCCCTCGCTGCGCCACCGGCCTCTCCCAGCATGAGATCGTAACCGAGGGCTACAAGGAGCTGACCCACCCCAGCGTCTACCTCAAATTCCCCCTGAACGACCGCGATAACGAATACCTGCTGGTCTGGACGACAACCCCCTGGACCCTCTCGTCGAACGTGGCGGCAGCCGTTCACCCCGAACTGACCTACGTCCGTGTCCGCCAGGGAGACGACACCTACTACCTGGCCAGGTCTGCCCTCGGGTCGCTTCAGGGCGAGTACGAAGTCCTGGGAGAGCTCCCGGGCCGGGAGATGCTCGGCTGGACTTATCAAGGCCCGTATGATGAGCTGCCCCGGCAGGAGGGCGTAGAGCACAGGGTTATCCCCTGGGAGGAGGTCAGCGAGACGGAAGGGACGGGCATCGTCCACATAGCGCCCGGCTGCGGCAAAGAGGACTTCGCCCTTAGCAAGGAGTTCGACCTCACCGTCATCGCCCCTCTAGATGAGAGCGGCAACTTCCTGGAGGGCTACGGCTGGCTCACCGGCAAGAACGTGAGTGAGGTCACACAACCCGTTTTCGATGACCTGAGCCGCAAGGGGATACTGTACCGCGTCGAAGACTACACACACCGCTATCCCGTCTGCTGGCGCTGCGATAGCGAGCTCGTCTTCCGCCTGGTGGACGAGTGGTTCATCTCCATGGACGAGCTGCGGCACCGTATCGCCGACGTCACCAGGAAGATCCGCTGGATTCCCGAGTTCGGCCTGGGGCGCGAGCTCGACTGGCTCCAGAACATGGAAGACTGGATGATCTCCAAGAAGCGCTACTACGGCCTGGCCCTGCCCATCTACGAGTGCACCTGCGGCAACATCGAGGTCATCGGTGGTGAGGACGAGCTGCGGGAGCGCGCCGTCGCGGGTTGGTCGGAGTTCGAGGGACACTCCCCTCACCGGCCCTGGGTCGACGCCGTGAAGATCTGCTGCTCCAAGTGCGGCGACACGGTATCGCGCATCCAGGATGTCGGTAACCCCTGGCTGGACGCCGGCATCGTCCCTTATTCCACGCTCGAGTATCGCAAGAACCGCGCGTACTGGCAGGAGTGGTTCCCGGCGGACTGGATATCGGAGAGCTTCCCCGGCCAGTTCCGCAACTGGTTCTACTCTCTGCTGGCGATGAGCACGGTCCTCGAGAACCGGGAGCCCTTCCGTAGCTGCTTCGGCTATGCCCTCCTCCGCGACGAGCAGGGCGAAGAGATGCACAAGAGCAAGGGCAACGCTATCTGGTTCGCCGAGGCGGCCGAGCGGATGGGCGTGGACGTGATGCGCTGGCTCTTCTCCCGACACAACCCGACGGCAAACCTCAACTTCGGCTGGCACACCGGCGACGAGATAAGGCGCGGCTTCATCCTCACCCTCTGGAACACGTACTCCTTCTTCGTCACCTACGCCAACATAGACCGTTTTGACCCCCAGGCCGCTGGGGAGCCCGTGCCCCAAACCGAGCTTGACCGCTGGATCCTGTCGAGCCTGAACCAGCTTGTCGGCGACGTCACCGTCTCTCTTGAGGACTTCGACTCCATGACGGCGACGCGTCGCGTTGAGGCCTTCGTAGAGGACCTCTCGAACTGGTACGTACGGCGCAGCCGCCGTCGTTTCTGGAAGAGCGAGGACGACGCCGACAAGAGGGCCGCCTACCAAACGCTGCACGAGTGTCTTGTCACTCTCACCAAGCTCCTGGCGCCCTTCGTGCCTTTCCTGGCGGAGGAGATGTACCAGAACCTGGTACGCTCCCACGACGCGGACGCCCCCGAGAGTGTCCACCTCTGCGACTGGCCCCAGGCCGACCGGTCGCTGGTGGACGAGCGGCTGGACGAGGAGACGCGGCTCGTGATGAAGGTGGCGAGTCTGGGACGGGCGGCACGCAACGAGGCGAGGATCAAGATCCGTCAGCCACTGGAGAGATTGATAGTCGTAGGTTTTCAGCCAAATGAGAGGCGCACGCTCGAAGATCACAAGGCCGTATTGCTTGAAGAGCTCAACATCAAAGACCTGGCCTTCGCCGATGACGCCTCACCGTACATTGGTGTCCAAGTCTTGCTGAACAAGGCAACTCTGGGACCCAAATATGGGTCGAGGCTCGCAGAGCTGGAGGAGTTGGCGAGAAGGCCGGAGGCATTCCAGCATCTCAAGTCGCTCTTTACAGAAGCGGAAGGCCAGCCGGTGGTTTGGCTAGGTGACTTTGAACTCGGTGAGGGCGACCTTACTTTGTCGATCCTGGATCGTCCCGGCTTCAGCCACGCGATGGACACGAAGGACATTAAGGTCGGCGAGGGAGAGGGCATCAAGGCGCGCCTTGTCGCCATCGACACCAACGTCACGCCGGCGCTGGCCGACGAGGGACTGGCGCGGGAGCTGGTGCACCGCCTGCAGACGATGCGCCGCAACGCCGGCTTCGACATCGCCGACCGTATCACCACCTACTATCAGGGCGGAGAAGACATCCGACGGGTGATGGCGGGCTTCGGCGACTACCTGCGCCAGGAGACGCTATCCCGCGAGCTGGCGGAGGGAGAACCTCCCCGCGACGCCTACCAAGAAGAGCACACCGTCGACGGGCAGCGGGTGCGCTTGGCGGTGCGACGGACTTAGACACAGCCGATCGACGAGAAGAGGCAGGGCCGGGATTTCGCCCCGGCCCTGCGCTTGTGCCCCGTTTTTCTGTGGCTGCTAGTCTTCGGTGTAGTAGATGGTCACCGGTATCCAGTCGAGGCTGAATGTCTTGGTAACGTCGCTGTCGGCGGTTATCCTGACACGGAAGTTGGCGTCGGTCAACTCATCCACGTCCCAGTTGTGGCCCCACTCCTCGGAGCTGCCGCCGAGAATGACCGTTTCCTCCGTCGTCGAGAGTTCGGTGCTGGTCTTGGCCGCCGTCCAACTCGTGCCGGCATCCCAGGAGAGCTCGACCTTTATCTGGCTGTTGTTGCCGACGACGTCGATCTTCCAGTCGACGCGCACGCCTATCCCCTCGATGTTGGCGCTATTGGGGATGTCGGCGGCGTCGAGAGGGTAGTCGAGGAAGACGTGAGTCTTCGGATCGCCGTCCGTGGTTACGGCGGTGGCATAGACGTCATTACTGGTCAAGGCGTTGTCCTGACTGGGAGCGAAGCCGCCAGCGTCAGCAGCATCTGCCGGACTGAGGAGCCCTGTGTTGTGCACCGCCTCAGAGATGTCGTTCGGGCCAACGACCACTGGGGCGGTGACGTCGCTCGGACTATGAGTCAGCGCGTCCACCCACAGCTCGAACTGGTCGATGTCATCGATGTCGATGTCGCTGGTGTCTATGGTGACATCGAAGGTTCCCGAATCGTCGCTGTCAATGTCGGAGGGTGAAGTATCGTCATCACCGACCGCTATGACGTCGCCGTCGTCGTCGAATAGCGCGGCGCAGACGTGCACATCATCCAAATCATCGTCACCGACATCGACCGTGCCC
>Ga0315284_10005717_pt1 | contig 17697 bp, 23 predicted proteins | sample YL17G09_16_MG_FD_203696 | JGI IMG/M metagenome (GOLD analysis project Ga0315284, IMG submission 203696) | Sediment microbial communities from Yellowstone Lake, YNP, Wyoming, USA - YL17G09_16 | ecosystem: Environmental > Aquatic > Freshwater > Lake > Sediment | place: USA: Wyoming | collected...
AACCCACAAGAAAGTGCACAATGTCCCAACTACTGGAACTTTTAGATGCTGTAAATGCGAATTAGAAAAAAGTTGTGATAATTTTAATGTTAATGTAAGAGGTTCAAGAGGTCTTGGCTACCATTGTAAAGAATGTGAGAGTATATTAAAAAAAGAAAGAAGAGCTCGGAATCCAGAAAGTAGTAGGGAGGAATCTCGGAAAAGGCGCTCAAATGTTAAAAACAGAATCAGAATGAATCTTGGTACTCGCTTATATTTAGCAGTTGAAAAGAAACACGGAAATACAATGGAACTTACAGGATGTTCTAAAGATGATTTATATACACATTTAGAATCAAAATTTACAGATGACATGACGTGGGAAAATTATGGCAAATGGCATATTGACCATATAAAGCCTTGCGCTTCTTTTGATTTAACAGATCCTGAAGAACAAAAAAAGTGTTTTCACTGGACAAACTTACAACCTCTATGGGCTATTGATAATATGAGAAAAGGAGCAAAATATGTATCAGTGCTGGAGCTAGGTCTAACAGGGAGGACTTAAGATCCTCTGGCGAAAGCCGCATGGGTTCAAATCCCATCTGATGCAGCGTTGTAAAGCGTTTCATAAAATCTATACTTAAATTAGATGGATTTTATGAAATGTGAATGGCATGGCACAGAGGCGCGCGTGACCCTCTCTGTCAAAGACTATCCAACAGAGGGGGTGGAGCTCGACGTGCTCAAGCCAATTATACATGAAATTCGTGAAAATGCGACCGATATGACTATTAGAGCAGATTTATCAGGTGCTGGTATTGTCAGAATAGAACGGTTCAAAATGATCGTCAAGATTGTCGGGGAGGTGGTGGAGTACACGCGCGAAGACAATCTCCTCAGACGAATTGAGTTTGTAGGTACAGGATTTGTATTTAGGATGTTGTACCATCCGATCAGTTTGGCTATTCCCAAGTACTTCCGCGATATGGTTGTGTTTTTATAACCTAAATTGAAAGTAGGATGGGGAGCAATTCACCGAATTGCTCCTGGCTCAGTTTTCACCCGGACGAGGAGGCCAAGATTCTTTATGTAGACATCCTCGTCGGGCGGCTCGTGGAGTTACAGCCGACCACGACGGAAGCCACGGATGAGTTTTGTCAGGAACTCTATCCTGTTCTTGACCAGATTCAGGGCCTATGTTTCGACCGCGGTCTGAAGCAGGTATGCTCTGCGGACCTGAGCGGGGTCTACATGAAGAATATAAGGCCCGTGACCATGATGCGCATCATCTGGAATGTCTATGAGCACACCAAGAACTGTATTTTACTCCAGAAATGCGAGATACAAGGCGGTGGCTCGTTTTTCACGACTCTTGTCGAGGCTGTCCGGGGGTTCCTCCCGCCTTTCATGAGGAACATGATTACTTGCAGTAGTAAATTATAATCAGTCCAATTAAAATTACAAATACAGGTTTGAAATTTTGAAAAAGCCATCTAATTCCATACGTGAAATCATAAGTCCTAGCCAGACCAATATCTCCTTTCATTGTAGATTTCAAAAGTCCTATTATGACCGCGTCGTCTATACACTCCTGTTTTGCTATAGGTTCACGGACACATAGAATTTTAATAGGAAATCTATTGAGCTGAAAGTCTATACCGACCTTCATGAATTTTGGATCGAAAACCGAAATTTTCTGGGCGCACTCGAGACGGATCAAGTATGCATGCGTCCCGAGTGGTTGACCCTCGTATAAATTATATGTCACATTCGTTTTAATAATTGGGGTTATGGGCCCTAGGTTTATGATGTCCCATGTGACCGTCTTCGCCTCCTCCAATAATTCTTCCAATTTTGTTTTAAAATCAGGCACGAGACAGACGTCGTCCTCGCACACCAGCGAGACGGCGTGTCCCTTCTCAACTATGTCTCTCCAGACCCGCACGTGACTCATGGCGCATCCGTATTCGGATGGACTAGTATAGATTCCTGTTGGGGCTTCGGCCCGTCCATCTGTGGCTGGGAAGAACTCGACGTCGAGGCCTTCTCGGACGAACTCTTCTCGGACGACCTCGCGTCTGTCGGTTCTGCGATCGAGATTGATGCAATATGTGTGCATTGATAATCTTCATTATTTTTAAAGCCGTCATCAATCGCATGCGTCGTGACGTCGATGACGTGCCACATCAAGACGGTCATTATGAAGAGACGCGCCTTTACGTCCAGGTCCTTCACGAATTTTAGAATTAAAATTGGAACCAAAATTGCGAAAAGGTGGACGCGCCAACTCACGACGTACTGACCCTGCTCGAATGCCATGTAAAATCCATAAGTCGCCAGAAGAACCGATATCTCTAGCTTCATTACAACTTGAACTTAAAAAAAGGACACTCTAAAAACACAATGGCATCGGATCTCCTTGTGTTTTACCCACAGGGTCGCCACCTGTACATCGAGTTCATGGGGGCCAAATACATTGAGCGTCAGCCCAAGACGGCTGAGGAGGCGCGTATTTTCATGGACTCGGTCGGGCCGGTCGTGAAGCAACTCGACGATTACGTCGAGAAGCACGGCCTCAAGGAGATTATAGAGTTGAATCTCAAGGGGGTTCCTATTTCCAAACTCAATTCTGAGAGCGCGACCCATCTTCTGAAGCTCATGGTCGAGTTGCGCCCGGACAAGGGAATTCTCGAGAAGATTCGCATCACGAATAGCAATCCAATTTTTAGTATGATTTACAAGGGCGTGAAGGGTTCTCTCCCGACGCGCATCACGAGCATTGTGGAGATCGAGGCCGATTCAAAGTTTTTCTAAGAAGTTAGTAAGAATGCGAGACGACGCGTGGCACGACAAGGAGGAAATTTTCTTGAATAAGGTTGAGCACCAATGCAATTCCTATGCAAATTACTTCAATAAAGACTACATGTATTATCACAGTCTATCGGCGCGTTTTAACATTCCGATCCTCGTGATTTCTTCCCTGAATGCCTTGTGCGCCGTGGCCCTCAATGAATTTCTGGAGCAAAAGTTCGTCAGTATTCTCAATGCGGTTTTATCAGCCGGTACGGGAGTTCTCGGGTCGATCCAATTGTACATGAAAATTAATGAGAAAATGACAAATGCGGTTCGATCCCAGATGCTCATGAAGCGCCTGGCCCTCAAGATTTCCAAGGAGCTCAGCATCGACCGCGCCCAGCGCGCAACGGAAGGGCAGATATTCCTCCAGGAGTGCTTCGGCGAGTTCAATGCGGCTCTCGAACAGGCGAACCCCATCGAGAAAAAGTTGAATAATTTCCTGGCCCTGAATGAAAACCAGGCATCTGCGCCAAACACACCATCATACGGACTTGCTACTTTACGTGAAAAGATGACACGTCTCTCGGAGCCTCCTGCCAAAACGCTTTGGGGTCTGTTTGGTACAGGTCAAAAAGCCTCGTATTCTCTTCCAGAATCGTCGTCTCGCCAATATCAGAGCGAATCAACCCCGGGGGAAGAGTCTCCAAAAGGACGGGATGAAGAGCCGTGAGTTCGGGAGTTCTGAGACAGGCCACGGCGAACCCGACGTCGAGGTCGTACCCCGACTCGTCCTCACGGATCCAGTAGTGATCACAGGCTTCTTTCGTGTTCGGAATAACACAATACCCTTTGATCAGCTGACACTTGGTCCCTTGCTGCTCGAGGGCACGCTTGAGAACAGCCGTGTGATGGACGATGCTTCCGCTAATCTTGTGAAGTTTTATCCGAAGTGCCGTACGCTTGACAAGGTCCATTGATTTTATAAGATTTTGTTTCCTTATATTAGATGGATGCAATTTCAGACCAAAATTGGAAATATGGCGTAGGGTTCGCCCTCGGAGTTCTCACGGCGATCATCATCATCGTCATCCTGGCGAACATGTACGGAAATCCGCCACCAGCACAAGTCACGCCCGGCGTCCCGGCAACGCCCGGCGTGCCGCCACCGATGGCCGTCCAGGCGCGAGCCCAAGAAGGCTACGAGCCCTCTCCATTTTAAATAGTTCTAAATATTAATGGCCACGATTTCGTTTTCTATGCCTACAGCACCCCCCGTCATATTTCAGGGGCGGAAAGCAAGTGGTTTCTTTGAGATGATATTTTCTCTCCTAATTCTCGTTGGTCTAGGCGTGTTCATATGGTGGTTCTACAAAACTATGAAGAAGAACGAGCCCTTAAAAAAATGAGCGCCTTGTATTACAAGATGGATCCTATTCTGGAACAAAATTCAGCCCGCTTTACAACCTTTCCTATACGGTACCCGGATCTATGGGCTCTGTATAAGAAAGCTATTGGGTCATTTTGGACGGTCGAAGAGATTGACCTAGCCGGGGACCTCAAGGACTGGGACCGCCTAAATGACTCTGAGCGTCATTTTATCAAGACGGTCCTGGCCTTCTTCGCCGCGTCGGACGGAATTGTCATGGAAAATATCAACCTCAACTTTGGGGCCGAGGTTCAAATCGCCGAGGCGCGGTCTTTTTATGCGTACCAGGCGTTCAACGAGTCGATCCATTCCGAGACGTACTCGCTGATGATCGACAAGCTCGTCAAAGATCCCGCCGAGAAGCAGAGCCTCTTTGAGGCCATCGATACTGTCCCGTGCGTTCGGGAAAAGTCGGCCTGGGCGCAAAGCTGGATCGACCCGAGCGCTTCTTTCGCCCAGCGACTGGTAGCATTTGCGTGCGTCGAGGGCATCTTCTTCAGCGGTTCCTTCTGCGCCATATTCTGGCTCAAGAAGAGGGGTCTCATGCCGGGTCTTTCGTTTTCGAATGAATTGATAAGCCGCGACGAGGGCCTTCATCAGGAGTTTGCGGTCACTTTGTATTCCCACCTAAAAGAAAAGTGCCCCTCGAAGGATATTCACAAGATTATCCAAAGCGCCGTCGAGATCGAAAGCCAGTTTATTACCGAGGCGCTGCCATGCAAGCTCATCGGCATGGACGCCGGGGAAATGACTCAGTACATTCAGTTCGTCGCGGACCGTCTCATGGCCCAGTTTGGAGAAGGCCCAATTTACGGCGTGAAGAACCCTTTCGACTGGATGGAGAACATCTCGTTGGAAGGGAAGACCAACTTCTTTGAGAAGAGGGTCGGGGACTATTCGAAGCACATGGTGGTCGAGGGCGACTCGGTCAGATTTGACGAAGAATTCTGAAAGAATCTTCGGGGTTTAATTCAAGAATCTATTTTTCTGAAGGCGCTCGTTCGCCTGGTCGTCCACCTGGTCCATAGTGGAATATCCAGAGACGCGACGCATAAAGAACCCTACGATCAAAACAAACACGAGAGCGTGAAGCAGAAGGCCTGGGACTGACGCCAGACCCTCTGCGTTCGCAACCCAGGACCCGGCGATCCCACGCACAAACTTGTACGCCTGGGGGCTGGCGAGCAGTGCGAAGAGCACAAAGGGGATTGCATAATTTTTAAGAGACATGCTGGTACTATTTACTCAGACTTTTCCTCATCGTGGTGGTACATTGACATGCCGTAGCCGTACTTGGACTTTTTGCTGTAGACCAAGCTCCACAGCAAAGTGCACAACAGCACGAACACCAGGGAGTGCAGCAGTAGGCCAGGGGTCGTCGGCAGACCCTCGGCGCTCGCGACCCAGCTGCCCGCCACGCTGCGAACCAGCTTGAAGGTCGCCGGGTTGGCGACGATGAAGAAGAGGATGAAAGGCAGGATCTTCGTCTTGGGGTCCATAGTAATATTAACAGAGAATTTAGTTTCCGAACGCCTCGCGATGCTGACGGGCGGTCTGAAGAGCCGACCCGTTGTTGAACGTCTGTTTGGCGTTATAAAATACGTTCCCGTTTGCGTTGGGTGAGGCCTGTGCTACGGGTCGCACAGGGACAGAAGCCATGACCTTTGCGTTGACCTGGGCGATGGACATACCGGTCGGATCGAACGTGATCGCCGGTCGGTTTCTAAACTTGTCGCGCGCCGGAACTTGAAGAGAAACCAGAATCTTGCTGACCGTCTTTTTCTGGGCTGCGGATAGCCGCTGATCGTTCTTGAGTTTGGACCAGTTGAACTTGTTCATGTAAGCTCCGAAACGCGCCGTCTTCCCAGTTCCCTGTGGGGTCTGTAGAATCTTGTACTGAGCGCGACCTGTCGAATTTTCTGAATTTTCGACCGAATTTAGAATGGTCTTGACGCGATTCAGAAGAGGATATTCCTCATAGATTGACTTGGTTGGGCCCGCCGAAGTTTGACGAGTGGCGGCGGACCCAGTTAGTTTCCCTGCTTGAAGAGGTTGCCAGTGCCGACGTTGCGAACCCGAGGCGTGCTCTGGTTCCGGTTATTCAGGTTGTACTTGGTGTTATTGGCGCTATTTGCGAAATACCAGTTCGAGCCGACGTTGTTGCGCTTCACCTTCACCTTGGTGTTCGACCCGGGAACGTTGATATTCATCTCAATGGGGGCGGGGCCGGGCTTCTCGTTCGAGGTGATGCCGGTGTTTGGGCGCTGGACCTGAGCTGCAGCACCGAGTCCGCGAAGGTGCGCCAAGCGGGCATTCACCTTGTTGCGGAGATTGGTATTCAACTTGCCAGATGCGTTCGCGCTGGCCCGATACTTGTTAAGCATGCGGATCTGAAGGTTCGACCCGTTATTCGTCGTATGGTTCGCGAGATACGACCGAAGAATCTTGACAGACTTGGGGGTGTTGTTTGATTCGGGCATAACAGCCTCGTTCGCCGCCTCTTCAGCCGCCTCAGCCGCCTCTGCGGGTTTGGCGCCCTGATTCTCAGCCTGATTTTTGGCAGCCTTGGCCGCAGCATTGGCCTGGGCGTTCGCATTGGCGCCCGCATTTGCCGCACCGGCCGCGGCTATACGGGCCACGTTCGCCGGTGGGGTGTTCGGGCTCGTCGCAGCACTCGCTGCGGCGGCGGCTGCACGAGCCGCTGCGGCATTCGCATTCTGCCCGTTCGCGTTCGCTTGTCTGGCGGCCGCGGCCGCGGCACCAGCCACGACCTGGCTCGGTGGCGCCTGGATCGCCAGGAGAGCCTTGCTTGTCGCGTTTGCCACAGCGGTCGGGGACGCATTGGGGTTTGCCGCCTTGGCAGCCGCAGCCGCAGCCCTGGCGGCGTTATTGTTGGACCCACCGGCGTTCACGACGGCCGCGGCGACGCCGCCCGCAACACGAGGGCGCTTGACGTTGATGTAGTTCTTGAGCGCACGAATGAGGGTGGCGTTCATGGGCGCGATTGAATTTTTATTGTTCCGATTACGAGCGGGAACGTACGCATTTATGTAGGCGCGCAAATTGGTATTGAGCTTGGAAGCATCCATGTTTGGTGTCCGCCGCCGGAATAGGCCTGTGAAATTAGGCATCTTTGTTACCATACGTGCCGAAAAAAATTGGCGTCCTGAGAGAGCCACATAAAGGCCTGGGTACCTTGTATAGTAGAAAGAAGTACAATGGCTCTCCGTATGTTTTCAACCTTCAACGCTTCCGAGGTGACCTTCAGCGATGTTCGCAAGAACGCCAAGGGTGGCAAGGCTGTCTACCTGAACTCGCTCGGTGGGAGCAAGCTCATCTTCCAGCTTCCTCAGCTTCGCGCACCTTTTGGCCTGAGTGAGTACAAGGATGATGCGTCCGGTCGTGTGAGCTATAGTCTGCCCCTGAGTCTCGACAAGCCCGAGGTGCTCGAGGCGCTCGCAAAGCTGGACGCGCGCGTCCTGGACTTCATCACCGAGCACTCCGAGGAGCTTCTTGGTAAGAAGATGAGCCGTGAGGTCATCGCCGAGGGCGTCTACAAGAGCCCCATCAAGCCGAGCTCCAAGGAGGGCTACGCACCCGTCCTGAGTCTCAAGGTGATGACGAACCTCAAGGACGGCTCGGTCGCGACCGAGGCTTACAACGCTCAGCGCCAGTCTGTGCCCTTGAGCGATCTCGAGAAGGGTCAGTCCCTGAGTGCCATCATCGAGATCAACCAGATTTGGCGCACTCCGGCCGGGGTTGGCATTTCGATCCGCGTCCACCAGGTCATGTTCGCGCCGACCAACAAGCTCAAGCCGTGCGCTTTTCTCGCCCCAGCCGACGAGCCCGTCGAGGCAGAGGACGCAGAGTCGGTCGAGTACGAGACCGACCCTGATGCGGAGTAGGATTCCAGACTTTGAACTCTAACAAAATGTGTGTAATAGATATAATGAGCTGGATAAATTCCAAACAATTTACAATTACGAACCGAAATGGTCGTCACTATGTGTTTCGTCGAAACAGCGCCGGCAACACAGAGATTAACATCCCGTCCACCGTCACCACCAAGGGTCAGGCTATCGCGTGGCTCAAAGAGCACCCAAACAAGGTCGCAAACCCTAGCCGTTACAAGGCTAAGCGCGGTGCTGTGAAGCCGTACGAGCGGATCATCAACGGCAAGAAGATGAATGCCTTTGTCAATAAAGAAGGCCGGGAATACTTCAAACCCGCCCTCGGGCCCGAACCTGGCTACGTCGCAAACTCGATGGGAGTGCCGCGCCGCTTCACATGCGACGTCCTCAAGAAGACGCTCAAGAATATGGACGTCATCGGCCGAGGTCGCCAAGGTATAGTCTTCAAGGCTTCACGACACTCGAATGGCCGGTACCCATTCGCCATAAAGATTTCGCCCCGAGATCTGAAGGCCGCATCTCGCAAAGAGATTCAACCGGCCGAAGCCGAATACAAGATTCAAAAGGCTGCTATGGACGCGGCCCCCTCTGGAGTCGTGGCGATCGAGCAACTCATCGAGTGCAAAGACTTCGTCGCGCCTTTGAAGATTAACATGGAGAACGTCGCGAATGATCGCCACTTTGACAAGTCCAGACAGATGGTGATCATCATGGAGTACTGCAAGGGTGGTTCCCTTCGCAAGTGGCTTGGCGAAAAGGGCAAGAGCGACGCCGTCTTGCACCACGTCATAACGTCCATCGTCGGGACTCTCGTCGCGATCCATAAAAAGTACCCGGAATTCAGACACAACGACCTGCACCTCGAGAACATCTTCGTGGCGGATCGAGGGTTCCTGCTCGGCGACTTTGGCTGGGCCCGACTTTACAAGACGGGGACGAATCCGGCCGTCAACACTGCGAACGGGACGGACACGTCTGGGAAGTGGGGCGTCGGGTCAAAGACCGATCCGAGGTATGACATTCACCTTTTTCTGAACGAATTGCGTGAGTGGGTCGTCAAGAAGGGTGGTTTGCCAGCGACCCGTGCATTTCTCGACGTCGCAGTCCCCCCCGGATATCGTGGCGCGTCCAGTACTCACACGAGCGAGTACCGCCTCAAGTACGAGGATCCGTGCCCGGGTCTGCCGTCGCTCGCAGAGATTGCGCGCTCCAAGTACGTAACCGGTCGCAAGGTTCCGGCGCGCATAATGTCTATGAATCTCGTGACCGCCCGGGCCCGTCTCAAGAAGCCCGCTCGGGCTGTGACTTCGGCCAAGTTGGCTGAGGCCAAGGCGCGTCTTCGCAAAGTTCGCAAGAGCCCCGTGAAACCGAAGCGGCTCGTGACCTCCCTGAACCTGCGCGCGGCTCGTGAAAAGCTCAAGGCGGCTCGCCCTCTGAAAAAGGTGACCGTCGACCAGCTCAAGGCGGCCAAGGCGCGTCTCCGGCGCGGTCGGGTCGTCAAGGCTCTGCCGGCCAAGGTTTACAAGGACCCTAGATTCGACAAGCTCGTCGAGAACTTGTGGCGCAACTCCGGGTCTTCGTCGAACGCAAACTTCACAGAGGCGTGGAACAAGGCTCGGAATCGCGCCATCCGAGTGATCGAACTTCGGATCAACGGCGGGAACGCACCATTCTCTCCCCGAGTCTCGGTCCGCAAGCCGGTACGCAAGCCTGAGCCGAAGCCTGAGCCGAAGCCTGAGCGCTTCAAAATTCCGGCGCCAAATTCCGGGCGAATGGTCTATGCGAATGGAGCGTCTATCAGCCTGCAGTACCTGAAGAACATGGCGGCCAGTCGTGGAATCCAAATCAAGGGGCTCAGGTCAAAGGCGAATATTGCCCGTAAAATTTTCGGTCGTTAGTAGTAAATGAACGAGCGCAAAATTTTCACGGTTATTTTCATCGGACTTGTGATTCTTTTGCTCTTGACCGGCGGCGTGTCTATGTACGCGCTCCAGACTACCGACAAGGGCTCTATTATTGTGTACGGCTCGAAGACGTGCCCGTGGTGCGTCAAGCAGGAGGACTACCTGAAGCAAAAGGGAATTCCTTATGATTTTGTCGATTGCAAGCAGGGTCAGTGCCCTGAATTCGTAAAGGGATTTCCGACCATCATGAAGGATGGTGAAATTCTCAGCGGTTATACCGAGCTTTAAATTACAACTTGAATAGAGAGATGCCGAGAGCCAGCAGGAACGTGTGCCAGAGCGAGTCGACCGGCTTGAGCACGCTGATGTACTTGACCAGCGTCTTGTTCCACAAGAAACGCATGAAGAAGGTCAGGACGAAAACAAAAATCAGAAACACGAGGATATTGTAGATTGCCTCCTTGCGGTTGCGGGACATCAGAATATCCTTCATCTTTTTATTAGTGGTGAAGAAAAAAAACTACTAATAATAAGATGGCCCCTGTAGTCAGGCGCGCCCCGAACCCATCGGCCCCAAAGTACACCTGGGCGCCGTGGGGGACAACAGGAGTCGTCCATGACAATTGCTACGATTACGCGTTCGGTTCATTCTCCAAGAATCGTCGCGCGAAGAGCGTCCCGGGTGATCGAAGCGGAATGGGCGCGAACGGCCTGACGTTCACTACTTGCGACGGTATCGTGAAGCGCGTCATTTCAGACAATCCGGGAAACGTCTATAAGATGAAAAGCGGGTCCGAAAAGCCCAAGGCTGGATTTTACAAGGTCATGTGCTTTGTGGCGCCGTCAAACAACTTTGGAAACTCGACCGGTGATTTCCACTGGTACAAAGAAATCAGTTCAATTCGCTATAAAATTCGTAGGGGTGATACAATCTCGGGTCTGTCGCGTTTTTTTCACGTAACCCCTCGCGTTATACAGACGGCCCTTCTGAAAGGTCGGGTCTCTGCCAACTCGAATAACGGTCGGGTCGCCAATAAGAATTCGGATTTGCACGTCTTGGATAAGTTGAGCGCTTCTGGGCGTCGTGTGGTCGCACCTCTCCCGATCGGTCGCGTCATTGATTTCCCTGTGAAATTGTGGAGCCACAAGACGGGCTGGGCCGGGGGCCCTCTCATAGTAGACGCCTCGGGCAAGACGATCAGGGACCCTCGAAAGGCTGATCGAAAATACACACCTGGATTCCACTACACAAAGTTCTGCTCGGCTTACGGAGTCCGGCGTGGATTCGCCAAGACCGGGACTAATTCGAATCGAAATGCCCGGTCGGTAGCCCCAGCTCGTTGAGTATTTCGTTCAAAACTTCCCCTGGGTCGATATCAAAATGAATATCGGTGTAAAATCGTCCATTCGCGGGAACGAGACTCTGAAAGTCGAGACCGAACCCATCTGTTATACTTGAGACGTTGGTCGTTTCAAAATCCGTCACGACCCTGTGATTATCGGAAACTCTTTCTATAATCAGACGGCACCTGTAAGACGGCACGTCGAATGGATCCCGGCACATGGGGCACGTCGGATCCCCGTGACATGACCTTTTCCAGCGATCGACACAACGTGAATGGAATGTGTGGCCACACGGGAGCGTTCTGTTTGCCTGATGGCTCATTGGGTTCAGGCATACGGAGCACTGAGGCCCCCTGTGGATCCAACACGCCTCTTGATTTCCGGTCAACTTCACTCGGCACGGTGTTCCATGGGCCGTCTGATGACCACAGCGCCGATCCATTACTTTTATCCGGCTATAAACTTTATCCCCGTCACGCGCGGCGCCGAGCCCGAACCACTTCGGCCTCGAGGGACCGAATCGCGTCCCGATATTTTTCACGGATGTTTTCCTCGACCTGTTTTTTGAATACTATGATCGGGTCGTCGTCCTGCTCCATCCGGCACGTCGGACACTCGATGCTCGTCTCGAACCATTTCATTATACACTTGGTGTGGAAGACGTGACGGCACTTGAGCTTCTTCGCGTCGTGCTTACGCGCCCCGACGGCCTCAAGACACACTGCACATGTGTTCGAAAGATGTGCAAGACATTTTCCGTCCTCGACCGCCTTCTTTTTGCATTTGGACCCCGTGAGAGTCACTGAAGAGCAATTCATTCTCTGCTAGGATCCTACAAATTTCCTCGTGAATTTCACTCACACTCCGGTTGGCGTTGACGACGTGGACCTTGCATGGAACCTGGCGAATAAGCTTCTGGTACTCCGCGTCAAGTTCCTTCATGTATTCGAGCGTCACGCCACTGTCACCCGCCTGACTACGCTTCGTCACGTGTTCGTACGCCTTCTCGACATCCTTCGCCAGAAATATGTACAAGTCTGGGAACCATGAATATTGATCGTAAAATGCGTCGTACGTTTCGTGTTCGGCTTGTGTGACGTTTCCGTGCTTTTGAAGGACGGGCCAAAAGACCCATCGTGAGCTCATGATTGAGCGTTCGTACAGAACCGACGTTTCCGTCTTTACCGGCCTGAGCGTCTGTAGAATTTTCATATGAAGCAAAAAAGCCCACCGGCTTGGGTCTTTGTAGAATTCCTCGAGAGGCCATTTATCAATGGGTTCTCGACGGACCTGCCATCCTTTCTTTTCGAGGAGACCGAGCTGGGTTGTTTTACCCGTCCCGATATTTCCATCAATCACAATCCTCATATAAGAGGAGAGCGTCTGTTTTCTTTAATATTTAAGACCGGTAAGCCGCGGGAGCCGAGGCCTGGACGCGCTCAGGGGCGGCGCACGCCTGGCACGTCGGGCACGCGCGGTTGTAACACAGACCGAAGCCGGCGCGGCCCTCGCAGAAGACGTTCTTGAAAGACATGGACATCCAGAATATCAGAAACGCGAGAAGACCGAGAATTATCTTGTACTCGACCGAGAGCTCCATTTAGTATTTCTAAATATTTTATTCGTCATTCAGAATCTTCGGACCGGCGCCTGACCGGCACGCCGCGTTCCGAAGGGGCAGGTTGATCGCCTCGGGCCCCTGGGTCTGGAGGAACGTCCGGTACCGGTAGTTGTCCTGGTACTGAATCTTGTTGTCCTGCATGATGATATCATTGACGATGCGCGACGAGTCGAAGGACGTTATGCACCGGCCATCGGCCATGCCCATGCGTGTAGACATTTAACATTTGATTACATTTTTATTTCGTGAGGACACCGACCCACTCGTCGAACGTCGCCCCCATAATAGTCTCGAATGTCTCCGCGTCTGCGACCGGCTTGACGAACGCATCGTTCGTTATGGTCTTGTTTATAATCTCGTAGGCTCCGGCAATTTCGGCAAGGGTCTGCGCCCCGGTCACGATAATACGGCCCGTGCTGAAGATGCTCGCGGTCACCTGCTTCATGTCCGGCCCGGGGACAAACTTGACCTTGACGGCGCTGTACCTGTCGGGGTCAAATGTCACCTTGAACGAAGGTCCGGCCGCTGAAAACTTCTGGATGACCTTGTTCAAATTGACCGACGAATTCAAAGAGAAATTCGTATTGATCATCTTGACCGAAACGGCGTCGACTGGAATGTCGCCTGGCAAATCAAGAACCACTTTCAAAATAAAGGACAGCTGCTTGAGGATCCGGCGACAATCGAACAGATCCGAACACCCCGCGACCTGTATCGAACCGTTCGGGAATATCTTTATGCTCTTACGCGAGTACTGGTCCTCGTAGCCTATTGTGACCTGGTTGTAAAAGGCTGTATCCTTCATACACCATTCAAAGCCACGAAATCTAGAACCTTTTTGTCGGACAGTCACGCTCCCAAGTTTTGTGAAATTTTCACGAAATTTGGCAAGGTCGATGTCTTGTAAGAATTTGGAACACATCGTGATGGTCGTAATTCGGACCCATGACGGCGCCGGGCGATCGGGGCGCAGCCCCTTGCGAATCTCAGCGAGCCGCAGGATATAAGGAAACGTGTCCATTCTTGGCTTTTCAGGGTCTCGTGGGCCCATGGCCCTCACAGGACCTATTTTTTCGCCTTGGCCTTCGATTTACGTACGATCGCGGCGAGGGGCGTCCGAAGGATATTCGCCTTGATGACCTTCTTGTAATACGACTTGAGGCGATTCTCGTCTTCGTGAATGTTGTGCGTCTTGGTGACGTTGTGGGCAACCAGAGAAATCAGACGCTTCTTCTTGACTGAATTAATCACACGATTCAGTTCGGCCAGTCGGGGCTTCAGAAGGCGCCGCCCCGGCCCGCGCTTCCGAGGGCGTGCGATTGCCCGGGCCGCCTTGCGCTTCCGAGTCGCGGTCGTCTGCGCCAGAGTATTGAGGCCTTCGAGCACATTCACTGCATTCGTCGGGCCACCCAGACGTTGCACAGCCTGTACGGCCACCGGGCTCGCACCCTTGACGTTGACGGCCAGGGCTGCATTTCCACCCGTCTCGTTGAGAGCCTCGGCCGCCTTGGCAATCTCGGGGGCGCCCCCCGGAACCGACGCGACGGTGTTCATCGCGGCCGGTATTCCACCGGCGTTGCGTATAGCCGTATTCTGGTTCGTCGGCAGTGGGGGCGGCGCTTCGGCCCTGGCCCGTCGGCGCCTGTTAATCTCTTCCTGCTCGGCCTGCAGGCGGCGATTCTGAAGAGAGACGCGACGGTTGTAATTATCCATGGGCTCGTTGCGCCGGCGGCTGTACGTCTCCATGCGCCTCGTGTAGTTGTTGCCAGTCTCACCCTCGTAACGCCGAGTCCTTCTGACGCGCCGGTTGTAATCGTCATTTGTCTCGTACGAACGCCGCTTCGTGTTTGACAGGCGGCTGATGTACTCCTTTTGGGTCTCTCCCCGGCGCTTCCCGACGCCTTCGTTCTGGCGCACGTTGTTCCGGGCCCGACTGTTCTCGACGTTGAGAGCCGCAAGGAGCTCTCGGTTCTTGAAACCCAATTTCAGATCGGATTTCAGGTCCGCAAGCCGCCGACGCGCCACGTTCGGATTGGCGTTCTGTCCGGCCCGGCGAATCTCCTCAAGAATCATGGTCGATATAAGCCCGCGCCCCTTCATGCCCTCGGGGATAATCTTGAGCAGTTCGCCCAGACGACGAAGCCGAGCCGTGTCCGAAAGCGACTTGAGTTTTTCGAGCTCCTGTTCCAGACGCTCGGAGATGTCCATGTTTGTCGGCCCGTTCTTCTGGCCTCGCTTAGAGACCATATTCGCCAGGTTCGTCTTTGAATAATTACCGGAGCCGATCGTGCTCTTGAGTTCCCGCTCGACGACCTCGGCGTTCGGAACAGGCTTTGTTCCGTTCATGACAGATGGAGGGTAATAGTGCTGGATGATCTGATTCACCAACGTCACCTGGCGAGCGTTCACCATGGAAACTCGGAGAATCTTGATGGCCTTTTCGAGCTCCTCGAGTTTACGCTTGCTTCCATTTCCGTTCTGAATTTCCTTTGTTAGTTCGACGACTTTCCTGGCCGGTGGGAAAAGTCCCTTGAACCAGTTGAAAAAAGACGTCTTTTTGACCGGCTTGGCGGTGGTCCCGTTCACTGGCTTGTCTGGGGTCCCGTTCACTGGCTTGGATGGGGTGGCGGCGTTTCCGTTTCCGCTTCCGCTGACTGGCTTCTTGGTCCGACCCATAACTCTATTCCAGACTGAAATTTGGATGCGACCGTTCACGACGTTCGCCTGTTTCTTGGCCTGTCCGTTCACGGCGGGCGCGCCCCATGGAAACTTGAAACCCGTCGGAAATTTGAAACCGGACAGCCAATTCGGAAACTTGAAAGAGGGAAACCGTCCGGGCTGAGTGAGAGCCTCCTGTTTCTGCGTGGGCGGCAGGGCCAGGAATGACTTCCGCTGAGTTTCGGGCAAGCCCTGCACTGAACCGGTTATGACCGACGATACCAGGTTTTTTATTGACGATACCGGGGCCCGAGAGTTGACCGTCGCGCCGGCGATGATGGCCAACAGGCCCGCGGCGACGTTCGGGGGTGCGTTCTGGCGAATAGCCTGTTCGACATTGCCACCACCACCGAAACCCGTGTACGATTTCATGACAAACTCGAAACGAGGAACGTTTCCGGGTGCGGGCCGCGGTTCAAGAACCCATCCTTTGTACGACGAGTTGAACTCGGTCTGACCCTTGCGCTTGAACATGGGCTCGGTCGCCTTGCCGAAAACGTATCCTAGACGCCGACCCGCATAGTACGCATTCCCGATGGCATTTGCCGGGCGAGAGTTGTTGGCGGGCGGAGCCGCCACCTCGGGCGGACCTGGAAGCTTCCCGAGCGCCGCCGCCACGTTTTGGTTGGCCTGATTCTTCTGTGACAAAATGCTCGTTACAATTTGCACAATTTCAGGCGATATATTGCGAGTAGACGCCAAGGCCTGAGCCAAGGCTGGGGCTGGGGCGGCCGCCAGGATAGGCCCGGCCGCTTTCTCTGACACTGCCCCTTTTATAATAGCCGATAGGGCCGCAACAAGACCCGGACTATTCATCACTACTAGAGAGCCTAGGAAAAAAAACGTGTCATGTACTGGTTATGAGTTTGAGACGCGGCTTGAAATTAAATCAAAATCACGATGAGCGGTCTCCTGCGCACGCGGCTCATAGCCCCTTACCAGCGCGAAGGCGTCAAGTGGCTCGTCGAGCGCGAGATCGCCCAGAGCTTCCCTGGAGGCTTTCTCTGTGATGAGATGGGTCTCGGCAAGACGGTCCAGCTCATCGCGGCCATGATTGCGAATCCAAAGCCGAGAACGCTCGTGATCGTACCAAAGTCCATCGTCGGGCAGTGGTGTCAAGAGGTGGCGCGTTTCGCACCGCACCTCTCGACCTATGCATTTGACGGCGCCAGTCGGAAGCTGCCCGCGAAGCTCCCGGACATTGTGGTCGCCCCTTACTCTGTGCTGCCACAGCGCGTCGGCGGGCCGGTCTGTGAGCTCCTCTCGGTTCAATGGGATCGCGTCATCCTGGACGAAGGCCACGAAATTCGGAACAAAAAGAGCAAGGTGCACATCGCGTGCAATGCGCTCAGCGCGTCTATCCGGTGGGTCGTGTCGGGCACGCCCGTCTTCAATTCTATCAAGGATTTCGTCGCCCTGTGTTCGTTTGTGGGAATCCCTCGGGACGTGGTCCAGGGCTACACGGACCAGATCAGAGATTCGTACGTTCTCAGGCGGACCAAGGAGGGCGTGGCGCGTTTCAATCCTCGCCTGGAATTGCCCCCGTGCGATTTTCAGAACATCGAGCTCGAAATGTACCCGGAGGAGAAGGAGTTGTACCGCGAAGTATTCACCAACGGCCAGGATATTATCCGACACGTCATCAAGACCCAGACTCAGAATCTGCACCAGATGGAGATACTCGAGTGCTTGCTTCGAGCTCGCCAAGTCATGACGTGGCCGCAGTTGTACCTCGACGGCATCGCGCTCAAGGAGGACTCGGACCCTGTCCCATGGGTCGGTCGGTCGAAGAAGATGGCGACCCTCATCCTGAAAATCCTGGAACACCCGAAAGAGAAGACGCTGGTCTTCACTCAATTCATGGGTGAAATGGATCACATCCAGGATATGCTCACCAGGCTGAAAATTCCAGTCTTTCGGATAGACGGGTCCGTCAGCAAGGAACAGCGCGATGAGCGGATCGCCGGGTTCAAGGGGGCTTCTTGTGGGGCCGAC
>Ga0315284_10005719_pt1 | contig 17695 bp, 18 predicted proteins | sample YL17G09_16_MG_FD_203696 | JGI IMG/M metagenome (GOLD analysis project Ga0315284, IMG submission 203696) | Sediment microbial communities from Yellowstone Lake, YNP, Wyoming, USA - YL17G09_16 | ecosystem: Environmental > Aquatic > Freshwater > Lake > Sediment | place: USA: Wyoming | collected...
GGTGACTTGACAAGTTTCAAACCTTGGTGTACTTGGATACGAGAAGGTCGAGTACTTGTACTTCGTGCCTGTTGTGTTTCAATACTCCGCCGATATAAAGGAGCCCTATAGGTATATCGGGGACTTCAGAAAATGGATATGGCGGATTTATCAGCAGCGTTCTCATTTTTCCCTGAGCGCTGGCCCGGAATTTTCAACTGGTTTGCTTACGTTAAAACCTGTGCTTGTCGGCTGTCAAGTCTGGATTCGAAAGAAACAGTGCTACTGTAGCTGGTATCCTTTTCGGTATGACATAACATTTTTGTTACAGTTTTGTAACAATTCCCCACCAAATTTTATGACTTCTTGAGATGTTAAGCACTATATTAGATACCTGCGTAGCGTTTTTGGGGGTCTTTCTGAGCCTCTGAGGACACTACTAGGCGGGAAAGGGGTGAGATGGGAGCCATCGAGCCCCTTTTTTTAGAAAGGAGGTAATGATGCTACTTTTCTGACGCGACTGCATGCATAGTGCGGCAGTCTCGAAACAAGGCGAACCCGCATATTAGGATCACAAAATTCCAGGGCAAAAGGCGTTCCTTACACGTCGTCAAAAAGCGCCAACAAAAGAAAGGAAAGTGAAATGAAAATCCTGGGAGTAATACTTCTGCTTCTGGCTCTTACGATAACGATCCTTCCTCAATATAACACTTGTGCCCATGAAGGTAAATTTATCACTCTCGCCAATGGCAAGACCATCGAAATGAAGTGTAGCTGGACGGCCCGAGCTGAGATTGCGGTGGGCTCTACACTTGCTGTGGTGGGGCTGATGATGATATTGAGCCGTAGAAAGGAAAGTGGAATTTTCTTGGCCATCCTGGGGATAGTTCTGGGCGTCTTTGTGATTCTTCTGCCTACTGAAATGATCGGTGTCTGTACGAGAATGGCGGCTTCCTGCAAGACGTTGATGAAACCCGCTCTGATTGGTCTGGGTTCCGGGGCGATAGCGGTCAGTGTTACTGCTCTGTTGCTGGCTGTCACGGGCAAAGAGAAAGAGGCATGAACTCAATCCGTCTGGCTCTCAAGAACATCAAAGGGACCAGCTTCAGGAGTCTGGTCATCTTCCTCTGCGTTATGGGCGTGGCGGGGTTTTTCCTGTCTACTACGCTCATTCTCCGGGGGACGGAACACAGTTTGAACGTTGGGCTGGAGAGGCTGGGGGCTGATATCATTGTGGTCCCTGAGGGGGCGGATACCAAACTGGAAAGTGCTTTGCTTATGGGTAAGCCCACCGAGATTTGGATGCCCAGAGGCATCATGGAGCAGGTAGCTGCCGTCCCCGGAGTGGAGAAGGTGTCGCCACAGGTTTTCCTATCCACCTTGCTGGGAGCACACTGCTGCTCTGCATCTGAGATGTTCTTGGTGGTCTTTGACCCGGAAACCGATTTCACCATCCGCCCCTTCTTGGAGGAGGAACTGGGCAGGGGGTTGGGCAGGGGAGAGGTCATCGGTGGAAGGTACGTGTTTCTTCCGCCGGGAGACAAATACATCTATGTCTATGCACATCCACTTACCCTGGTAGGCAACCTGGAGAAAACCGGTACTGGCCTGGACCAGACTATGTTCTTCACCGTGGAGACTGCTCAGGATATTGCCCTTACCTCGCAGACCAAAGCAGTGGAAGTACTGAACTTTGACTCCAACCTCATTTCGGCAATCATGGTCAAGACGGCTCCGGGGACAGACCCTCACGAAGTAGCTTTCGATATCCGCATGGACGTGGCCGGAGTGGAGTCCATCGAGACTCCCCTCCTGTTTGGCCAATATCGGAACCAGTTGACCGGTATGCTCTGGGGATTCCTGGTGGCACTGGGCATCGGGTGGGGCTTGTCTGTAGCGCTTATCGGTTTGGTCTTCTCCATGGCGGCTAATGAGCGCCGTCGGGAAATCTCGGTGCTGCGCGCTCTGGGGGCCACCCGCAGTTTTGTCTTTCGGTCTCTCCTGGCTGAGGTAGGTCTTCTCACTCTGGGCGCATCGTTACTGGGAATTCTTGTGGCTGCCGTCGCCATCTACCTGCTCAGCGATTTCATTTCCACCTCAATGGAGATACCTTTCCTGTTCCCCTCCTGGGGTTCGTTTTTAATTCTTTGTGCTATCGGCATAGCTCTTGCTCTGGGTATGGTAATCCTGGCAGCGCTGTTTCCGGCACTCAGAATGAGCCGGCAAGAGCCTGCTTTAGCGATGAGGGAGTAGGATGATTAGATTGGTTAATTTAACGAAGGAGTACCGTGTGGGCGAGCAAATCGTCGTCACGCCGGTGCGCCATGTGAGTCTCACGGTGTCCCGGGGAGATTTCATTATCATCGTCGGGCGCTCCGGTTCCGGCAAGACAACCCTCCTCAATCTGGCTGCAGGGCTGGTCAAGCCTACCTCGGGCGAGGTCTTCATAGGTGATGCGAACGTCCGAAACATGAACGACAAGCAACTCTCGTTGCTGCGCAACCGCAAGATAGGATTCGTCTTCCAGTACCCCAGTCTGCTGTCGTCCCTCAACGCCCTGGAGAATGTGGCTCTGCCGGCGAGTTTCGGCCCCGGGCAGAGAAGGCGAAACGCAAATGCCCGAGCTTCTGAGCTGCTGGAATTGATGGGGCTATCTGAAAGGCTGGAATCCTATCCCAGGCAGCTCTCCGCAGGAGAACAGAAGAGGGTGGTTATCGCCCGGTCACTGATGAATGCGCCGGAGGTGGTGCTGGCTGATGAGCCGACCAGCGATCTGGATGAACAGACAGAACAGGAAATAATGACTCTAATGCGTCAGATACACGCTGAGGGGGTAACCATCATGATAGTGACCCACAGCCTGGAACTCATGCGCTACGCTACCAGGGCTCTGAGAATGGAGGATGGTGTCCTGACTGACATAACCGGGATGGCCGGGGGCATCCGCGGCAAAAGCTAAGATAGCTGATTCTGGCATTGGTTGCGCCGATGCTGGGCTGTACTGAAGAGGAGGAAGCGACCCCAACCCGAACTCCCACACCGACTCCGACTCAAATACCAACGCCTACCCCAACGCCCTTACCAACACTCCCTCCAGGGCACCCATCAATAGGTACTCAGCCATGCTCCAACTGTCATTCCTGATTCTAGAAGTGAGAGGGAGGAAGCCTGTCAAGACCAATCAAGACCAACCAGGAGTAGCTGCGACCGGTGCCCAATACGTTAGGCTGGCTGCTCAGGGCTCTATTTTCTGAAAATTTGTTATATTTTCTTAACAAATTCCCCCGCAATTTTATGACTTCTTAACCTGTTAAATACTATATTGATAGCAATCCTAAAAGATATGCTCAAAAGATATGCTCATTTCAAATCATATTTCTCAAGGAACCACCGTCTGATGGGGTGGAAAATGTGTATTTGTGCCTCATTTTGAGTGGTCGAGAGGAGGTGGAGATGAAACGTTCCCCCACGTGACCGGAGCAGACAGAATCTGCTCATCGTGTTTTCCAACTATCTTCATAAAGGAGTACTAAATAAAATGGTTAAAAAGAAGAAACTGTTATTATTGGCGGTAGGGGTTTTGATACTGGTTCTGGCATCGGCTCTGCCGATGCTGGGCTGTGCTGGAGAGGAGGCAGCAACCCCGACGCCGGCGCCTACAGCAATACCGACGGTAGCACCGACAGCAATACCGACGGTGGCACCGACACCAATACCGACACCGACCCGAACTCCAACCCCGACTCCAGCACCACCGACGGGAAAACCGATTCCTGTTGACCCTACAAAAGTCACGAAATTTGTAGACCCGCTTCCTCTCCCTGGAGTTATGCAACCTACAACTCCCGGGGGCACCTCCTATCAAGTCGGGATTTACCAGATCCAGCAGAAGCTATACTCTGGTTTGCCGCCGACTACCTTGTGGGGGTACGGCACCAGCCAGGCAACCGCAACCTACCCTGGCCCCACCTTCGAGGTGACCAGAGGCAAGCCGATACAGGTAACCTGGACGAACAATCTGGTTGATGCTGCTGGGAACCCCATACAACATCCCTTGGCAGTGGACCAGACACTGATGTGGGCGGACCCCCTGCAAGAAATGCCCAACTTCAACCCGTACACAGGCCCCGTGCCTGTGGTGGTGCACCTGCACGGTGGCGAAACTGCCCCACAGTTCGATGGCGGCCCTGATGCATGGTTCACGCCCAATAAGGCCATAAAGGGGCGTACATACGTAACAAACACCTATACCTATCCCAACAACCAGCAGGCGACCACACTCTGGTACCATGACCACGCGATGGGTATAACCCGACTCAACACCTACATGGGGCTGGCGGGTTTCTATATTATCAGGGACCCTGCTAACGAACCTGCGAATCTTCCCGGGCCCCTGGGGAAATACGAGATTCCCTTAGTAATCCAGGACCGTATGCTAAATACTGATGGCTCCCTGTTCTATCCAGACGTGGGCAATAACCCTGCAATACATCCCTACGTGGCGCCGGAATTCTTCGGCGACCAGATTCTGGTAAACGGTAAGGTCTGGCCGTTCTTGAATGTGGAGCCGCGCAAGTACCGCTTCCGGATTTTGAATGGCTCGGACTCCCGCTTCTACCGCCTGGGCTTTTCATCGGGTCAGCCTTTTGTTCAGATCGGTTCGGACGGCGGCTATCTGGAGGCACCCGTGCGGACTAGCCCCTTGCTCATAGCGCCAGGCGAGCGCTATGACGTCATCGTTGACTTCACCGGCATTGCAGTGGGTACTAACATACAGATGCTCAATGATGCCTTTGCGCCATTCCCCGCAGGCGCTCCCGTGGATCCCCTGCTGAGCCCGGTCGGGCAGATCATGGAGTTCAGAGTGGTATCGCTCACAGCTCCGGATACCAGCGTAATCCCGACCAAACTGAACACGATTCCCAGGCTGAGTCCTGGCAGCGCGACTGTGACTAGGACACTGACCCTTCTCGACATGATGGGTACCAATGGTCCCGTGACTATGTTGCTCGATGGCAAGCAGTTCAGGGACCCGGTGACCGAGCTTCCGAAACTGGGTACCACTGAGATCTGGGAGCTGGTTAACCTGACACTGGACGCACACCCGATTCACCTGCATCTGGTGCAGTTCCAACTTCTCGAGCGACAGATATTCAATCCGGACACTTACCTGCAGGCATACTATCGGGCTAATCCCATCCTACCGATACCCCAGGGTGCCAGGTATTCGGTCATAGACCCTGCACCACACCTGATGCGATGGCCTGTAGGGCCTTCGCCTAATGAGGCTGGCTGGAAGGACACCATAATAGCAAATTCAGCCGAGGTCACGCGCATCATCGTCCGATTCGCTCCTCAGGATGGTGGCTCATTCCCGTTTGATGCCACTGCTGCTCCTGGGTATGTATGGCATTGCCATATACTATCGCACGAGGACAACCAGATGATGCGACCCTACCAGCTGGTACCTTAAGAACGGAAGTATAACATACATGCAGGGGGCAGCCCTGAGGCTGCCCCCTGCGGTATCTTGCCAGAGTGCTAAGATGTGCGCATCCGGCAAATAGCTTGACTACCCTGAAGACCGCATGTAATTGGATTAGATGAAGTCTCTAAATATCGTGGGAAGGAACTACTAAAATGGTCAAAAAGAAGAAACTGTTATTATTGGCGGTAGGGGTTTTGATACTGGTTCTGGCATCGGTTCTGCCGATGCTGGGCTGTGGTGGAGAGGAGGAAGCAACCCCGACGCCGGCACCTACTCAAATACCAACGCCTACCCCAACCCCGACAGGAAACGTAACCCCGACGCCAACTGCAACTCCAAGCCCTATACCTACTTCAACAGCTACACCAACACCTACCGCGACTCCAACTGCGACTCCAACTGCGACTCCAACTCCCACTCAAATACCAACGCCTACCCCAACCCCGACAGGAAACGTAACCCCGACGCCAACCGCAACTCCAAGCCCTATACCTACTTCAACAGCTACACCAACACCTACCGCGACTCCAACTGCGACTCCGACTCCCACTCCTACCCCAACTCCAACACCTACGGCAACGCCTACCCCAACGCCCTTACCAACACTCCCTCCAGGGCACCCATCAATAGGTACTCAGCCATGCTCCAACTGTCATTCCGGATTCTAGAAGTGAGAGGGAGGAAACCTGTCAAGACCAATCAGGAGTAGATGCGACCGGTGCCCAATACGTTAGGCTGGCTGCTCAGGGCTCTATTTTCTGCAAATTTGTTATATTTTCTTAACAAATTACCCCGCAATTTTATGACTTCTTAACCTGTTAAATACTATATTGATAGCAATCCCAAAAGATATGCTCATTTCAAATCATATTTCTAAAGGAACCACCGTCTGATGGGGTGGAAAGTGTGTATTTGTGCCTCATTTTGAGTGGTCGAGAGGAGGTGGAGATGAAAAGTTCCCCCACGTGACCGGAGCAGACAGGATCTGCTCATCGTGTTTTCCAACTATCTTCATAAAGGAGTACTAAATAAAATGGTTAAAAAGAAGAAACTGTTATTATTGGCGGTAGGGGTTTTGATACTGGTTCTGGCATCGGCTCTGCCGATGCTGGGTTGTGCCGGAGAGGAGGAAGCAACCCCGACGCCGGCACCTACAGCAACCCCAACGCCTACCCCGACCCCGACACCTACTCCAATACCAACGCCTACCCCGACCCCGACACCTACTCCAATACCAACGCCTACCCCGACCCCGACACCTACTCCAATACCAACGCCTACCCCAACCCCGACGCCGGCACCTACTCCAATACCAAACCCTCAAATACCAAGGCCTACCCCAACCCCGACACCAGGAAACGTCACGCAGTTTACAGATGACCTCTTCCCGGATCATGTGGCTGGGCAAACGATGGCTGCTGATCCTGGTGAAATTGTGCCACCGGCGGTTCCCGGTAATGCTATCGTACCTACCCAGTACACAATAGGGGTTTACCAGGTTCAGGCACAGGTGCTCCCCGCCCCTCAGCCAAAAACCACGGTGTGGGCTTACGGCACCAGCGCATTGAACGCCACTTATCCTGGTCCTACCATCGAGGTGACCAGGGGCCAAGCGATTCAGGTAACCTGGGTGAACAATCTGGTTGATGCTTTGGGCAATCCCATAACATACTCTCTGCCAGTGGACCAGACCATGATGTGGGCAGACCCCCTGCAGCAGAGGCCCATCTTCACCCCGTACACAGGACCGGTACCCATAGTGACACACCTGCACGGAGGCGAAGATGCCTCGATGTTCGATGGCGGTCCTGATGCATGGTTCACCCCCAATCAGGCTCTAAGGGGGCTTACATATACAACGAACGTTTATTTGTATCCGAATCAACAGCGTGCAGCTACACTCTGGTACCACGACCACGCGCTGGGTGTTACCCGACTCAACGTCAATATGGGGCTGGCGGGTATGTATATAATCAGAGACCCCGCTATAGACCCCCAACTCCCGGGCCCGCAGCCGAAATTGGGCGATCCGCCCGGCATTCAATACTACGAGTTCCCCTTGGTGCTCCAGGACAGGTCTTTCAACCCGGACGGCTCCTTCGCCTGGCCGACTATCGGCATTAACCCCACAATACATCCATTCTGGCAGCCGGAGTTCTTCGGCGACACCTTTGTGGTAAATGGCCATACCTCGCCATTCCTGCATGTGGAGGCGCGCAAGTATCGCTTCCATGTTCTGAATGGCTCGGACGCCCGAACCTACCAACTGAGCCTTTCCAACGGCAGTCCTTTCGTTGTGATAGGGACAGACGGTGGCTATCTGGGGGCGCCAGTATCGGTCAATAGCTTTGTGATAGCTCCAGGCGAGCGCTACGACGTCGTAGTTGACTTCACTGCTGCGGCTGTGGGCAGCACCATAACGCTCAACAATAACGCTGTAGCTCCGTTCCCAGCGGGCCCACCGCCAGGGGCCCCCCCCGATCCATTAGCTACAGGGCAGATCATGCAATTCAGGGTGGTAGCGCTTACAGGCCCGGATACCAGCACAATCCCGGCCATCCTAGCCACGATACCCACCCTGACCCCAGGCAACGTGACGAGGACATTGACCCTCAATGAAATGATGGGCCTCAATGGTCCAATAGGTCTGTTCCTCGACGGAAAGCAGTACAGGGACCCGGTGACCGAGCTTCCAAAACTGGGCACCACGGAGGTCTGGGAGTTCGTTAACCTGACCGGGGACATGCACCCCATTCATTTACATCTGGTGCAGTTCCAACTCCTGAACCGGCAGGACTTCAATGTGGCTACTTACATGACCGCTTACAATGCAGCGAACCCGATTATCCCGGTCCCACAGGGCGCCATTTACACGCGCATAGACCCTACACCGTACCTCCTGGGCGTACCTGTTGGTCCTGCTGCTATAGAAGCAGGCTGGAAGGACACCATAAAAGTAATGCCGGGCCAGGTCACGCGCATCGTTGTCCGATTCGCTCCTCAGGATGGTGGCTTATTCCCGTTTGATGCCACTGCTGGTCCTGGGTATGTATGGCATTGCCATATACTCTCCCATGAGGACAACGAGATGATGCGACCCTACAAGCTGGTACCTTAGAATTTAGGTCTAACATTGCAGGCACAGGGCAGACCTTGGTCTGCCCTGTGCTGTCTTTTGCTCGCTCCGGTGCCTGGGTGCGCACAATAGGATAATAGGCAAACTATAGGACCAGCTTTTGTAATATTTTTTTTACAATTATGCCCCTCATTTTATGACTATTTAACCTTTCAATACTATAATTCATAAGCTAGTCAATATATTTGCATTGAATCTTCACTTTTTAGGTCACTATCGGGTGGGAACAGAGAGCAGCCCTCAAGCCCCTGTTCTTGGAGAGGAGGTGCAGGAAAGAGGAAGTAGATATGTGACTTTCCAAAGCAGGCCTGTGTGAGTAGTTCGACAATATTCAATTTAAAGGAGGAAACAATGGCAACCTTGACCGTATTCAAATTCGACACCGCGGACGGCGCTGAAAAGTCAGTGACGTTGTGCCAGGACCTGGAGAAGAGACTCCTTGTCAAGATCATTGATGGTGCGATTGTGACGTGGCCCGAAGGTTCCTCAAAGCCCAAGACAAAGCAGATGTACCCCTTGGGCGCAATGGATCAGACCTTCTGGGGCGAATTGTTCGGGCTGATCTTTTTCGTTCCTATCTTTGGGCCGGTCGCGCGTAAGGTGATGGAGATAGCGATGGGGCCTATCGGTGGTATCTTTGCGGACTATGGTATCAACAACGACTTCATAAAGGAGGTACGCCAGAAGGTTAAGGAAGGCACCTCGGCGGCGTTTTTACTGACGGAGTCCGCGGCCACCGATAAGGTAGCTGAGGAGTTCAAGAAGAAGCTGCCAAAGTATGAGATACTGGCCACTAATCTGTCGAGGGAGCAGGAAGAGAAGCTGCGCGCGTCCTTTGGCGTTTAGGCAACGCGTGATGATCTTGCCCAAGCTCTCTTCGGCTGTGTAATAAGAAAGACGGGGTTTCCCGGCCACGTTTCGAAAGGGAGTGCCTTGGAATAAGGCGAGATAATACAGGCACAGGGCAGCCTTGGGTTGCCCTGTGCGGCACCTTTTACTTTGTAGAAGCAGTTTTTAAAAGATGAGCTCGTCAGACATAATAAAATTGATAGTAAGCATAGTGGCTTGTGAAGGTGCTGGTGGCATTGGCGTTTTCTTCACGAGAGACGCTATCCCCACTTGGTATGCAGGTCTAAAGAAACCAGCCTTTGTGCCTCCCAACTCTGCATTCGCACCCATCTGGATTTCTCTTTACCTTCTGATGGGTATAGCAGTCTATTTTGTGTGGCGGGAAGGTCTGCATGAGGAAGGGGTGGGACTAGCCTTCACCATATTCTGGATTCAATTGATACTCAATGTCCTGTGGACGGTGGTCTTCTTCGGGCTTAAGTCCCTTTTTGGTGGGGTGGTTGCGATTCTACTGCTTTGGGTAGCGATACTGGTTAGCATTATTGAGTTCTTTGGTGTGTCGCCTGTGGCAGGCGCGCTCCTGATACCATATATAGTTTGGGTCAGTATTGCTGCCAATTTGAACGTGCGGCTCTGGTTGCTGAACAGATAGCTGTTTAAGAATTATATCGCTGATCCAGGAGTGATTTCTCCTTCAGCATGCCCTTGAGTGCCTCTATCTCTTGCTTCAACCGCACTTGCCTTCTAACCAGTAGGACCACGTACGCAAAGAGAACAGCCCAGACTATGGCAAAGGCAGCAAAGAAGTACCCTGAGTTTTCCATATCGCATCTCCTCTCTATCCTCGTAATGCTTGTGATATCTTCCCCAAATCAGCCTCGGCCTGCTTTAACGATATCGCCTGCAGCAGAAGGTATACGTAAAGTAGGGTGAAGGCAGCTACGCAAATTATAAGGGTCAGCAACATGGACGGTGCCAGGCCGCCCTCGAAGATGACCGGCCTCGGATGCTGCGTACGCCACAATGTAATGGCAATAGCCGTAATGGGGATGTCGACGAAGCCAACAATGCCCACAACGGCTGCAAATCTGGCCCCCCGTGATTCCTCGACGGCGAAGGAGCGTACCATCAGGTAAGAAACATATATAACCCACATTATCAGCGTAGTGGTCAGGCGTGCGTCCCAGGTCCACCAGACACCCCACGCTGGTTTGGCCCAGATAGGTCCGGTTATCAGAACCAAGCTGGTGAACACGATACCTATCTCTGCCGACGAGCGGGCCAACATATCCCATTTCTCGTCCCTTTTCCACAGGAAAAGGATGCTACCGATAAAGACGACGAAGAAGGCAAGGAAGGAGACCCAGGCAACCGGTACGTGAAAATAGAATATCCTCTGCACAACACCCATGGTCTCCTCAGTAGGAACGTAGATGAAGACAAGATACAATGCTGCCATCATCAAACCAAAGCTTATGCCCAGCAAGATTCTACTCATCACGATCCCTCTTCGCTCTGACATAGTATTTCCTATCTCAATCACTATCTACTCTTCGACCACGAATTCGAAAACAAGCGCCGATATCACTATAAAGATTGCGTCGAAGACTCCCATGATTTGAAGCCAGGATGACATTGTACTCCATGACTGCCCCTCCAGCGCCAACCCTGAAGCCTGCACTGCTGCTATGATAACGGGGGCTACAATCGGGAAAAACAGTATCGGCAGCATTACGTCCCGTGCCCTCGTATTCACCGCCAGAGCAGAGAAAAGCGTTCCCACTGAGACGAATCCCACTGTTGCTAACAGCGTGATCAAAGCGAGTTGAGGCAGGAAAAGAGGCAAGTCGAAGAGGACCAGGAATATTGGTACCACTATGATCTCGACTGCCAACATAAAGGCCAGGCTTCCCAGCATCTTCCCCAGATAGACAACATCTCTATCTACAGGGCAAAGCAATAGCCCTTCAAGGCAGCCCTTCTCCTTCTCAAAGACGAAGGAGCGACCCAAACCCAGCACTCCGGCAAATGTGAAGGTCACCCAGAGAACTCCCGGGGCGACCAGTTCTACGTTGTCCGAGCCGGGTTCGAATGCAAAGTTGAATATGACTATTGTGAGCAAGGCGAAGACAGCCACAGAGCTCAGTATGTCCCTCGTTCTCGATTCCGAGAGGATGTCCTTCCATGCGATGACAAAGGCTTTTCTCAGTGGCAACCTCACAGCGTCGCTCCGGTATATCGATGGTACGCCTCCTGCAAACTGGCCAGACTCAGGCGGCGTTTCGACTCCTGGTAGACCACCCTGCCGCCAGCCAGTATGGCGACTTCATTTCCCATTTCCAGCCCCGTCTCCAGATTGTGGGTCGTCATGACCACTGTTCTTCCTTCAGCGTTGAGAGACTGTAATATCTCCTTTAGCATCGAACTTGCGTAGCGGTCGAGACCTGTTTCCGGCTCATCCAGGAGGATTACGGACGGATTGTGGATAAGCGCCCTGACGATCGAGATTCTTTGCTGCATGCCGCGGGAAAAAGTGCGCACCCTGTCATGGAGCCGAGACGACAATCCAACCATAGCTACCAGATTGTGAATTCGCTCATCAAGATGGTGGACATCGTACATCCGTCCCCAGAACTGGAGGTTCTCATATGCGGTGAGATCGTCATAGAGAAGCGGCTGATGGCTGACCAGTCCTATTTCACGCCGGACACGGATGGAGTATTCACTAAGGTCTAGGCCGCATATGCGAACGGTACCTGTAGTCGGTCTTAATAGCGTGGCCAGAACTTTGATTAGCGTTGTCTTCCCCGCTCCGTTGGGGCCAAACAATGTGAGGAACGCCCCCCCCTTCACTTGCAGGTCGACTTCTCTCAGGGCAAGTTGTTTGCCGAAGGCTTTAGTGAGGCTCTTAACCTCGATTGCACTCGAATCAGCTTCCAAGACTTCTTCTCCTGTGGCCGATTCAATCACTATCGGTTTTGCTTTCTTTTGACCTGCCGGGCCAGAATGCAATTACTCCGCCCAGCAGTAAGAATCCTCCACCAACCCATATCCATAGCATCAGCGGATTGACCAGGGCTTTAAACGTGACAGTGCCATCTTCGGTCCATCCCGCCAATATCAAGTACAAGTCCTCAATTGGCGTAGAGCGTATCGCGACCTCGGTTACCGTTTGTTCGTAACTGCGATGGAAAATCTTCTCAGGCTTTAACTCGCCTACCAGTTTATCGCTGTTATAGACAGAGAGAGTTGTGATGACTATCATCTTCGTAGAACTATGATCTAAGGACATTCCCTCGTAGGTCAGGGTGTACCCCTTTATAGTCATCGAATCACCGGGCATCAGGGCAGCCTCCGCTTCTACTTGATAGAACGAGGAGCCGATGACCCCCACAGCAATGAGTATTATCCCCAGGTGAACTATCATGCCACCGTAGCGCGGTTTGTTAGCCTGCAAGGAGCCCAGGAATGCTGTCAATGGGTTCCCACCTTTAACGCGGCGTCGTGCCATCACTTCCCGATACCAGGTGGCCAGTTGGCTAAAAGCGACAAAAGCGCAAAAGGGAAAGAGGACAAGGGCGTACCATTCGCGTATCCCGATGACAAACAGAACCGGGCATAGAAGCAACGCCGCCGCAAGCGGCGGGAGACCGCTGCGAATCACGCTCCTAGACTTTGTTCGACGCCAACCAAGGAGGCCACATATCCCCAGCACAAGGATGAGCAACAAAAAAATTGGTCCCATGACCCTGTTGAAGAAAGACTCGCTCACGCTGGTGCTGACCCCTCTTACGCCTTCTGAGATTAAGGGGAAGATGGTTCCCAGAAGGACAACAAAGGTCCCTACCAAAAGTACGACATTTGTCAACGTGAAGGAGGCCTCCTTGGAAACTAGGGATTCCGCCCCCTTTTCGCTTCTCAGGCTATTGCGACGGTAGAAAAGAAGGCCCAGCGAACCGACGAGTGATATGCCAATGAAAGTCAGAAAGAACGGTTCCATACCAGCTTCGTTAAAGGTGTGAACCGATGAGAGTATGTTGCTTCTAGTGAGGAAGGTGCCGAATATACACAAGTTGAAGGCGAGTATGATTAGTGCCATAACCCAGATTTTGAACATCCCTCTTCTTCTCTGCATTGCCACCGAATGCAGAAAGGCTGTTCCTACGAGCCATGGCATCAGGCCAGCATTTTCCACCGGGTCCCAAGCCCAGTAGCCTCCCCAGCCGAGCTCAACGTAGGCCCACCACGCTCCAATTACATTGCCGATTCCTAGTAGCAGCCAGGCGAGCAGGGCCCAGCTCCTTGCTGCACCCAGCCATTCGCGGTCCGGAGCTGCAGTTATCATTGCGGCGATGGCCAACGCAAAAGGAATGGTGAATGCGACGTAGCCGCCCAACAAAGCAGGCGGGTGAAACAACATCCCCGGATTCTCTAGCAAGGGGTTGAGGCCGAATCCATCGTTTGGGGTGAAGTGGAGTTTCTCGAATGGATTGGCCACCGCAACAATCAATATCAGGAAGAAGGCCTCTGTTAACATGGCAACTATTGAGGCATAGGCCAGCAATGGCTTGCTTCTGCTCCAGTTTTGGATCACCATCGTCACAGCGAAAATCGAGAGCAGCCAGGCCCAGAGTAGAAGCGACCCGGCATTGCCGGCCCAGAAGGCGCTCAAGATATACACCAGGGACATATCCCGGCTGGTATGCGAAGCCACATAGCTTATCTCAAAGTGGTGGGTGATCAGTGCGTAGATTAGAGTCAGAGAGGCTAGCGTGACGAGTCCGAGGGTTGCTAGGACTGCGTTCCTTGCGCTGGTAACAAGCCACGCCTGACCCTTCGTTGTGCCAATGAAGAACGCCAGGGCTGCATAGAGCGAGCAGGCAACGGCCAATATGAGTGCAATTTGACCGATATCTGCCATCAGCTACTTTCTAGATATATGCCTACTGCTCAGGCTGATACTTGGAAGGGCACTTGGTTAGCAGGGCGGTCGCATGAAATACGCCCATCGAATCCAAGATGCCTTCAACAACGACCTGTATGTCTGGCTTGAAGGCATCTGGCACAACCCCTTTGTAGACAACAGGCAGGCTCGCTGATTCATCGGCAATGGTGAACTTCAGGATGAGCTCCTTCGCATCGAAATCAACGGAATCGGAAGTGACTGTACCGCCTACCCTCACCTGCCGGTCTACAACTGAATCTCCTTTTGCTTTCAACTCGCTGACTGTGGAATAATAGGCTATCGAGCTTCCCAGAAGCAAATATATCAGGTAGCCCAATCCCACGCAACCGATAAGAACTGCGCCCAGAAGTTTCTTGTGCTTCAGCATTCGACCTCCGGTACCTTTGTAGTCGGTACTCCTTGTTGGCTATTGCACACTTCAAACTCCCTGGCATCTCATATGAGATGCTAGGGATGCTATCGGTGTATTTATCTGCTATTGGATAGACATGCTTATGATGGGACACGCGCTACCAACAACCCCACGAAGACTATTAACTTCGCCAAGGTACTGCAATTTTCTGGGGTTGAGGGATATCTAGCCAAGAACAAATAAGGGGCCATCACTGATTGCGATGATTATTAATTATTTTGTCATACCATTTGCGGTAGTGTTGTTTGGCATACGCTGGAGAGACCTTACCATCAAGCATCGAGCGTAAAGACTCTCGAAATCGGGGATGAAGCACACCCATATAGAAATGCGCTAGGAACATAGCAAACACAATTATGAAAGCGATTCCGTGAATAAATAATATCCACTCGTATACGTTTATAGGGATGCTCCATTTGAAAAACCACAGGATTATCCCAGTAACTAAAAATACGAACCCTGTTCCCATAACGACTAACTGCCACATCCTTTGCCCTGTATTCACATGACCTTGGGGAGGCATCCTCTCTTCTGATCCACCAAAATAGTAATTTGGTGCTGCTATGAGCCACTTCAAATCATCTTTACTCCAGATGAGCGTTTCCTTAACGAAGCCTAACGCTTTATTGGGTTCAGAGAGGGAATTAAGCACCGGCATTCCTATGAAGAGGACCGCTGCAATGCGATGGACAATCCCGATGTAATAGCCGCCTGCGTAGCCGATTCCGGGCAGGAACATGTATGCACCTGTGAACACCAGTATCAGAAACGAAGCCGCGTGCACCCAATGGAACAAGATGCTGCGCTTCCTATATCGTTCAATCGTTCGTTTTTCCATCTCCGCCCTCTCGCCCTGCTAGCCTTACCCTTGCCACAACGGCGTTTAGAGCAAGGCCAGCCATCGCTGCCGCCACAATCCCGATTCCGGCCCATTGCAAGATGTCATGAGCTTCATCGGCAGTTTCCAGCCCGCTGGCATCGCCATGACAGGTCACGCAGTCCTCGTTCGCGTGAATCTGATGGACATCAGCAGCACTGGTGAAAACAGGACCGCTGTGGCAAGTAGCGCATGCCGCCGGGTCAATCTGCGTGGCACTAACATGGCATGTTGAACAATCCAAGTCCTCGTGAATCTGATGGACATCCTGCCCATCGGGGCTCTCAGGTTCCTCGTGACACTTTGCACATGACTCCGTAACTTGCCCCAAATCGCTGGCACCGATGTGGCATGTCGAACATTCCACATCGGGGTGAGCCTGATGCACAGCAGCAGCATCGGTATTGGGAGGAACGCTGTGGCAATCCGCACATGTGCCCCTTACTTGCGCTAGCTCCCCGGGGGTCAAAGTGGTTCGCCCGATGCCGTAGCTGGCTGCGATGACCGCGCCTAATCCTATCAGAATGATAACCCCGAACAATATCCTCATCTGAATCCCGCTAACTTATGGTGATGTCTCCTGGTGCAAACAGACTCCACAACACTCCAATAACTGCCGGAACCACAACCATCGCCCCAGCAATCCCCACTGTTTTGAAGGCAGTCGCCCTATCTTGCTGAGTTACGAGGGCGATTCTCTATCTAAGTAGCTCGACTTTAGCACCCTATTAGGGGATTTGTCAAGGGGATTGAGGTTTGAAAACGTAAGATGTGCCACGAAAACTATTCGCGTCTTCCTCTGCCTACATTTACTCCCGCAGGTAGCGCGGGTATTGGATATCTGGATCCTCATCATAGGCGCAACGGTGCTTGCGGAATTGTTGACAAAGTTAGGGGAATATGTTACCTATTATAAGAGTGAATAACTACACAACTGGGGTAATGGGTCTGAGAGGCACGTGTACACATGTTTGAGCCGATATACATCGCTGTGAAGAATCTCACGCGCTTGATAAGAGTATCTGCTGTCCCCGCTGGCATCATTCTGACCTTTCACCAGACTACAGGAGACCCCTATCTCGATGCGGGAACCGGTAGCATCGTCATTCAGGCGCTCATAGGGGTCTTGGCAGGAGCACTGGTATTACTCAAGATATACTGGAACAAGGTTAAAGATTTCTTCAAGGGTCTATCCTCCGGGAGGAAAAAACGTGGAGATCTCCAAGAGTAGCGGAGATGTGCCAGGTTCTTTTCGGGATCCGAGTGGGTTTCTCTTCAAAAGAGATGGCTCGATTTACCGCCAGGTAAATGGCTTCTACAAAGAGAATTACGACCACTTAATGACCTCGGGCCTCTACCGAGCTCTTGTAGATGCCGGATTATTGATTCCTCATGACGAAGTTGCCATTGAGCCTGCCCATCCTGACAAAGCATACAAGATAATCAAGCCCGAGTTGATAGAATTCATATCATATCCATACGAGTGGTGCTTCAGCCAACTGAAGGATGCAGCACTGACTACCATAAAGGTCCAGAAAATAGCATTAGATTTCGGTATGTCCCTCAAGGATTGCAGCGCTTATAACATCCAGTTCAGAAAAGGCAAACCGGTATTTATAGATACGCTTTCTTTTGAGAAATACCGCGAGGGGCAACCCTGGGTTGCATATAGACAGTTCTGTCAGCATTTTCTCGCTCCTCTGGCCCTGATGGCCTACAGGGACGTTCGACTAAATCAACTGTTCCGAGTCTACATCGATGGAGTCCCTTTAGATTTGGCGAGTTCGCTCCTGCCATTCCGTACCCGGTTGGTATTCTCTTTACTCTCTCACATCCACCTTCACGCCGGAAGCCAGAAACGCTACGCCGATAAACCCGTAGACACGAGTCGTTACAAAGTTAGCAGATTGTCCTTTCTCGGGATAGTTGATAACTTGGAGTCTTCTATCAGAAGGCTGAAATGGCAACCCAGAGGTACAGAATGGGCT
>Ga0315284_10005720_pt1 | contig 17691 bp, 21 predicted proteins | sample YL17G09_16_MG_FD_203696 | JGI IMG/M metagenome (GOLD analysis project Ga0315284, IMG submission 203696) | Sediment microbial communities from Yellowstone Lake, YNP, Wyoming, USA - YL17G09_16 | ecosystem: Environmental > Aquatic > Freshwater > Lake > Sediment | place: USA: Wyoming | collected...
CAAGCTAAACCAGATTACTTATTAGTTTTACCTTGGCATTTTATAAATGAATTCGTAGAACGAGAAGAAGAATTTTTAGCTAATGGTGGGAAGTTTATAGTTCCATGTCCTAAATTTGAAATAATTTAATCATGGAAAAAGAATTTATTTATTCAAACAAAAAAATAATAATAAATTTACATGAAAATGTAAATGAAGTTGTATCATTGACAATACGAAATAGTAATACTTTTTTTGAAGTTGGTTTTTTAGAATTCGTAAAAAATAACTTCCCAAAACACAAAACTATTATTGATATTGGGGCTAATATTGGTAATCATTCTTTATTTTTTTCAGAATTTTTAGAATACGATGAAATAATTTGTTTTGAACCTTTTGAAAAAAATGTTGAATTACTTAAACTTAATTTAATCGGTAAAAATTGTAAGATTATGGATTACGCACTTAGTGATTCAGATTCTGAAAAAATATTATATAATAGTGAACCAAATAATTTTGGTGGGTTTTCATTACATTCTTATGATGGAGTTAAAGGTGGGAATAAATCATTTATTGTTAAAGATAAAGTAACCACTAAAACTTTAGACAGTTTAAACCTAACTAATATTACTATGATTAAAATAGATGTTGAAGGTCATGAGAATTCAGTGTTAAACGGTGGGATTGAAACTATAAAAAGAAACTCCCCAATAATTTTCATTGAGAATTTAAGTAGTGGTTACCCTCATTTATTTGAGGACTCACAATTTGATGACTTTTTTGAAAAAATAAATTACACTAGAATCCATAAAAATATTGAGGGTAGCTTAATGGATTTATGGTTACCAAAAAATAAATAAAAAATGGAAACAATAGGTAATTTAATCGATAAGCTTACTATAGCAAATCTTAGAATTTGGATGGCTGAAGATAAAAAAAGAGATACCAAAGCTTCAGATAAAGATATTGCTGATGCAACTAGAGTTACGAATATTGTTAACTCACAAAGAAATGATTTAATACAAGAAATTGACGAAAGATTAAATATTATGGTTTCAACCGGTGATTTACAAAAGTTATATAAACAAGGAAGTACTAAAATGTATGGCAAAAAATAATGTCAAAAAAAGCTATAATAATAGGTGTGGTTGGTCAAGATGGTTCATTTTTGGCAGAATTACTTCATAAAAAAAATTATGAAGTATATGGTGTTGTTAAAGTTGATGTTGATGAAAAACGAATTGATTGGATTAAAAAATTAGTTCCTGAAATAATTATATATAAAGAAAATGTTTTAGACAAAAAAGCATTAGAAATGTTAATAAGAAACATTAATCCTGATGAAATATATAATTTTGCGAGCTATTCAAATGTCTTTAAACCATGGGAAGATTTAGATGGAATATTAAATTTAAACGCCAAGTTGCCACAAAATATTTTGGAGTTAATTTTATTAATAAATAAAAAAATAAAATATTTTCAAGCATCATCTTGTTTGGTTTTTGGAAAAGATAAATCAGGATTTCAAGATGAAAAAACACCGAAAAATCCTATTCATCCATATGGTGTAACCAAACTATACGCCGATAACATATTAAGAGAATTTAGAGACGAATTCGGTTTATATTGTTGTTCTGGTATTTTTTTTAATCACGAATCTGAAAGAAGACCATATGGTTTTTTTAGTCGTAAAATAACATCGTCTGTGGCAAAAATAAAATTAAAACAATTGGATAAAATAAAAGTTGGAAATTTAAATTCATTACGTGATTTTGGCTATTCTCCAGATTTTATGGAAGCTGTTTATAAAATGATGCAAAATGAAATACCAACTGATTATTGTGTTGGAACTGGTAAGTTAATTTCTATGGAAAATTTTATTGAGAAATGCTTTAATTATGTTGGTCTTGATTATAAACAATACATAGACATAGATGAAGATATTTACAGAAAAAATGACACAGAAACAATGAAAGCAAATATAAAAAAAATAAATAAAGATTTGAACTGGCACCCAGAAACATCAATAGATGAAATGATAAAAAAAATGATTGATAACGATATTGAAATTTTTAAAACAACTAAATAATATGAATATAAATTTAGGAATTATGCAGGGTAGATTAACCCCTCCAGAGCCAGGTAATCAAGATGAGTATTTTGTTGGAAAAGATTGGAAAGAAGAATTTGAAAAAATTAAAAAACTTGAGAATATATCTTTTTTTAATTCTAATTACAAAGTAAATAAAATAACAACAATAGAATGGGTTATTACAAAGAATTCATTTAAAAATAATCCTTTATTTAAAAATTCTCTTAAAAAATATCCGATTTTTTCTGTTTGTGCTTATAATATGATGGATAAGTCTTTTTATAAAAAAGAATTTATGGAATCAAATCTAAAACCAGTATTGGAAGCTGCTAAAAAAAATGGTATTAAATATGTAAACATACCATTGAAAGAATTTTCTAATATCCAAAATACTGAAACAAGAAAAGAGTTCATAAAAAACATAAGAATTTATGGGAAAAAATATAAAGACATAATTTTCTTATTTGAATTTGAATGTTGGCCAGAAGAAATACTTGAAGTTGTGAGAGGAATGAAAAACTTCAAACTAACTTACAACACTAGCACTATTACTTCTTTTAAAGGAAAACAAAGTCATAAGTATTTTTTCTCAAAACTACACAAACATATACTTAATGTTCATTTAACAGATAAGGTTATGAAAGGAAAGCCAACAGAGATTGGTCAAGGTGAAGTTGATTTTCATGAGATTATAGCTAATCTTTTACTTGTTTATAAATATAAAGGAAACTTTACTCTACAAACAAATAGAGAAGAGCCAAAAAAAGAATTGATGACATTAGCTAAACATATGAAATATTTTATTGGCATATTTGCAGCTTTGGATAAAATGTATACAATGAAGAAGAAACAAAGTGATGTTTTGGTTGAGGCTTAAAAATGAATGAAGAAGTATCTATAAAATTACAAGGAGGCTTGGGGAACTATATGTTTCAAATAACAAGTGCTTATGTGTATGCTTTAAAGCATAATAAAAAAGCAATATTTTCTACTGATGACGCTTTTGTTGGACATAATCATTTAGAAAGTTATAAAAATAACATTCTGAGTAAAATAGATTTTGTAAAAAGTAAAAATTTTAATGGATTTAATGTTTATAGTGAACCACAATTTAATTATAATGAAATTCCAAATATCAATGGAAGCGTATATTTAAATGGATATTTTCAAACAGAAAAATATTTTAAAGAACATACTAAAGAAATTAGAGACTTATTTTCTTTCTCAGAAGAATATAAAAATTTAATAAAAGAAAAATACAAAGATTTATTAATTGGAAATACCTGTTCAATCCATGTTAGAAGAGGTGATTATTTGAAATTGCCAAATCACCACCCGGTACAAAGTTTAAATTATCTTATGAAAGGTGTTAGAGAAATGCCGGAAGATACAAGGTTTTTAATTTTTTCTGATGATATTAATTGGTGCAAGCAAAATTTCCCAGAAGTTCCTGAAAAATTTATATTCATAGAAGGGAATCCTGATTATGAAGATTTGTTATTGATGAGTCTTTGCAAAAACAATATTATAGCAAATTCATCTTTTTCTTGGTGGGCAGCTTGGTTAAATGAAAATGTTGATAAAAAAGTTATAGCTCCATCTAAATGGTTTGGAACTGCCAATATCACTAATAACACAAAAGATTTAATACCAGAAACTTGGAAAATTATTTAAAATGAGAAAATTACATCCATCATACGAAACATTTGTGAAAGAGCAAAAGCCAAAATACGGCAAAACATTCATAGAATGGTTTGTTGAAAATAAGAACATAGGAGATGTTGATTTGTTAAAAAAATTACAAGAAAGCAATACATACTTTCAAAAAAATGATTTTGATTTTCCTGGACATACTTTTTATGAAGAAAAAAATGCATCCTTTTTTCAAGATTCTTTTCCTAAAAAATTGCAATTGTGTCAAAATCAAATAAATATTATGACCGATTCAAATTTTAAATACGAATTGGGTGTGGTCGCAGATATTATGGATTTATATGAAGACGTAATTAATGAAGTGTGTTCAAGAGATAATGTTTATGTGTGTTGGCTTCCAAGTGGACTTTATAAAAATAACCCATTCACCACATTGGATTTTCCATATGAAAATATTAATGATTTAATTGAAGAATTATCAAGTGGTATAATAATAGTATATTACTTTAGAATATTAGAAAACTCTTCAATACGAATCAGATATTACAAAAGAGAGCCACTAACAAGAACTGTTTTGTTTGAAAAAGAAAACGCAATAGCTTAAGCTATAAAGTAAATTTCTATTTACTTTACCACGTTCAATATTTAAATTAGTATATACTACTGACATTCAGTAGTGGTTTAATAATATAAAATGGCAGGAGAAAATATAAGCCCAGAAAGATTCAACGATAACGGTTTTGAAGAACTTCTTGATACGCAAATACAACAAAGGAGACGTGCTATAATTCCAGATATGGAAGCTATTCTTAATGGCGATAGAATAGACCGGTTAACGGCCATTATACGCGGCGAAACAGAAAAACTTAATAACCCACCAAAGATAGTTCTTTTTGAAAAAAACTTAAGCTTGATTAATTACAATAAAGCTAAGAAAGATTCAAGATTTAAAATGATGCAGAAATTAATTCAACACGGAATTGATGTTAAATCAAGCTTAAATGATGTTACTGCAGATATCACTTCTTTTGAAAATATTGATTTTAATAAACCTTGTTCTGATGAAGAGTTTAAAGAATTAAGAAAACAATTTGATTATTATGTATATCCGGAAGCTATAGATGAAATAAATTGTGAAATAAAAACTTCAGAAGAAAATATACCGGATATTAACAGATTGAACTATTGCAATCAAGACCCTGTATCTGAAGAAATTTCACAGCAATTTAAACCTACTGATGCACAAAGAATCCCAGAAGACTATGATTGGCAAGTTCAGGCTATGATAGATGCTTATGTGCCTATACATTTACTTAAAAGAAGAGTTCTGGTTGAAAAAATAGATTATCCAACTCACACAAAAATGGCTAAATATGACGCTTTCATAAAATCAGCTAGGGAAATGGGAAAAAGAGCTAATTATCACGATGAAGAGGTTCAGGAATACAGAAATGCTCCTGATTTTTTAATGGAAAGAATTGAAGTTGTTGGTGATTTACGTAGATTATTTTTAAGATAAATATTAAGAAACAATGGCAGATAACGGCGTAATAAAAATGAGGGACTTTACCGGATGGGAGTGGATAACCGATGAGGATGTTCTTAGAAAATTTCATTATTTTTTTTGTGAAATAGAAAGAGTAAAACTTGATAGAAGTGTTTTGTTTGAAAAGTATAATAAAAAATATGAAGAAATAGATAAATATACCAAAGATGCTATTAAATATTATGCTAAAAGTTTTGGAAAAAATTACTTAGGAACAAATGCACATGTATCTCTTGATTATTCTACTTTTAAGTACCATCAAAAATATTTAGATGAGGACCTTGTTGCTCGCAATTTTGTTATGATTGAAAAAACTGGTATTGGAGCCACGTACCCAAATATAAGTATTAACAAAAGAAGAACTGATGATTTATATGATAATTTTGAAAATGATGACCAATTAGGTGGAGATGTGGGTTTGTTTTGTACGAAATCTCAATTACGAAGACAGCATAATGTTATTAATTTCCCGGTTATAGATGAAAATTATATTCCTGAAACGGAAATAGATGAAGCAATAAAATATTATTTAAATTTACCAAATGTCGAACTGGGATAAAGCACGCGAATATTTCGAGCCAAACTCTAAGCTTGATGAAAATGAAAAAGATTTAATAAAAGCATCTTTAAAAGATGATTTTATTAAAAAATGGTATCTTAATAGAGATGAAAAAGTGAAAGGAGATTCTAAACTTGAACAGTGGAGAAAAAAATTCACAACCAAGGATTCCGAGTATGAATGTGATAATATTCAAACTAGAGAAGTTTTATTTGAAAAACATAATTCAACAATAGATAAGGTAATAAGAGAGAAAATCGCTTTTAATCAAAAAAGAATAAAGGGCAGAAATCTTTTGAAGGGATTTATTGATTATGTGCCTGCCGAAAAACCTTATTTGAGTTTTGATAAAGACTTAAAGCCAATTTTGCCCAAAAATAATGACGTTAAAAAGCCAGAATGTGAAAATCCAATGGTTGAATTTATAGACTTGTGTGATTTTTTTTCATAATTTTTTGGATATTAACAAAAAGTTTATTAATATTGCCCTTAGCAAACAAACCTTAAAATTCGTAAATGGAAAAAACAACCGCTAAAATTCTTAAAGAAGCTGGAGAAGTATTGTCATCAGCTGTGCAAAGAAAAATCACAATAGAAGATGCTTGCACTCTGTTGGATAAGAAACCAGATTTTATGACTGGCATTTTACAAAAAATACAAACAGCATATAAAGACGGAACAATCAAAGAGGAAAAAAGAAATGAACTTGTTGAATTGTATACAAAATATACAAGGGTTATGTTGAACAAAAACAACAAATCTAAAAAAACTAAAAATGTTACAAAAAGTCCAGTTGTAATAAAAAATAAAAACGTACCAAAAGATAATGTAATTTTATCGGACGAAATTAGCCCAAGAGAAAGAGTTGAAAAATACGTTAAAAGTCTCTCTGCTGCCAAAAAACAAATAGGTGAAATATTATTAGGTGGCGCAAGCCCGGAACAAGCTGTTCTTTCTGTGGCAAGAGCCAAAAGAATGTCATCATCAGATAAGGGTATGCCAGCGCTTAAGGCGTATGTAACTATGGTTGTTAACGGAATGAAGGCGGCTTCATCTGGAGATATGGACAATGTTCCGGTTAGACACAGATTAATGAAAGGCGAAAAGCCAAAAGGCAAGTCTGTTAAAGGACAATTAGAAGAAGAGTTGCATTATGAAGAGTCGGGTGATAAGATTTTTCTTCCAAATTTAACAAAAAAAGAACAAGAAGAATTGGAATATGATGCACAAACTGATGATAATTATGACGAAAGAAGTTCCAGTAAAATAATAAGAGGAAATAAGGAATTTGTTGATTCTAAAGGATTTAAATTAAGTAAAATAACCGGTTATAAATATAAAATATTTATAAAAGGCGAAAGGCCTCTTGATGGCGAATTTACAAGAGAAGAAATGGATAAAGTCTATAGGTTATACTCTACTATGGATGGTGCCGGATTAACATTAAGAGCTGTATCTAGAGAGTTTCCGGAATTAAGTTTTAGAGATTTTAAGAGAATTTTAAGAGCTTTTAATATAACTAAATCATCTGTTGCTGTAGCACCACATATTATGGAAGAATATTCAGAAGATGAATTGATTGCTATAATCAGAAAAAACAAAGAAGATAGTATTCTTAAAAGATTAGAAGGTGAAAGAAGTAAAAATTACGAAAAAAGATTTTTCGAAATAAAGAGAGAGTTGATAGAATTTCAATCTGGCGCTGGAAAAGTTGAAGAAATAATTGAAGGATATTTCAACAAAAATAAAATAAAATTACCTGAAACATTATCTGTTTCACAAAAAAATATATCAAAAGGTTCGAAAGGTAACGATTCTCAGGTAGACAAGCCTCTTTTTTGTATTTTCGGAGATATTCACTTTGGTAAGAAATTTGACCGCACAATATTTGGTAGAGGCTATAATAAAGATATCGCTCACGAAAGAATGATGGAAATCGCCTATAAAACAATAGAAGAGGCCAAGAAAATGAAAACCAAAGAAATTGTTATGGTTTGTCTTGGTGATTTAATTGAATGTGCTATGGAAGACGGTATGCATCCTGGGCATACTATGGAAATGGATTTGTTTCAAGAGGAACAAATGACATTTGCTATAGATTCTATTGAGAAAATGTTAAGAGAAATTCTTAAACAAACAGATTGTAACATAACTTTCTGTAGTATTCACGGAAATCACGACAGAATTGGAATAGGAAGAGATGATGATAAAAGTAGAACAGCAGGTAAAATCATTTCTTTAATGGTTAGAAAGATTATTTCTAATGAAAAGAGAGTAGAAGTTATTATTCCGGAAAATAATTTATTGAAAATTAAAAAAGGAAAAATCTGTATACTTGCACAACACGGAGACAGTGGATTAAACAAAAGAAAACCAAGTGAACTTATTAATTTATTTGGAGAAGGTTCTTCTTGTTATCATTTAATTTTAAAAGGCCACTGGCATTCTTTAAAAGTTGAAGAGGGTACAAATTACTTAGCCATCACTGCACCATCTGTAGCGTCTGCAGATAAGTATATCATGGAAGAGTTAGGTCATAATAATCTTCCGGGGTTTGTTTTGGGTTCTGAACCTAATTGTTATGGTTTTAATTATGAAAAAATAACTTTATTTTAAAAGGAGATGGTTAATAATAAAAAAATAGATTTTTTAGTTAAGCAAGGTTATGACAGAAATGTTATTGATATTCTTATAGAATGTGGCGTCGAAAGACATTTGTTGTGGTTTTTGACTATAAACAAAAAGGGATTTATGAAAAATTTAGATTCGTTAGAAATAAATATTGTTAATAAATATCTTGAAGATTGTAATGATGCTGTTAAATATCTAGCTTCAACTAAAGATAAGACTCAAATTTACAAAGAAGCTGTCCGACAAGCCTATAACTACAAAAATGATTCAGAAAGAAAAGAAAGAAATATAATTTATCGTTTTGAAAACGGATATTATATTTCTTTATTAAATGAACAAGATTTACAGTTGGAAGGCAAAATAATGTCTAATTGTGTTGGAGGATATTATAGCACTGTTGAAAATAAAGATGTTGGAATATTAGCTTTAAAACATCCTTCTAAAAAAACTGTAGCTCACATAGAAATTAAAAAAAATGGCCAGATTTCTCAAAATTTCTCAAAAGCAAATTCTCAAATAGGAGTTGAATATTGGAAAATGATTTTAGAGTTTTTTGAGAAAAATTCAAAGAAAGTTGATTTTAAAAACTTATTTGGAGATGCATATGTTACATCATCTGGAGGAGGATATATAAACAGCGTTTCTCTGTGCATACCAACATCAATTACTTATGAATTAAAAGATGGTGTTAAAAAGATTAATTTTAATGATGCTTTTGAATTAAAAAGATTTTCTTTAGATATTCCTAAAAATACAGAAGAAATAAAATTCTCAGAAAAATCTGAATTAACCAAATGGCTACAAGATAAAAAAAATGAGATTTTAAAAGTTTATGATGATTTGACAGAACAGATAAATTTAACAAATTCATCTGACTTATATCTTTCTGATGAAATTAAAGAAAAAATATTTGGTAGTCACAAAAATTCTTATTTAATGAAAGGCGAAAAGTACAATCTTTCAGAAGTTAATGTTCAATCTGTCTCGGCATATGGGGTGCCGGATATGCAAGAGCCAGAAGCTGAAAGGATTGACCTTGAAGAGATAAATGAACGCAATGTAGTCAGAGAAGATAGAGTACATATGGATGACATAGCGGTGGTTGAGAGAATAGATATAGGCAATCGTGTACCACATAGACGAAGAGTTGGAATGTTCGCAGCCCCAGGAGTTCTTCATAGAGATGTTGAGGTAGAGCCTATGCCTCAAGAAGAAGATATGTTTACCAAAGAGATGGAAATGATTGATTGTGATGATGAAAATACTATAGAAATTATTGGAAATCAGCCTGTTGAAGAAGCTTATCCACCAAATGGTCCAGTTGCAAATTTAGCCAGAGGAGTTTATGAAAATATTACAGTGGAAGAAGTGGAAAATGCAGTGGAAATCGCCATACAAGAAGGAGATATGATTCAAGTAATTGACCAAGGCGGTCATCAAGAATATATACGACTTCAGGCGCCTCCAGATTTTCAAGAATTAGAAATGCCACCAGCACCTTTTGAAGAAATTCTAAAAAGAGCAAGATAAAGTTAAAAAAAATGTAACTTTTTATTGTTTTTTTAGTTTAAATAAAATAAAGTTACTATATTTGTAAAAAATTAATTTAAATTAAACACTATGACACAAATTAAAGAAAAACGTTTTCTTGTCCTTGAAGCTGACAAGAAAAACAAAAATCACAGAGTTTTCACAGAGCAAATATTGAAATCTTGGTGTGCTTCTGAAAAATTAAAAGAAACCGGTTATGACATTGAGTGTGCCATCGATGATGGTGAGTACGATTATGATTTCATCAAAGATGAATTAAATGTTGGTCGTATTACCAAACTTGAAATGGAAGGTAAAAAGCTTTTTGCTACATGTCAATTTAAGACAGAAGGTGAATTTCCTTATCTTAACGAAATCAACACAGAAGAAAGCTTTTTGGATAAGTGTGCTATTACGCCAAAAGGTAAAGGTGCTGTAAAAAACCAAATAGTTCAGGAAGATTATGAATTATACGGTTTTAATTTAATTTGGGCACACGAATCAGCTTTTGCTGAAGAGGTTCCGGCAGAAACTGCTAAAGCATAAATTATTGCGACGGCGTATGTTTGATTAAAGTCAAATGTATATATAAAAGCTCATTCTTAATTGGATGAGCTTTTTTGTTTTAGTAATGTTTACTTTTATGTTTTTTTGAATAAGTTTGTTTTAAACATTTATTCATGGAAAACAAAATAAAAACATTAGGCATTTCTCTCGATGGAGTTCTTAGGGACTTACATTCACAGTTCGATACTGTTTATAGAAAAAATTTTATTAAAAATGATTCACTGGTTCAGGCTGATGAGAATTTTCAATATATACTTCCGGAAGCTAATCAAGAAGATAGTGAACTGGACAAGCTGGAAAAGATTGTAAAAGAAAAAATAACCCTCCCAGTAGATACCAATGATTTAATGAATCATTATCATTTTGATTCTCGAGAACAATTTGAAAATTTCTTCCAAGAATATGCTTTTGAATTATTTGCTATGGCCGGACAATTTCCGCGTTCTTTTGATGGCGCCAATCGTTTACAAAACTTTGGTAAATTTAATGGCCTATTCAATACGATTTTACTTGTTAAAGGAATTGATAAAATAACATCAGCTACATATGCTTTTTTAGGTAAAAGTGGATGTAAATTGGAAAATATTAAATTTGTAGAAAATGATGCTGATAAATGGAATTATTGTGATGTATTAATTGATGATAGCCCAGAGAGTTTTGAAAATAAACCTGAAGACAAAACTTCAATAAAAATTTCACATCCTTATAATACTTATGGTGATGTTGATTATTCTTTTGATAATATCAATTCTGTTTATAATGAATTGTTTCTTTTGAAAGTGTTTAGGCCGGAAAAATATCAAGAAGTAATTTCTAAACAAAAAAAAGATAAAAAGGATGAGTAATACAAGAAGTTTCGCAGAAAGAGAATTGGACATTCTTGTTAAATCAAATACAGACCCAGAAAATAGACCAATTATTGAAGAATTTATTCCAGAAATATTAGCATTGGTTGATAAATTTGGAAGGTCTGGTCAAAGTGGTGGGTCTGCTCCATATACTGCACAAGCTTTATCTTCTGCTATTAAAAAATTATGTATGCAAGAACCTATTTGTCCAATTACTGGAATTGATGAAGAGTGGGTTGATGTTAGTAGCTATGGAGACGGTGAGCCAATGTGGCAAAACTGTAGATGTTCTGGGTTGTTTAAAGACGAAAAAGGAGAATCAATGTATGTGGATGCAATTGTCAAAAAAACTCAAAAAGGAGATACTTGGAGTGGAAGTTTTTGGTTAAATAAAAAAGATTACTTAACTGGAAATAAAGATTTAATGATTAGTAATGCACAATATGTAAAAGAATTTCCATTTATACCAAAAACATTTTATATTGACGTTATTGAAGAAGAGGTGGCCCTAGATGACTGGGAAATGTATTTGAAAGATAGAAGTCAATTGGATGAGGTTTTTGAATATTACAAACCAAAGCCAATAACCAGAGAAGTGTTATTTGAAAAAGAAGAAAAATATTAAAAAATTTTTTATAACAGTTTACTTTAGAAGTATACATAATTAAATTTGATAAAAACATAAATAACAATGTCTGAAACTCAAACAAAAACAGAAGAACAAGTTAGGGAAGACCACAATAAATTTGTGGATAATGTAATTGAAAAAGTTGCTAATAACAGCTCTAAATATTACATCTATTGTCCCCCAATGAATGTTGCCAGTGGCGGCATTAGCGTATTATTTAGAAATGCTCAAATTCTAAAGGAATCCGGCAAAAGCGTAATTATGATTTACGAACCAAGAGTTGACCAAAAGGCTTCTTATGATGCTTCTTTAAAAGCTAAAAAGAGAATAGACATATACGAACCATTTAATCCAACTTGGTTAGGTGACCTTGCTGAGGGGATTGAACTTCAATGTTTAGGTGATGGGGAAGCGAAATTTAATAACGGAGACATTAAAAAATGTATGCCTCTTACATTGAATGTTGAAGATTTTCTTTTAATACCTGAAGGTTTTCCAAATATTATGGAAAAGACAGCTCAAATACCTTGTAAAAGAATAATTCTAGCTCAGAGCTGGTATTATATCTTAAACTCTCTTAATATGAACCAAAAGTGGCAACATTTCGGTATTAAAGATGTTATTAGTGTTTCTGACGGAATTACTGAATATCTTAACGCTGTTATGCCTGGTTTGTCAATTAAGCAATATTCACAATCAATAGATAGAAAAATATTTAAACCGATTGATGCTACCGATAAAAATCCGGTTATTGTATTTAGTCCCGGAAGAACTCCTGACGCTGTTATAAAAACATATAATGTTCTTAAAACATTTTATGCATTCAATCCTCAGTTTTCTTGGATAAGAGTTGATGAATTAAAAGGTTTATCAAAAGAAGATTATGCAGAGAGATTGGGAGCTGCAAGTATTTGTTTGTATACAGATGAAATTGCTGGATTCGGAACTATGCCCCTAGAGGCTATGGCCATGGGAACGCATGTTGTTGGATGGACTCCGCTTGGAGGAAAAGAATATATGAAATCCAATAATGGTTTTTGGGCTAATAACGGTGATATTTTTCAACTTGCCGAACTTCTTAGTTTTGCAGTAGAAAAATGGCTTACCGGAAAATTAGATGCAGAAATAGTACAAAAAGAATATGAGGAAACTCTAAATAGATATGCTCCAGAAAAAGAAGTGGAGTCTTTTAATAACATCATAAATCAATATAAAAATGAAAGAATTGCAGAACTTAGTCAGCTTAAACGATAAGAAGATTCTTGTTGTATTACCAATTAAAAAAGTGGTAGATACGTTTTTAAATGAATGCGCTTATTCAATCGCTCAACAAAATCAACCAATTGATTTATTGGTTTTATATAATGGAGAAAGTGAAGAAGAATTAAATTCTTTAAAAGCTATTTTAGACAAACCATCTATAACTGTTCCGGATAAGGCCGAAGATGGTTCTGTTCAACAAAAAACTATAGAGGCTGAAAGAAAAATAAACTATGTTGTTGAAAAAACAGGTAGTTACACCTTTCAACAAATTTTTAATGAGGCATTAAATTATGCTGTTATTAATAAGTACGAAACCTTTTCAGTTGTAGAATCTGAAGATGTTATTGATGTTGACTGGTACAGAAATGCGCTTAATTATGCTGCCAAAAAAACAGACAAAGATGCATTTTTGCCTATAACAAGAGAAGTGTCTAATGGTGGTTTTGTTGGATTTTTCAATGAAGCTTGTTGGGTTGATGGTTATGCTGAAGTGGCCGGTGTATTTGATTTGCAATTATTAATGAGATTTAATTGTGCAAACATTACTGGCACTGTATTTAGAACAAAATCTATTGAAGAACATTCAGAAACTGTTGACGGTCAACTTAAAGTTATAAAAGAAGGTTTTAAATATAGTTATAGTCACGAATTCTTTTTAAGAATGATTTATGATGATTTGAAATTTTTTACTGTACCAAGATTAGGTTATGAACACAGAATAGATATTCCTATTGAAATTGTAGACCCATTCTCTTCTAAGATTCCAAGAAACATAACTGCTTGGCCTGAAGAAAGAGGAGGAATGTCTCCAGAAGAAATTAAATTCTGGAATGAAGCTGCAAGAAAAGAATATTTCATAAGCAGGCACGATAGACCCATCAAGTTTGAAAAGAAAATTGTTGCTTAATATTTAAATAAAGCCATTAAATTAATGGCTTTTATTTAAATTAGTATTACTCAGATGGGAAAAGATAAATTAAAACCGTTAAAAGAGCTTAAGTTCGATTCAGTAGGTGAAGAATACATCTATTTGTACGAAACTTTAGCAAGTTCCATAGGAGAAACTAATGGATACCAACCGTCTATTGAGGAGCTTAGAAAATCATATAAAGCTCTTTCTGGGGAAGATAATAATTATGACGATGAATTAAAGAAGAGATACGAAAAAACATCAATTTATTGGTCTGATAAACAAGAGAAAGCTATTGTTGAATATTTAAAAGAAACTGATGAGTTTAAAAGAAACAGAATATTCAATACGGAAATATATGGGCCGCTAAAGAAGCTTGTAGAGAATATCATATTCACTTATAAGCTATTTAGAGCCGATGTTGATGTTAGGGAATTGCAGGTTGATTGTATGTCTTTTTTATCTACCAAATTAGAGAAGTATGACCCAAGAACAGGTGCTAAAGCATTTGCTTACTTAGGCACTATAGCTAAGCATTATTTAATGGGGGAAAAGAGAAGTGCTTATAAAATGACAAAAGCCAGTCTTGACATTGATGAAAATGTAGAAGAAGCCAGTTCTCAACCTGGCAACAATTACGAATTAAAAGATGGTGAAGAACAAAAAGATACTAATTCATTAGTTTTTGAAGCCATTGTTGCAAAACTAAAACAAGAGATGAATAAGCCAAAAATACTTCCAAATGATAGGAAAGTAGCTGAAGCTATAGTTTATATATTTGAAAATCATGATATGCTTAAAATTTATAATAAAAATTTGGTGTATCATTTATTGAAAGAAAGAACCGGTTTACAAACAAAAGAAATAACTTATTCCTTAAGTAGATTCAAGAGCACCTACAAGATATTTAAGCATGACTTCTTAAAAACGTTAGAATAGATATTTTTTTGTAAGCCATATTTACTATAAATGAATTAATATGGAAAATAAGAAAGTTGACATATCTGTTACTGGTTTAGAAAAATTACTTGATAAATCCTTAGACAGTTTTCACGAAGAGCGAGATTTAGCTCTAGAGAGATATCGTAGACAAGATGAAATGATGCAAAGTGCAGATGATTTTGTTCTACAAGGTAAATTTGCTGTGGATTATCTAAAAATAGCAGCCGACCGTTCAAATGCAATATTTAACATTGCAAAACTCGTAAAAGATATTATTTATAAAGATGATTCTGGACCAAATAAAGGCAGTTCCGGTCCAGGTGTTGGGGATAACCAAAAATCAGAAATTTTAAAATTACTAAAGGAAATAGATGATAAAAAGGACGAAGAAAAAACTGAATAATAATTAAAAAATAAAATGGGATTTCAAAAACCTACAGAAAATGAACTTACAGAAGAGCAAGGAAAATTACTTTCTCAACTTACATCTATTAAAAGCTCTTTTTCTTTAAAATTAAAAAGGCCAAAATCATTAGATGTAAGTCAACAAATAAGTACTTTTGACTACACTAAAAAATTAACTGAGTCAACTCTTGGCGCTGCGGCTATGGACCTTTTTCTTAAATCATTTTTAGATAAATTGTTCGACCCAAATAATGACAAATTGGAAAGAATGATTTTAAGGTCTATGGCTAAATACTTAGATAAAAATGATAAAAAAATTAGTCCAACACAATCAAATAAAGACTGGTTACTTGACCACGCTCTTGCTCCATTAAATGCAACATTTAGAGTTGCAAAAGCTGCAATAGTAAAAAAGATAATAACTATGATATTTGGTCCAAAAGAAAAAATGGATAAAGACCCAGTGTTACAAAGTTATTATTTAGATGCGGCAATATGTTCTTCAGATATGTTCTCTGTTTCTAATCCGGTGAGTGATTCTGATGGAGATTTTGAATTTAATAAAGTAGAATTAAAAAAACGTTTAGAAAAAGGAGAAATACTTTTTGTTATATCTTGCCAAGATGTTAAAATTAAATTACCAGAAACAATTCTAAATCAGGCTGATGATGTTATTGCAAATAATTCTAATCCAAGTAAGCCAAAGATTAATCCGGCAATTATGTTTGAACAGGTAAATAATACTGTTACAGCAGAAGCACAAAGAATAAATTCTCCAGAAAACTCTAATTCAGTTAGAAAGAGTTTTATGCAAATATTAATTGAAAAAATTATCAATTTAACAACAGTAGCAATCCAACCATATTTGCCAGGTATTGTAAACATAGTTAATTCAGGACCAAATGGAAATTTGGGTGTAACAGCAAATGATTTTTCACCTTCTCCTTGTGATATAAGAACTATGTGCGTTGGAGATGATGTTAATTTTAAAAAGAAATCAGCATTTTTAGATGCTATGATGAATTCAATTTATGCATATTTATTATCTGTAATAATTCAAAGATTAATTAAAGAACTTAAAATTTTAATTAAAAAATATATTTTGCAAAAAGCTCAAGATAGAATAAAAAGAAAGCTTGCAAAAAGAAAGTTTTTGTCTGATGAAAGTTTGCAAAAATTAGAAAAAGCAGAAAAGTTTGCAGAAGCCACTAAAAAATTAAATGGCATATTTAAATTTGGAGAAGAATAAAATATAAAAATATGGCTTGTATAAAAATTGATAAAAATTTACAGAAATCCCAAGAGTTGGCAGATTTCTTTTCTTTTCTTTTTTTAGAAAATAGATTAAAAATTCCTAAGTTGGGTATTTTTAAAATTTTGCTCGCAAAAGGAAGACCTGGATTAGATAGTGAAGTTACAGCAGTATCTGTTATTTCAAGATTTCCAGAAATTGGCATACCAACAGGCCCATTGGTTAATGGTCATCCAAATGTTATGGAATCCTATACTCGAGCTATGATAGAAGAAATATATGATTCAATTCAGGGTGAAATGAGAGTTGATAGTGCTGTTGATGCCGGTATGCTTGTTAATTCAACTGGTGGTAACTCTGGAGGTCCAGTAGTTAGTGTTGGAGCAAATCCTTTACCGCATTCAGCAGTTGGAATAGCTTCTTAATTATGGAAAAAAATACTGAAATAAAGAAAACAAATACACAACTTCTTAAAGAAATTCAAGATGTTGTTGATAATATTGATAAAGAAAAAGAGGAAATAGAAAAAAGACTTAATATTATAGATATTTTAGAAAGAAAACCAAATGTTATTGATAGCATCAATAAAGAAAAAGAAGAAGTTGATAAATCACTTCAAATCATAAATGTTTTAGAACAAAAATATTACGATTTGACAGAAGAAGTAAAAAATAATAGCAAGAAATAATGGCAAAAAATTCATTTACAAGTATGTCTGAAAGTTTACTCTCAATGAGTGGACAAGAAGGTGCTGGTAGTAAATCAGATGGTTTGAGAATTATATATCCTGCTATTGTTAGAATTACTGATGATTATGCTGGGTTCAATCGTATAAAAGCTGAAATTATAGAAATTGATTCAGAAGGAAAAGAAAAACCCGGAAAAG